>Ga0307373_10002632_pt1 | contig 32113 bp, 32 predicted proteins | sample OX2MG_FD_202534 | JGI IMG/M metagenome (GOLD analysis project Ga0307373, IMG submission 202534) | Soil microbial communities from Risofladan, Vaasa, Finland - OX-2 | ecosystem: Environmental > Terrestrial > Soil > Coastal area > Acid sulfate soil | place: Finland: Risofladan, Vaasa | collected...
GGAGGACTTCCGTCCCACGAAAAAGGCGCACCCGGCACTTCTGGTCGACGACTACGACGCGCTACGCGCCCGCCTGGTCGAGGCCCACTACGACGTTCGCGACGACGACGCGATCGCGAACCAGCGGCGCTTCTACGTCGACGATCCCGTCGGGAACCGCCTCGAACTCATCGACGCGGCGGCTTGGCTTCCTCGCTGATTCGCTCAATGCGCAGCGCTTGGCGCGGGCAGCCGCGAACGGCGTAACGCGCGCTCTCGTAGGCGGCCAGGTCCGACATGGGGGTGGGCTCGGCCTTGATGATGGGGTAGCCCCACTCGTCGGTCACGACCAGCTCGGGGGCCAGCTCGTGGCAGTGGCCAAAGCCGTCGCACAAGATGGGGTTGACCCGCAGGACGAATCCTCCGCTGCGTCGTCTTATTCCCACACCAGCTCCTCTTCGCGCTCCAGGGTGGGCACGGTGACGTAGTACTTGTTCGAACGCGACCCCGCGCACGCGCGGCCGTGGAGGTGCGCGTCCACGTCGTGGCGAAAGACCTCGAGGGCGCTGCGCACGAAGCGCACGACCCCGTCGGGGTGGTGACAGGCGCCACGGCCTTCGATGACCCCCGAGCGCTGGACGAGTCGGGTGAGGGCCTCTTGGGGGTTGCGCGAGGGGTGGGCCAAGTGCGCCAGGTCCTCGGCGAGGGCCGGCAGACCAAAGGCGCAGGGCCCGCACTGGCGCGCGCTCTCATTGGCCATCCAGCGCACCACGCGTTGGGTCTCGGCGAGGCCGCAGCCCTCGCGCGGCAGGACCACGATGACGCCCGCGCCGAGCGACGCGTTCTTGGTCTTTAACGAGGCGTTGTCGTAGGTCACGTCGAGGTCTTCGCCGGCGAGCCACGACCCCCCGTAACCGCCGAGCAGGAGCGCCTGGGGGTCGGGGTCGGCGCCCGCGGCGGCCAGCACCTCACGCAGCGGCGTGCCAAGCGCGACCTCGAGGACGCTCGGGCGCGCCACGGCGCCGCTGATCGAGACGAGTTGGGTACCCGGCGATGACGCTGGTCCGAGCTGGCGAAACCACTGCGCGCCGTAGCGACCGATCAGGCCCACGTTGGCGCAGGTCTCGGCGTTGTCGAGCATCACCGGATCGTGTCCGATGCGCAGCACGTGGGGCCGGCGAACGCGGTACTGGGGGAGCGACTCGTGGTCGTCGAGCCAGTGCACGAGCGCGGACTCTTCGCCGGCGACGTAGCGCCACGGTGGCGTGTGCAGCTCGAGCTCGGCGCCTCGCTTCGAGCGGCGCTCTCGTTCGTGCAGGGCGTGCTTGACGTGATTGACGACGCTGGGATTGTCACGCGCGACGGCGACGGCGATGCGGTTGGCGCCGACGATGGAGGCGAGGATCTCGGCGCCGTCGAGCACCAGGTGCGGATTCGTCGAGAGAAGGGTTCGGTCCTTGTGCGAGGCCGGCTCCCCCTCCATGGCGTTGACGACCACGTACTTGTGATGCCCGCGTTGTTCGCGAATGAATCGTGCCTTGGTGGCGGTGGGGAAGGCCGCGCCGCCGCGGCCGGTGAGACCGGAGGCCTCGAGTTCGTCGATCAGTGAGCTCGTGCGAAACCCCGAGCGAAAGGCCTCCTCGTGCTGGTCGAGCGAGAGGGGGCGCCCCGGTGTGCCGTGCAGCAGTCGCGGGAGTTGGGTGGCGTCGATCATCGGCGCCCCCGCTTCGTGGCGTCCTTGAACGAGGAGCGCTGGAAGCCGCTCGAGGAGCTGCGCGTGGGCGGTGTTCGCGGCGCCGATGCACCTCGGGCCAAGGGCGCACCGGGCGAGGGACGCGCGGGTGGCGACGCCGGGGCCCCCGGCGTTCGCGCGGAGGGTCCGAGCGGCCTCGGCGCTCGTCGTTCGGGCAGGGCGGCGGCGGCCAGAGGGGAGAGTGCGGTACGCCCGGCGGCTCTAGTGGGTCGAGCGAAGAAGCGCCACAGACCCGCGAGGGCCACGACCAGGGTGCAGGCCGCCACGACGAAGAGCCCCAGGCCGTGGCGCGCGTCGGTGCCGGCGAGAAAGCCGTGCGCCAGCGCGCTCGCGACCGCGAGCCAGCTGAACCAATGGATGAAGCGCCACGTCTGGTTCTTGATGCGCACTTTCAACAGGCTCGAGATCCACACCGCCAGAATCAGGTCGAAGGCGATCGCCCCGATCGCGACCGCCGTTCGCTTGTAGGGCGAGGTGAAGGGCACCACGATCGAGATCCAGCCCGTCGCGACGAAGCTGTCGACGACGGTGGTGATGATGTGCAGGGCGAGAAAGACGATCGCGATGATCGAGAGCGATCGATGGAGCTCGTTGAGCTCAAATCGCCCGACGATCGAGCCCCCGATGCGATTGGCGACGAGCGCGCCGAGGCTGACCACGATGGTGAAGAGCACCAGGGCGACCAGGCCGGTCGCTCGGGTGGTGTACCAGAGATACGGTGTCGTCAAGGCAGTCACGCGTACGCCTCCTCGGGCCAGCCGCCGACAAACTCCACCGTATCGTCGTGTCGAACAAGTCGAGCCGCCCAGCCGGCTTGGGCCAGATGGTAACCGGCCTCCTCGCCCCAGAGCAGGGCGGCCGTGGCGAACGCGTTGGCGATGACACAGCTCGAGGCGCTGACGGTAGCGCTCGCGTACGGGCCCACCGCGAAACTTCCGGTGCGCGGATCGACGATGTGGTTCACGCGCTCCCCGCCCGCGAGCCAGGTTCGCGTCGTCAGCGACGAGGTCGCGACGCCCCCGTAGTTGAGGGTGACGCGAGGAGCGTTCGAGCGCACCGCCAGGGTGTCGCTGATGCCGATGGCCCAGGGGCCCTGAGGGCCCACGCCGCGCACCGCGACGTCGCCGCCGATTTCCACGACGACGCCGCCGAAGGGTTCGAGTTCGTTGGCCACCTCGTCGACGGCGAGGGCCTTCGCGCTCGCGCCGAGGTCGAGCTGGGTGCCTGGTTCGAGCACGAGCGTGTGCGAGCGCGTGTCGAGGTGCACCGCGCCCACGCCTCGCGGCACGATCGGCGCGGCGCGAGGCAGGTCGCGCCCACCTAGTTCGTCAAAGTCGCGGTCGTAGCCGAGGGCCAAGAGCGCCGGCAAGACGGTCGGATCGCAGAGTCCCTCGGTCGCGCGGCTGGCCTCCAGCGCCGCTTCGAGGGCGCGTTCGAAGGTGCTCGAGAGAACGATGCTCTCGCCGGCGTGACGATTAACGCGCGAGATCTCCGAGTCGGAGCGAAACCGATTGCACGAAGCGTCCACCAGATCGATCCAGTGCCACAAGCGCCGCTCGGCCTCGGGGAGGAACGCCTCGTCTTGGACCGCGAGCGTGCCGGTCATTCCCCACACCGAGAAATGCACGGTCGTCCCTAGTAGCACGTCACGGTGCCCGAAGGCGTGCTGTAACACGTCGTGGTCGTCGTGACGGGGGCGGGGGGGGGGGGGGTGTAGACGCTGGTCGAGGGTTTAGAACTCGGCACGGTCGCCGTCGTGCTCGGCGTGGTCGCCGTCGTGCTCGGCGTGTTCGAGGTGCTGGGGTGCGTGCTCGAGGGCACGCTCACCGGGGTCGTGGTGTAGGGCTTGGCGCCACTGGCGATGAAGGTCACGAGGAGCCCTGAAGCCACGCCCGAGCCGAGCAGGAGGGCCTGGGTGATGCGACGGATCCGTGCGAAACGGCGGTCGCGCTGCTGGGGGGTTCGAGAAGTTGGGGTCATTGGAGGGGTCCTTTGTAGGTAAAAGTCTCCCACCGCTTTTTAAAGAAATCTCACCCAAAGGCTAAGAAAATAGGCAGAATCTCGCCCTAATCGTCCAGTTCGGCCTCGGGCAAGGTGATCGTGAAGCGCGCTCCGCCAAGTTCGGGGTCGCGATCGACCTGCACGGTTCCCTCGAGTTCGTCGACGACCTGGGCCACGATCGCGAGTCCGAGTCCCGACCCGGGCAGCGACCGCGCGCTCGAGGAACGCCAGAATCGGTCGAAAATAAAGGGCTGGTCCTCTTCGGAGATACCCGGGCCCGAGTCGCTCACGCGCAAGACGCCGTCCTTGGAATTCACGACGATGCGGCCGTTTCGCGGCGTGAACTTGACGGCGTTGGTCAAGAGGTTCGAAACCGCTCGCACCAGGCGGTCGCGGCGCCCGAGGACGTAGGACTCGTGAAGGTCGACCTCAATGGTGATGTCGCGCAGTCGCGCGTACGTACGCGCGGTCTCGACGCACTCTTCGACGCAGTCGTCCAGGCGCAGCTGCTCCACGGGACCTTCGGAGCGCTCGCCGCGCGAGAGTTCGCCCAGGTCGGTCACCAGAGCCGCGAGTTCGTCGACCTGGGTGATCATGTCGTCGGTGATCTGGCGCAGCTCTTCCTCGCCCAAGTGTGTGGCGCGTGAGAGCACCTGGGCGTTGGTGCGCAGTGAGGTGAGCGGGGTGCGAAGTTCGTGACTCGCGTCAAGGACGAGTTGGCGCTGGAGCGTTTGGCTGTTCTCCACCGAGCGCAACAGGCGGTTAAAGACTCGCCGGAGTCGCCCGAGCTCGTCGGCGTCTCCCTCGGTGAGGCGGTACTGCAGGTCGTTGGTCTCGGCGACGGCCTCGATCTCGTTGGTGACCTCTTCGAGTGGGTGCAGGGCCTGGCGCGCTAAAAACAGCCCGAGCCCGAGCGCGAGCAGTAGTCCCGCCGCGGCGACGAAGAGCAACGTGGCGACCAGGCGGTGCAGCTCGCGCGTTTGGCCCGTGATGTCGACGATGAACAACTGCGCCGCGGTCGTGGAGATCTGGCAGACCCCCGTGGGACAGTTCACGATCGAGTTGGCCGGCAACGCGATGATGAGCTCGCGATAGCTCTGGCCGCCGAAGGTGATCGTGCGCAGCACCTGGGTCGTCACGGCGCCCTTGGCGACCTGGAGGGTGGTCTGGTCGATCGGCACGTTCGAGGTCGGCAAGGTCGAGCCGTTGGGCAGCACGATCTCGAAGTAGGAGCCGGTCACCCGCGCGTTCTCGTCGCCGCCCGAGCTCTCCTTGCCCAGGGTGCCACTCGAGCCCGCCACCACGTGGCTGTGCGAAGCGTTCTCCACCAGCGATTCGTCGACGGAGTGCAGCAGGGCGTTTCTCGTCGTCACGAACGAGGCTAAGCAGGCCAGTACGACCGCGATGGCGGCCGCGGCGACGGTGGCGGTGATGACGCGTGAGCGAAAGGTCACGAGGTGCGAAGGGCGTAGCCCACGCCGCGCACCGTTTGGATCAGCCGGGCTTCGTCTTTCTCCTCGAGCTTGCGGCGAAGGTACCCGATGTAGACCGCGAGCGAATTGGTGCCCGAGTCGAAGTTGTAGCCCCACACCAAGTCGAGTATCTGGTCGCGGGTGAGGACCTGGCGAGGGTGCTGGATGAAGAGCTCGAGCAGGTCGAATTCGATCTTGGTCAACTCGACGCGTCGCGTCGCGCGAAAGACCTCGCGAGTCTGGGGATTGAGGGTCAGGTCCTCGAAGCGCAGTACGGTGCCGTCGATCTCGCCGGGGCTGTGGCGACGCAGCAGCGCGCGCAGGCGTGCCAGGAGCTCGGCCAGGTCGAAGGGCTTGACCAGGTAGTCGTCGGCGCCCACGTCGAGACCCTCGACGCGGTCGTTCACCGCGTCGCGCGCGGTCAGCATGAGGATGGGCGTCGCGTCACCCGAACGTCGGATGCGCCGACAGATTTCGAGCCCGTCAATGTCGGGGAGTTGCAGGTCGAGCACGATGGCGTCGGGGGCGCGAAGTTGGATGGCCCTCAGGGCGCTCGTTCCGTCTTCGAAGAGCTCGACGTCGTAGTTCTCCATGCGCAGCGCTCGACCTAGTGACGTGCGGATGGCGGCGTCGTCGTCAACTATCGCGATGTAGGGGATGTTGGCGACTGTAGTCACACGGCCACTTTCTCTGGCGGGTCGGTCAGGCTCTAGTGTTGCTGGTTGGCATTAAGAGTCACGAGACATTCTCTAAGAATCTATGAAGATTGTCGAATTGACGATGGCGGGTAGTTCAATTGGCAGAACGACGGACTTTGAATCCGTAGGTTGGAGGTTCGAGCCCTCCCCCGCCAGCGAGGGCCTCAGGCCCCTAGTGCAGCACCAGGCGCTCCAGTAGGGCCGCCATTTCGAGGGGCTGGTCGCCTTGGATCGAGTGCCCCGATCCGGCCACGTGCACGATCAACGCACCGGGGGAGACCTTGAGCAACTGGGCCTCGTCGGCGTCGTCGACGACCGATCCGGGTCCCATCGCACGAAAGAGCGAGACGGGCATCGCGAGCGACCCCAGGCGCTCCCAGAGATCGCCCGCGTCGGGAGCACTCAGTGGCGAGGGCGCGTGTTGCTGGTGACGCCACACCCAGGTGCCGTCGTCGCGTTGGAGCGCGTTGTGCAAGATGCCCCGGCGAAGCGAAGATTCCGAGCGCGTCGGGTTATGTTCCATCGTGCGCGCCAGCATCGACTCGAAGTCGTCAAAGGTCTTGGGTCCGTTGACGAAGTCGGTGATGTGGCGCGCCTTGTCAGCGTTGACGCCGGGCGTGATGTCCACCAGGGTGAGCGAGCTCACCAGATCGGGCCGCTCGGCGGCGACCAGGATCGAGCACAGCCCCCCCAGGCTCATCCCGATGAGGGGCAGCGGGCCCTCGAGTAACTGTTCGAGCGCGCGAATCAGATCGTGGGCGTGACTCGCGATTGCCGAGTGTGGGTAGGGCGAGGGATCGGAGTGACCGTGGCCGGGGAGGTCCAGCGCGAGGAGCGGTCGCTCCAGGGCGAGCGCGACGGTGTCGAAGGTGTGCGCGTTCTGGGCGCCGCCGTGTACGAAGACGGCCACGGGCGCCTCGTCGCCCCAGCGAAGACCGCTCAACTGTCGCAGTCCGTCGACGGCCACGAAGAATCGCCGCACGTTGGGTACCGGCACGTCGAGGTCCCATTCGGCGAGATTCTCGTGGAACAGCGCGAACTCGTCGTAGTCAAAGTCAGCCATGCCAGGCATCGTAGAAGACGGCTGCTAGAGATGTCAGGGTGAGTCGTCCTACTTGTGTCGTCGTGCTCGCCGCGGGCGAGGGCACGCGGATGCGTTCGGCCCGGCCCAAGCCCCTCCACCACCTCTGTGGACGGCCCATGGTGTGTTACGTGCTCGACGCCGCCGCGCTCGACGAGGTGCGCGCGACGGTGGTCGTCGTGGGTCACGGCGCCACCTGGGTGGAGAAAAGCCTGAGCGAGCGCGTTCGTCGCGACCAGGACTTGACCTTCGTCGAACAACACGAACAGCTCGGCACCGGTCACGCCGTTTCCGTGGCGCTGGCGACGGTCAATGACGCCATTGGCGACAGTGACGGAGACGTCTTGATCCTGCCCGGCGACGCGCCGTTGCTGCGACGTGACACCATCGCGGAACTCCTCGCTTTTCACCGAAGCGAAGTGGCGGCGCTGAGCGTGTTGAGCGCGGTGGTCGATGACCCGAGAGGTTACGGACGCCTCGTGCACGCCAAGGACGGCACGGTCGAACGCATCGTCGAGGAACGCGACGCGACGCTCGACGAACGACGCCTCAGCGAGATCAACACCTCGATCATGGTGGTGCGCCAGAGCCTGCTCGGTCCGGCGCTACGCCGAGTGGGGAGGCAGAACGCCCAGCACGAGTACTACTTGAGCGACCTCATCGGCGTGCTGCACGAAGCGGGGCACCGCACCGTGTCGATGCGGCTTCACGACCCCAGCGAAGCCCAGGGCGTCAACGACCGCGTCCAGCTGGCCGCCGCCGAGACGGTCCTACGTCGACGGGTGAACGAGTCGTGGATGCTGCGCGGGGTGACGATGTGGGACCCCGCCGAGACCTATATCGACGCCGACGTGGAGTTGGCGGAAGAGGTTTCGTTGCTCCCCGGAACCGTGCTCAAGGGTCACTGCGTCGTCGAACGTGGCGCGCAGATCGGCCCCCACGCGCACCTGAGTGACGTACGGGTGGGCGAGAACGCCAAGGTGGGCATGGTCGAAGGATCGAACGCGGTTGTCGAGCGCGACGCCACCGTGTCCTCGTTCGTGGTGCTCGAGTCCGGCGCGCGCGTCGCGGCGGGCGAGTTCGTCGAGCCCTTCACGCGTCGCGCCCTCTAAGCACATCGAGCGAAACCTGTACGCTGGCGCCGTGGAGTCTCTCGCGAAGCGTCGCCTCGTTCTCGTCACGGGGCGTTGTCACCCCGCCCTCGCCGAGAGCATCGCCGAAAAACTGGGCGTCACGCTCACCGAAGCCAACGTCCGCGAGTTCGCCAACGGCGAAATCCACTGCCGCTTTGACACCTCTATTCGCGGCGCGCACGTCTTTATCATCCAGACCCACGCCACGCCCGTGAACGTCGCGGTCATGGAACAGCTCATCATGATCGACGCCGCCAAGCGCGCTTCGGCCAAGAGCATCACGGCGGTGATACCGAACTTTGGCTACGCCCGTCAAGACCGCAAGTCGGCCGGACGTGAACCCATCACCGCCAAGCTCATCGCCGACATGCTCCAGACCGCCGGCGCGAACCGTGTCTTGTCGGTCGACTTTCACTCCGGCCAGATCCAGGGCTTCTTCGACATACCCGTTGACCACCTGGTCGCCGCGCCGGTCCTCGAGGACTATCTCAAGGCCAACGCCAACCCCCGTGAACTGGTGGTGGTGGCTCCCGACGCCGGGCGGGTGAAGGTCGCCGAGCGCTACGCCCAGCATTTGGGCTGTGAGCTCGCGCTCGTGCACAAGACCCGCCCGCACCACCAAGCCAACGTCGCCGAGGCGCGACACATCGTGGGTGAAGTCAACGGGCGCCACTGCGTGTTGATCGACGACATGATCGACACCGCCGGAACCATCGTGGCGGCCTGTGACCTCTTGAAGGCGAACGGCGCCGAGGAGATCTGGGTCATGGCCACCCACGCGGTCTTCTCGCCCCCGGCCGTCGAGCGGCTCTTCAACGCCCCCGTTTCGCGCGTCGTGGTGACCGATACCTTGCCGCTCGGGCCCGAGCGGCGCTTCGAAAAGCTCGAAATCCTTTCCATCGCCCCCATCATCGCCAACGCGATATCGGCCATCTTCGAGGACTCCTCGGTCTCGGACATCTTTGGCGGTGAGAACCTGTTGTGACGCCGCGGGGTGCCCCGGCGCTCTTTGGCTAGACTTGAGACCCTGTTGCGCCCCCGGGCCGCCAACTGTTCTCTAGAGGAGTCGTTCATGTCTCAAGTCACTCTGCACGCGTCGACCGAGCGTCGCCACGGCTCGTCGAACTCGCGCCGCCTGCGTCTCGCCGGTTCGATCCCCGGCGTTATCTACGGCGAGGGCGTCGCCCCGTTGCCCGTCGCGGTCAACGCCAAGGAGTTCCGCGCCGCGGTCACCGGCGGCCAGGGCCTGAACTCGCTCATCACGCTCGACGCCGACGGCCAGACCTACCTCGTCATGGCCCGAGAGATTCAGCGTCACCCCGTGCGCGGCACCGTGGCGCACGTGGACTTCCAGGTCGTCGACCCCCACAAGCCCGTCGCCACCGAAGTGCCGCTGCACCTCGTGGGTGACGCGATCGAGGTCCGTCACGCTGACTGGGAGGTCGACCAGCAGATGTTCAGCCTCGAAATCCGTACCCGTCCCGACCAGATTCCCAACTTCGTCAACGTCGACATCTCTGAACTGCGCGCGGGTCAGACCATCCGAGTGAGCGATCTCGTCCTGCCCGAGGGTGTCGTCGCGGCGGCCGAACCTTCGGTCGCGGTCGTGGCGACGCACGCCGGTCGTGTTGCCAAGGCCGTGAGTGGCCCTGACGCCGCCGTCACGGAATAGGCCCCGTGGCGCTTCGCCGCGCCCGAGAGGAACGTCGGGGCTCGTCGAGTAGTTGGTTGATCGTCGGGCTCGCGAATCCCGGAGCCGAGTACGAGGGTTCGCGCCATAACGTCGGTGGCGACGCCGTACGGCTGGTCGGCGAACGCCGTCAGGTGAAGTTCTCGCTCGAAAAGCGCCAACGCGCGCTGACGGCGTCGGTCTCGTCGAAGGACGGCGTGAGTACCCTCGCGGTACCGACGACCTTCATGAACGAAGCGGGCGCCGCGCTGCCGGGACTGATCCGGCGCTGCTCGATCGAGGACCTCGCCCGGGTCCTCATCGTGCACGACGAGCTCGATCTCGAACCCGGGCGCCTCCAACTTCGACTCGGCGGAGGACTCGCGGGCCACAACGGTCTGCGTTCGATCGCCCAGACCCTCGCGAGCCAAGAGTTCGCCCGACTGCGCATTGGCATCGGCAAGCCGCCCACCAAAGAGCAGGGAGCCGACTACGTGTTACGGCGTCCCACCGGCGCGCGGCGCGCCGCGCTTCGCCTCAACGTCGAGGCCGCCGCGGACGCGCTCGAGGTGCTGCTCGACGAGGGTTTCGAGGAGGCCCAGCGCCGGGTCAACTCGTGAGCGACGCACCCGCCCTTCGTCGAGTTCTCGAGGTCGTCGCCGTGGCGCTGCGCGCGAACGTCGCCTCGGGCAGCTTCGTCGCGAGCGGTTTCGCGACGCCCGTCACCGTCGCGGCGCTGGTGCTCGAGCGCCCCTTGAGCATCGTCGTGACGGCCACCTCGGCCGAGGCGCAGTCCACGCGCGAAGCGCTGGCGGCTTGGCTCGGCGCGGACGACGTCGTGCTCTGGCCCGGGTGGGACACCCATCCCCTCGAGCGCGTCAGCCCGGACGTGGAGGTCATGAGCCAACGCGCCCTCGTGCGATGGCGACTTGGCCAGCCCGGCGCCCCCAAGGTCGTGGTCGCCTCGGCGCGCGCCGTCGCCCAGATCCTGGCCCCGGACTGGCTCGAGCCGCTGTTCGTCGCCCAAGGTGACGAGCGACCGCGTGATGAGCTCGTCGACGACCTCGGTCGCCGGGGCTATCGCCGCGAGCACTTGGTCGAACACCGCGGCGAGTTCGCGGTGCGCGGAGGCATCGTGGACCTGTGGCCGGCGCAGCTCGACGAACCCGTGCGACTCGACTTCTTCGGCGACGAGCTCGAACGCCTCACGGTCTTTGACGTCGCGAATCAGCGTTCGCGACACGACCTCGAGAGCGTGGTAATCGCGCCGGTGCGCGAATGGATCCCCTCGGCCAGCGCGCGCCAGCGCGCACTCGAGTTCGCCGAGCACGAACCCTGGGGCGCGCCCATCTTCGAGCGACTCGCCTCGGGGGACCTCTTCGACGGCATGGAGGGCTGGATGAGCCTCTTCGTCGACGAGCGACGCACTTTGCTCGACGAGGTGGACGCGAGTGTGCTCGTGGTCGAACCCGAGCGGGTGCGCGCGCGCTTGAACGACCTGCTCGACGAGGAGCGAGAGTTGGCCGACACCGTGGCCGCCACGTGGCGCGCGGCGATGAACGTCACCCTCTTGCACGCGACCTACGACGAGGCGCTCGCGCGCGTCGACGTGGCGCTGGAGGGGTCGGGCTCGGGGGTCGGCGGCGTCGCGCTGTCCTCGCCGCCGCCCGTCCAGGGCGACGCCGCCCGCGTGGCCGCTCACGTACGGTCGTGGTCGAAGGGTCGCCGGGGGGTCATCCTGAGCGCGAATCGCGCGTCGGTCGAGCGCATGGCCGATCAGTTGCGCGGTGAGGGCCTCGAGGTCACGACCGACCCCGCGCGCGTGCTCGACGTGCGCCTCAGCGTGCTCGAAAGCGCGCTGCCCGCGGGGTTCCTCCTCGACGATCCCGAAGTCGTGGTCTGGAGCGAGTCCGACCTCACGGGGCGACGCCACGTGCCTCGAGCGACTCGCGCTCGAACGCGAAACGTCGACGGTTTCTTCGACGACCTCGCGGTCGGCAGTTACGTCGTGCACCGCCAGCACGGGGTCGCGCGCTTTTCGGGCACCACGACGCGCGCGATCAACGGGGTGACGCGCGACTACTTGATCCTCGAGTTCAAGGACGGCCGCAGTTACTGGCCGACCGAGCAGATCGACGCGCTGACCCCCTACGCCGGCGGCGACGCGCCGGCCCTGTCGCGCATGGGCGGTGCCGAGTGGCAGCGAACGCGCGCCAAGGCTCGCGCGGCGGCCTACCTGGTCGCTCAGGAGCTGGTGGAGCTCTATCGACTGCGTAGCGTCGCGCTCGGTCACGCCTTTAGCCCCGACAACGACTGGCAGCGCGAGATGGAAGAGCTCTTCCCCTACACGCTCACCACCGACCAGGCCCAGGCGATCGCCGAGGTGAAGGCCGACATGGAGTCGACGCGTCCCATGGACCGCCTGGTCTGCGCGGACGTGGGCTTTGGCAAGACCGAGATCGCGCTGCGCGCGATCTTTAAGGCCGTGCAGGACCACAAGCAGGCGGCACTCCTGGCGCCCACGACGCTGTTGACCGCTCAGCACATGGCCACGTTGAGCGAGCGCTTCGCCGGCTTCCCGGTACGCGTGGCCATGTTGAGTCGTTTCGTCGACGACGCCGAGACGGCCGCGACGCTCGAGGGACTTCGCGACGGCACGATCGACGTCGTCGTCGGCACGCACCGCCTCCTTTCGGAGTCGGTGACCTTCAAGGACCTCGGACTGCTCGTCGTCGATGAGGAGCAACGCTTCGGCGTCACGCACAAAGAGGCGATCAAGGCCCGATCGATTGGCGTTGACGTGTTGACCTTGAGCGCGAGTCCGATTCCGCGCACGCTCGAAATGGCCTTCGTCGGCATCCGCGACCTCTCGATGGTCACGACGCCGCCGGCCGACCGGCGCCCGATACTCACCCACGTGGGCGAGTACCACGAAGCGGCCGTCGTCGAGGCGATCCGCCGAGAGCTGCTTCGTGAGGGCCAGGTCTTCTTCGTCCACAATCGGGTCTCTGACATCGACCAGGTCGCTCGCCGGCTCACGCAACTCGTGCCCGACGCGCGCGTCGCCATCGCCCACGGCCAGATGGACGAGGGCACCCTCGAGCGAGTGATGATCGATTTCTGGGAGCGTCGTTTCGACGTCCTGGTCTGCACGACCATCGTCGAGTCGGGCATCGACCTGCCCACGGTCAACACGCTGATCGTCGACCGCGCCGAACGCCTCGGACTGGGCCAGATGCACCAATTACGCGGTCGCGTCGGGCGAAGTGGACAGCGCGCCTACGCCTATCTCTTTCATCCCGCCGACCAAGTGCTCTCCGAGACCGCCTACGAACGACTGCGCACGATCGGCGATAACACCGCACTCGGCAGTGGGTTCAAGATCGCGATGCGCGACCTCGAGATTCGCGGGGCGGGCAACCTGCTCGGCCACGACCAGTCGGGCCCCGTCGCGGCGGTCGGCTACGACCTCTACGTCCAGTTGGTCGCCGAGGCCGTGGCCGAGGCCAAGGGCCAAGTCGTCCTCGACGTCACCCCGATCACCCTCGACGTGCCCGGCGAGGCCCACCTGCCCACGACCTACGTCGAGGCCGACGACGCGCGACTCGAGGCCTACCGACGCTTGGCGGGAGTGCGCACCGTGGACGAGCTGGCCGATCTGCGCGAGGAGTGGATCGACCGCTACGGCGAACTGCCGGGGGCGGCTGAGGGGCTGTTGGACCTGGCGGCGCTGCGCGTGACGTGCCTGGCGTTGGACGTCACGTCGGTGGTGGTCCAGCCCGCGCGCGTGGGCGTTCGTTCCAGGCCCGTCGTGAAGATCGCCCCGCTCAACTTGACGTTGTCCCAGCAGACCCGACTGCGCCGACTCCACGGCTCGCGGGCCTTCGACGAGGTCACGCGCGAACTGCGCCTTGAGCGCCAGTCCTTCGAGGTCACCCCGCGAGCGCTGCATGAACTGCTGGTCGACGTCACGGCGACGTCGAGCCCGAAGGTCGACTCGGTAGGCTGAGTTCGTGCGCCGCCTCGTCGTTCTCTTCGTTGTCGCACTCATCGGGGTCAGCGCTTTTGGCTTGAGCGCCCGCGCGGGTGGCGTGCGGGTGAACAGCGTCGACGTGTCGGGTTCGACGATGCGCGCCGAACTGAGCGCCATCGCCGCCAGTCCCACCCTGCAGTGCTACCTGAGTGCGCTGAGCGCCTCGGGACTGAGCGCCGGCGCGGGCGGCGATACCCTCGCGGCCGCGGGCGCGGCGGCGTGGGTGGACGCGCGGGTCCAGGGTATGACGATCTCTTCGTACGTCGCCACGACCCTGCACCACGTCGTCTCCCCGGCGGACATGGCGAGCGCCCAGGCGTCGCTCGAACTCGAGATGACCCAACAGGTGAGCGCCCAATCGCGCACGTGCCCGGGCACGGCGGCCCAGGCGATCGCGGCCATGACGCCCGAGATGCGCAACGCCGAGCTGCGCGACTGGTCATCGTCGCTCTTCCTCGAAGCCAAGCTCAACACCACGGTGCCGCTCACCACGTCGAGCCTTGAGACCTACTTCCAGTCGCACCAGTCGAACTACGACACGTTGTGTATCTCCATCGCGCTCGTCTCCCCGACCCAGGTCAGCGCCTTTGGCGTCGCGCAAGGCAATGGTGAGACGGTCGCTCAGCTGGCGAGCAAGTTCTCCCTCGACACCGCCTCGGCCAAGAGGGGGGGAGCCTACGGCTGTTACGGACCCACCGCCACGTCGTACTCGTCCATTCGCGCTGACGTCAGCGGCCAAAGCCTCAACGTCTTTCCCACCACGCCGCACTACCTCTCGCTGAGCCAGGGCACCTACGCGCTCTACGTGGCGATCACCAAGCGTTCACCCACCTCCTTCGCCCAGGCCGAGCCCCTGGTCGTGAGTGACGTGCGCAGCCAGAACGCCAACTCCGCCAACGGCGTCGAAAAATCCCTCGAGTATCAAGCCGCTGTCTACGTCGACCCGGCCATGGGTCGTTGGGGTCTTGACACGACGGGCCCGCGCGTGTTCGCGCCCGCGCTGCCCGCAGCGTCGACGGTACTGGGCGTCGCGTCGCTGAGCGGTACCGCCGCTACCTATCACTAGGTGGACGCCACCAAACGTCCCGAGGTGCGCGTCGTGGGTCTGGGCCCCGGCGACGAGTCGCAGATGACCGCGCGAACGATCGAGCTTTTGGCGAACGCTCCGGTGGCGCGACTGCGCACGCGCGTGCATCCGGCGGCCGCGCGCTACGCCGACACGCCGAGCTACGACGAATGGTACGAGGACAGCGACTCCTTCGAGGTGCTCTACGCGCGAATCGTCGAGGACCTCGTCGCTCTGGCTCGAGAGCACGGACGCGTTCTCTACGCGGTGCCGGGTTCGCCGGTCGTGGCCGAACGCACGGTTGAACTCTTGCTGGCTCGCGCGGACGTCGAGGTCGTCATCGAAGCGGCCGTGTCGGTGATCGACGTGGCCTGCGCGGCGCTGCGCGTGGACCCGATGGCGGTCGAACTACGAGTGGTGGACGCGCTTTCGAGCGCTGAAGCGTTGCGCGGGCCGGGCCCCTTGCTGATCCTGCAGGCCTACGCGCCCGAAGTGCTCGCCGTGGTGAGCGATCGCCTGGCGCCCGAGACGGTGGTGACGGTGCTCTACCACCTGGGCCTGGACGACCAGCACGTCGCGCGACTGCCCGCGCGCTCGTTGGCGAGCTTCACCCGCGCCGATCACCTCACCTCGCTCTGGGTCAGTGAACTCCCCGACGCCTCGAGCTCGATCTCGGCGCTCGTCGCGATCGCGAAACGACTGCGCGCCGAGTGTCCGTGGGACCAAGAGCAGACCCACGCCTCCTTGACCCGCCACCTTCTCGAAGAGGCCTACGAGGCGCTCGACGCGCTCGAGGCAATGGTGCGCGCCGAGGCCGGTGAGGGTGACCTCGACGCTCGCGTGTCGCACGTGGAAGAGGAACTCGGCGACCTGTTGTTCCAGGTCATCATTCACGCCGAGATCGCCAGCGAAGAGGATCGCTTCGATCTCGCCTCCATCGCCGACACGCTGTGCGCCAAACTCATCTATCGCCACCCGCACGTCTTTGGCGACGCGTCAGTGACGACCGCTGACGAGGTCGCGGCGCGCTGGGAGGTGTTAAAGCGCGACGAGAAGGGACGCGACAGCGTCACTGACGGTATCGCGTGGCAGTCGCCGGCCCTCTCGCTCTACACCAAGCTCTTACGCAAGGCCGCCCAGGTCGGCGTCGCGACCCGGAGCGGCGAAGAGACCCGCGCCGACGCGCAGCGAGCGCTCGGCGCTTTGCAGCTATTCGAGACGCGCGCGAGTGACGCCGCCTCGAGCGCGCACGTCGAGGCTGCGTGGGCCGAGCTGCTCGTCGCGTTGGTCACCCTCGCGCACTACGCGGGCGTAGACCTCGAAGGAGTGCTGCGCCATCAGGCAACGGCGTTGCGCGACGAGATTCGCGCGCACGAGTCGCGGGCCGGTGCGCGCAAAGACGACGACTAGCCTTGAACGTCGTACGCGAAGGAGTCGCCGTGAGCGCAATCGAACTCGTCATCGGACGCCAGATCCTGGACTCGCGGGGAAATCCCACCGTGGAGGCCGAGGTGCACCTCGAGTCGGGCGCCGTGGGACGCGCCGCCTCACCGTCGGGTGCCTCGACGGGGATTCACGAGGCCGTTGAACTGCGCGACGGAGGTCCGGCGTGGGGCGGCAAGGGCGTGACGAGGGCGGTCGCTTTCGTCAACGGCGAGATCAACGACGCCCTGGAGGGCTACGACGCGCACGACCAACGCGAGGTCGATTTCGCGATGATCGACCTCGACGCCACGGCGAACAAGGCTCGCCTGGGCGCGAACGCGATACTCGCGGTCTCACTCGCCAACGCCAAGGCGGCGGCGAACGAGAGCGAGCTCGCGCTCTATCAGTACCTCGGTGGGGTGAACGCGCACGTATTGCCGGTGCCGATGATGAACGTGGTCAACGGAGGCGTGCACGCGTCGAACTCGGTCGACTTTCAAGAGTTCATGGTGATGCCCCTCGGGGCGGCGAGCTTCTCCGAAGCGCTGCAGTGGGGCGTCGAAACGTACCAGGCACTCAAGCAGGTCTTGACCAAGCGCGGACTCTCGAGCGCGGTCGGCGACGAGGGCGGCTTCGCGCCCGACCTGCCCGACAACGAGGCGGCGGTGAAGGTGCTCGTCGAGGCGATCGAGGCCACTGGTCGTCGACCAGGGATTGACGTGGCGATTGCCCTGGACCCGGCGACCAGTGAGCTCTACCGCGACGGGGCCTACCACCTCGCGGGCGAAGGTCGGGTGCTGACGAGCGGGGAACTCGTCGACTACTGGGCCGATCTCTGCGAGCGCTATCCGATCGTCTCGATCGAAGACGGCATGGCCGAAGAGGACTGGGACGGGTGGAAGTTGCTCACCGATCGTCTCGGCGCGCGCGTGCAACTCGTCGGCGACGACGTGTTCGTGACCAATCCGACACTGCTCCAAAAGGGGCTCGACCGGGGTGTGGCGAACTCGATGCTCGTCAAACTGAACCAGATCGGTACGTTGACCGAGACCTTCGACGCGGTGCGCCTGGCGACCTCCAATCACTACAGCGTCGTCGTTTCGCACCGCAGCGGCGAGACCGAAGACACGACGATCGCCGACGTGGCCGTCGCGCTGAACGCCGGTCAGATTAAAACGGGGGCGCCGGCACGTTCCGACCGGGTAGCGAAGTACAATCAACTCTTGAGAATCGAAGAGCGACTGGGAGAGCAGGCGCGCTTCTTAGGCAGTTCGTCTTTGTCGGGGGCGTTTGGTGGCCACAACTAGTAAGTCGACAAAAGTAGCGTCGAACCACTGGGTCTTCCCACTGGCGCTGGCGACGGGAGTGGCGATGCTTGTCACGTGGTTCCCTCTTTCGAGCCTCCTACACCAGCAGAGCGTCCTCAATTCGACGCTCACGCAGCTTTCGACGGTGCGCCAACAAGAGCAGTCCCTCACGGCGCAAGCGCACTCGCTCGACTCCAAGGCCGCCGCCACGCAGTTGGCTCGCGAGCAGTATCAACTCGTCAACCCGGGTCAAAGTCTGATCCAAGTGCTGCCCGGCGGCGCGGCGGGCGGCGTGACGGCCCAGTCAGTCGATCCGGGTTTCCAACCTCTGGTGTCGCCGAGTTCCGCGCAGCCGCTCTTGAGCGCCTCGACGGCGCACCACTCGCCTCACGGCTTTCTCGTTCGACTGGTGCGGACCTTCGAGTTCTGGCGTTGAAGCTCCTGGACGCTTCGCCCGAGGAGCGAATCGAGGTGGCTCGTCTACTCGGGCGTGAACCGGCGGGACGATTCGCCGTCGTCGTGCGCCGCGCGAAGGGGGGCGCGGTCGTCATCGAAAACGAGCCGCACCTCCTCGACGGCACGCCGATGCCCACGCTCTACTGGCTGGTGGACCCCGTCCTTCGCGACGCGGTGAGCCGCCTCGAGAGCGAAGGCGGCGTGCATCGCTTCGAGCAACTCATCGAACCCGCCGCCCTCGCCGCCGCCCACGAACGCTACGCGCAGCGTCGTGACGCCGCCGTCGTTCGACGTGACCTGATCGTGCCGGGCGGAGGCGTCGGGGGAACCCGCGTCGGGGTCAAATGCCTCCACGCCCACGTGGCGAACTTTCTCGTGAACGGAGACGACCCCGTCGGGGCGCTCGTCGCGAGCGGACTCGACGTTGGCGACCTCGTCGTGGTGAACGCACGTGCCTGAAGCGCTCGCCGCGATCGACTGCGGCTCGAACTCCACGCGACTGTTCATCGTGGACGGCGCCGATTCGCCGCTCACCCGTCAAACCGTCATCACGCGCCTCAGTGCCGGCGTCGACGAGCACGGCACCTTGAGCGAGGAGGCGATGGAGCGAACCTTCGCGGTGCTACGCGCCTACCGCGCGGCGATGGACGAGGCTGCGGTGGGCCGAGGACTGTTGGTGGCGACGTCGGCGGTACGTGACGCGGCCAACGGTGGGGAGTTCTTGGCGCGCGCCGGGGCCATCGTGGGGGTGCCGGCGTCGATCTTGGACGGCGCGCAGGAGGCGAGCTACTCGTATCGAGGCGCCACCGCCGAGCTCGACGAACGCGGCTTGCCGTTCTTGATCGTGGACATCGGCGGCGGTTCGAGCGAACTCGCCTTGAAGCACCACGGCGAACTGCGCTCGTTCTCGATGCAGTTGGGCTGCGTTCGCGTCGCCGAGCGGGTCCTCGGCTTCGGCGTGGTCTCAAAGGAGCGCGAAGGGGCCACGCAAGCGATGATCGGGGCCGAACTGGACCGGGCCTTTCGCGCCCAACCGGTCTTCGAGGAGGTCGTGGGTCGCGTTCGCATGGTGGGGCTGGCGGGGACGGTGGCGACGCTGGTGGCGATGGAGCGTGGCGTCGGGGTCTATGAGCGCTCGCTCGTTCACCATCAGCGAGTAGACCGGGCCGTCGTGGAGGCGTGGCGCGAACGACTGGCGGGCGAGACGCCCGCTCAACGCCTGGCCCACCCGGGCATGAGCGCGGGTCGCGAAGACGTCCTCGTCGCCGGCCTGTACGTCTTGGGGGCCGTGATGGACCGCTTCGGGGTCACGGAGCTCTTGAGCAGCGAGAGCGACATCTTGGACGGCATCGTGGCGACGCTGCGAGAGAGCGAAGCCCGTGGAGGTTGACGTCTGTCACGATGGAAGGGTGAGGCAACCCCGGTGAGCGCGCGCGCGGTCTATTCCCCGGTGACTCTGCACGGGCGTCGAGTGGTGCTGCGCACGCTGGGCGACCACGACTACGAGGGGTGGCTCGAAGTGCGCGTTCGTTGTCGTGATTGGCTCGTCAAGTGGGAGCCGCGTTCGGCCCACGCGTCGAGCCTTCCCGAGGATCAGCGCAGCTTCGCGAGCCGATGCGCCCTGCGCGAGCGCGAGCGTCAACTCGGCTCGGGCTACGGCTTTGGCATCTTCGTGGACCAGCGTTTCGTCGGCGAGATCACGCTCTCTTCGATTCAGCGTGGACCGCTGCAGTCGGCCTTCATCGGCTACTGGATTGACGAGGCCTTCGCCGGAAGGGGCCTCATGCCCGAGTCGGTGATCACGCTGTTGCAGTACGCGTTCCAGTCGCTGCGTCTGCACCGTGTCGAGATCAACATCATCCCTCGCAACGCCGCCTCTCGACGGGTGGTCGAGAAGTTGGGCGTTCGCTTCGAAGGGATCGCCGAGCGCTACCTCGAGATCGACGGCGCCTGGGAGGATCACGCGCGCTACGCGATCACCGCCGAGGAGTGGGCGGACCGTGCCCCTGAGTTGGTGGCGAACTGGCTGTTGCCGGTTCAGGCCTAGGGCGTTAAATCGCCTCGAGGTGACGTCCTCGTAGGTCGCTTAGCGTCGCGGTGCCCAGTCGCGCGTCGAAGGCGCGAGCAAAATCGACGGCGCCGAGTGCGCCTTGACGTGAGAAGACGACCAGGGCGTCGTGGGCGCCGCGAGCGAGCACCAGCCCGCGCTGTCGCGCGCCGCGCGCCGCGGCGAGAACGTCAGCGATGTTCACGTCGGGCGCCAGGGTGACGACGGGATTCTCGTAGTGCGTGCGGCGAAGGGCCCGCATGTCAGTGAGCATCTGCCAGGAGTCTCGCCCCATGCGAACCGACGAACCTTGGATGTCTTGCCACGTCACGAGCTGGGGCTCGACACTGAGGGCCAGTCGATCGGCGAGATAGAGAACCTCTAAGTCGAAGGCGAAACCGTCGACGATCGACATCAGCCCGAGCAGCCGCGCCGGGGCCAGACGAAAGCCCTTGAAGCCGCACTGCGTGTCGCGCAGGTGCGTTCCCGTGTAGTGGCGGGCGAGTCGATTAAAGAGCGCGCCGGCCAACGTGCGCAGTCGCTGGTCGTAACGAATGTGCCCGTCGACGGCGCGGGTGCCCGGCGCGAGGTCGACGCGCTCGAGGGCGCGAAGCAGCTCGGCGCTGTGGTGGGGGTTGATCGCCATGTCGGCGTCGGCGGTGATGACGTTGGTGCCCGTCGCCAGCGCGAGGCCCAGTCGAAGGGCCGCGCCCTTGCCGAGGTTCTTCTCGTGCTTGACCACGCGAAGATGCGTTAAGTGCCCGTAGGCCACGTGCGCCTCGCGCAGCGTGTCATCGGTGGACCCGTCATCGACGATGATCACCTCGACGTCGTCGGCGCCGAGTTCATCGAGGGTCGGCGCGAGGCGCGCGAAGCCCTCCTTTATCCGCGGCCCCTCGTTGAACGCGGGGATCACGAAGCTGGTCGTTACCACGGCCGTTAGGGTCGCGCCGCGCCGATGAGGCCCGACGTGAACAGGGGCGCGAGGGCGACGGTCGTGCCCGAGTGCGCAGCGGCAATCGTGGTGTTGACACCCCAGGGACCGCTGCCGATGTACATCACCACGTGGTCCACGGCGTGGTCACCGTCGAGGTTGTAATAAAAGAGCAGGTCACCGGGCTGGAGTTGGGTGAGGATGACGTGGTGCATCGCCGGCCACTGGGTCTGGGTCGTGCGAGGAATCGTGATGCCGGCGCGAATCCAAGCCCACTGGACGAGTCCCGAGCAGTCAAAGCCCACGCCCGGGGTCTCGCCCCCCCACACGTAGGGCACCCCGATCTGGCTCTTGGCGTACGCCACGGCCGCCAGACCCTGCTTCGAGCCCGCGATCTCCGCGATCGCCGGCACGGCGATCGCGGCTTGGATGGCGGAGATGACTTGGTTGGCCGCACTCTGGCCGCCGACGACCGAGGCGGCGTTGATGGCCTGGGTCTCGCCATTTTGATTATGGGCCTTGGCGGCCGCGACGCCCGCTTGGATCTCGTAGTTGATGATCTCGCCCTTCAGCCGCGAGGTGACGGTTTGGAGGGTGACGCGCGTTCGGTTCTCGAGCGCGATGTTGGCGGCCAACAAGCTCTGCATGTTGTTGGTCTGTTGAATCTTCGCGACGCGTTGCTGGGCGACTTGGGTGATGGTGTGATCGAGCGACTTCTTTTGGGCTTCGTAGGTGTGGCGCAGTTGATTCAGGTCGCCGATGACCTGGTCCTCGTAGACCGTGCGCGCGTCGGAGTTGGTGACTTTTTGATTGAAGAGCGAGAGGATCTGCGCGTCGGCCGCCCCCAAGACGTAGGCGCGTACCGTGGCGACGACGAGTTTCGCCGACGTCGTGGCGATGGACGAGCGCTTGGCGACCTCCTCCGCCTGGAGTTTGACGATGTTGGCGTCGATCACGACGAGGTTCGCCTTGTCCGCGTCGTACTGGTTCGCCGTGATTTCGCTGGTCTTTTCCTGCTGGGAGAGCTCGGCGGACAGGGTGGCGATCTGGCCCTGGGTCTGCTTAATGGACTGGGCGCCGGCACTCAGCGGCGTCGCTAACAGGGCCACCAAGCTTGCGGCAAGCACTACGAGGGGAGTAGTTCGAGTCGTGCCCCGACGACGCACGAGAAACATGGAGCCAGCCTAGTTACGCTCCGTAAGTTTTTTTGGAGTTTGACGAAATGCTTTGTTGCGTTAGCGTTACGTCGTCGCGACGACCGTGGGGGCGTAGCCCAATTGGCAGAGGCAGGGCGCTTAAACCGCCTCCAGTGAGGGTTCGAGTCCCTCCGCCCCTACTCGTCGAAGACGTTCGGCAATATTTAGTAGCGTTGCCCCGTGGCTAAAAGCTCTTCGGGGAAATGGGTAAGTCGAGTCGGTGCGTCCGGCGGGGGCAAGTCCTACGCCAAGTCGCGTCCGTCGAACTACTACGGTGCGCTCATCGTGATCGTCGCGCTCGGGCTCTTACTCACGGTCTTCTCGCGCTATGAGTATCAACATCCCGTCACCGCGACCACCGCGCCCCAGGTCCAGCCGGCGATTGGTACTACCTGGTACGCCGGACTTTCGATCCAGGCCTGTGGCGAGCGACTGCCGTACCTGACGCCGAATCCGAGTTACACCGGTGGCTACAAGGTCTACGCGTCGAACGTGGTGCAGATCAGCCCGAAGACTGCCATTGAAGCCGGAAGTCACGCCACGCTGACACAGTTCGCCGCCGAGTACCCCAACTTGATTATTAATTCGACCAAGTTGGCCGTGCCGACCGCGACCGGCGCGGTGAATCCAAAGACCACCTTCGTCAACGGCCAAACCTGCCCGGCGACGAGTAAGTATCCCCACCAAAAGGGCAGCGTCGTCTACGCCTACTGGACGAGCTTCGGACAAAAGACGCCCAATCTGACGACCGACCCGTCGGCGATCAAGTTCTCGCAGTACCTGCGAGTGACCATGGCCTTTGAGCCCAAGGGCGTCACGCCGTTGGCGCCGTTGCCGGCGACCAACAACGAGATGGTCTCCCTGGCCCAAGTTTCAACCACCACGACCGCGCCCGTGGCGACGACGACCGCACCCGTGGCGACCACGACCGCGCCCGCGACGACCACGACCACCGCGACCACCACCACGACCTCTAAGGGCTGAGCTTGAAGTCGATCATTTTGGTCGGCGGTAAGGGAACGCGGTTACGGCCGCTGACGTACGAAACGCCCAAGCAGATGCTGCCGCTCGTGGGCGTGCCCATGATCGAGTCGGTCCTCGCGGCCCTGGCCGAACACGGAGTCACCGACGCCGTGCTCTCCCTGGGCTATCTGCCCGATCGATTCACCGCGGCCTATCCCTCCGACGTCATCGGGGGCGTACGCGTGACCTACGCCGTCGAATCAGAGCCGCTCGACACGGCGGGCGCGATTCGCTTCGCGGCGGAGTGGGCGGGCATTGATGACACGTTCCTCGTCGTGAACGGCGACGTCCTGAGTGACCTCGACGTTTCGGCGCTGCTCGCGTTTCACCGTCGCCACGGAGCTGAGGCCACCATTTCGCTCACGCCGGTGCTGGATCCGTCACGCTTTGGTGTCGTGGTGACCGACGATGACGGACGCGTCTTGAACTTCATCGAGAAGCCGGCGCCCGACGAAGCGCCGACCAATCTCATCAACGCGGGCACCTACATCTTCGAACCCAGCGCCCTGGCGCTGATCGACCCCTCCCGGCCGGTGAGCCTCGAGCGCGAGATCTTTCCCGAACTGGCGCGTCACGGCACGCTCTACGCCCTGGCCGACCACGCCTACTGGATCGACGCGGGTACTCCGCACAGCTACCTGCAAGCCAACGTGGACGTGCTGCGAGGCGAACGACCCGAACGTGTCTTCGCGGGCGTCGTCGCGGGTTCGTGGCGCCACCCGAGCGCGACGATCGATCCGAGCGCGACGATCACCAACAGCGTGGTCGACCACAACTGCGTCGTCGGTGCCCAAGTCGTGCTCGAAGACGCGGTGCTCTTGCCCGGGGCGATAGTGCAAAGTGAGTGCGTCATTCGGTTTTCCATTGTTGGTCCCGAAGCGGTGATCGGCACCGGATCCGTGCTCGGCCCGACCTGCGTCGTCGGGGCCAACGAACACGTGGCCCCGGCCTCGCAGCTTTCGGGTGACGTGCGACTCGGCGGCGTCTAAGACAGTGGCATCGCGCTTTCCTCAACACGAGGACAAGCATCGCTTCGATTCATTGGTGAGGCCCCAAGCGGTCATCGCGCGCTACCTCGACGACGAAACGTTGGTGCGACCGCCCGCGATCATCATCAGTTATTCGGGCATGATCACCTCCCTCCTCAAAGAGCGAGGCTTCGTTCGCCACAGCGGGTACCCCCAGCCGTGGCGCTACCTGTGGCGCCGCGACGGCGACGTCTCGCTCGGCGTCGTGGAGGGTTTTGGCTACGGCGCGCCCGGGGCGGCGATCGTGCTCGAAGAGCTCATCGCCTTTGGCGCGACGCGCTTCGTGAACCTGGGCATCGCGGGGGCCCTGCCGCGCGAGGTGGCCTTTGGGGACCTCGTGCTCTGCACGAAGGCGCTGCGCGATGAGGGCGTCTCGCATCACTACGCCGCCGCGGAGCGCTTCGCGCACCCGTCCTTGGCGCTACGCCAAGCGTTGGGCGACACGTTGACCCGTCAGGGGCGCCCCTTCGTCGAGGGGCCGGCGTGGACGATCGACGCACTGTTTCGTGAAACGCGTGAGGAGGCGGAGCGCTACCGCGACGAGGGGATAGTGGCCGTGGACATGGAGACCGCCGCACTCTTCGTGATTGCCGCGACCTACGGCGTCGATCTCGCGGCGCTGTTCGTCGTCAGCGATCATCTGCTCGCCGGCGAGTCGTGGAGCCTCGCCTCTGATCGCGCGCTCTTGCGCGCGGGCTTGGACGCGGGACTGGGCGCCGCGATCGAGACGCTGACGAACTAGCGAAAGAGATCGTCGTGGGGCGCGCGAACGACGTCGCCCACGATCGAGCCCTCACCAAGGAACGAGGGGTCCAGGCCACGAATCAGCGCGAAGGGCGTGCCCGCGGCCTTGTGCAACACGAGATTCGCCGCCGCTGCGACCTCGTCGGCCACCGCGATTTCGGTCGCCTCGAGGAGTCGTCCATTCGCGTCCTTCGTGCCGCGCAGGTCCAAGATCGCAGTGAGGCCCGCCGAGCCGATGGCGACGTCGGTGACGCCGTTTCGCCAAGCGCGCCCGAACGTGTCGGTGATCAGAATCGCGACCTCGGCCTCGCCACGGCGCTTCAACTCGGCACGCAGGCGCCGCGCCGAGCGATCAGGGTCCTGGGGCAAGAGCACGGCGGTGCCGGGTCGGGCGTTCGACAGATCGATCCCCGCGTTGGCGTTGATGAAGCCGTGCTTCGTCTCGGTGATGCGCAACGTTCCTCTGCGTCGCAGCACGCGCACGGACTCGTCCACGATGAGGCGCAGCTTCGCCTCGTCGCTGCCGTCAAAGTCCACGACTCGTCCCTCGGACTTCGCGACCACTTTGGAGGTGACGACGACCACGTCGCCGGGCTCGAGGGAGAGCTCGGCGCGCGTGAGCGCCTCGAGCAGCAACGCCGCCAGGTCGTCGCCCGCGTTCACTTCGCCCGTCATGGCGAGCGCTCGCAGCGTGAGCTCGCTCACGACAGCACCGCCTGGGCGAGGCGCCGCGCGCTCGCCGCCTCGGCCATGATGGTCGTCGTGACCAGTACGCGATGTCCCCGGGCGCGCAGGGTGTCGGCGTGCTCGGCGTCTCGTTCGTCGATGATCCAGGTGCCGACCAGATCGTCGTAGAAGTCGGCCACTCCGACGCAGGACACGTCGTAACCCATTTCGCCCAGTAACCGGTCGGCCGGTCCCTTCAAGGCAGCGCCGGCGATGATCGGCGAGACCCCCACCACGTCCTCGCGACGAGCGGCGAGCAGGGTGCGAACGCCGCTCACTTGCAAGATCGGGTCGATGGAGATCAACGGATTCGACGGAGCGATGACGACCCGCGCGCTCTCGCCCAGGGACCGGCGCGCCTCGTCGGTGAGGCGAGCCTCGCTCGCTCCTCGAACGTGAATCGCGGTGACGGCGACGTCGTGGTGGTGGCGCACGAAATACTCCTGGAAGCTCAGCGTTCCCAATTGGGTTTCGAAGACGGTCGCGACGGGATCGTCACTCACGGGCAGGAGCGTGACGGCGACGCCGAGTTTCTCGCAGAGTTCACGCGTGACGTTCGTCTTGGTGGCGCCTTCGCGCAAGCGCTGGGTGCGATACAGATGCGTCGCCAGATCGCGGTCGCCCAAACGAAACCACGCCTCGCCGCCGAGGCGACGCAGTTCGTCCATGACCCGCCAGGTTTCGTCCTTGAGACCCCAACCCAGCACGTCGTTGTTCTCGCCCGCGAGGGTGTAGGTGATGGTGTCGAGGTCGGGGCAGATGGTCAGGCCGTGGAGTTCGAGGTCGTCGGCCACGTTGACGATGGCCGTGAGCTCTTCGGGCGCGACGACCGCGCTCAGGGCGCGCAGGAGTCGCGCGGCGCCCACGCCGCCACTCAGTACGCTGATCACCCTGGAAACACTAGGGGGCCTCACTATCATCGAGTGCTGTGCGTGCGGCCCTCCTTGCTCAGTGGCCCGCGGGGGCCAGTTGCGTGGTCCTTCGACTGCGCGAGGGTGCGAGCGAGCGAGTGCACGAGGAGGGTGACCTTCAAGCGGTGCGCCCGTGGGCGTCAGTGACCAAATTGGCCGTGGCCCTCGCGGTAGGCGTCGAAGTCGACTGGGAAGAGCACCGCTACGACGAACCGGTGGGGCCGGGTTCCGCGACACTGGCGAACCTGTTGTCGCACTCGAGCGGCCTCGGATTCGAGGAGGGTGACCCCGTGCGCCCCCCAGGCGAGCGCCGCGTCTACTCGAACGCCGGCGTTGAGCGCGCCGTGGCGAGCATCGTGGGCGACGGCGACGCGGCGCTGTGGCTGCGTTCGCGAGTCTTCGAGCCACTGGGCATGTCGAGCAGCGAACTTCGAGGACGAGCGTGCGCGGACGGGTGGGGTTCGACCGAGGACTTGAGTCAGCTGGCGCTCGCGTGGCTGCGCGGCGACGGGATCTCCACGGCGACGCGCGACCTGGCGATCACGCCCTACCTCCCGGGTCTCGATGGGGTGGTACCGGGCTTTGGTCGATTCTCACCGTGCCCTTGGGGGCTCGGACCCGAGATTCGCGGGGACAAGCGTCACTGGATGGGCGACTGGACGCCGACGAGTTTCGGCCACTTTGGACAAAGCGGCGCGATCTTGCTGGCGAACGTGGACGAAGGGATCGCGGTCGTCGCGACGAGTGAGGTCGCCTTTGGGCCGTGGGCGGTCGAGTTGTGGCCGGCGTGGACGAGCCAGGTGCGAGAAATCGCGTTGACGTGACCAGTGACGATCGCCTTCGCGTGGCGCTCGACCTTGACGGGTCGCTCGAGTCGCTCGGGAACTCGATGACCGATCTGTCGCTGGCCCTCGAGGCCACGGGAGCCTGCGACCTGGTGCGCTTTCGTAGCGAGAGCCGAGCGCAAGCGGGTGAGGCGCGTGTGACGCTGCGCGCGCTGTGGCTGCCGTTCTGGCGCGCAGGTCGCGGTTGGGCGATTGATTCACTCTTGCCCGACGTCGACGTCGTCCACGTTGCGGGTCGCGCGACGCCACCGACCAAGCGCGTCCCCCTCGTGATCTCGGTCGATGACCTGCGCCCCCTGCGCGGCGAGGGCCATCACTACCTTCGCGTGAGTCAACTGCGCCGCGCCGTTGAACGAGGGGCGATGCTGGTCGCTTCGACACGACGCGCCGGCCACGAAGTGCAAGAGGTCCTCGGGGTGGACGCCAGTCGAGTGGCGGTCGTCCCGCCGGCCGTTCCCACGGTGCGCGACGTCGAGTCCGGTCATGATCTGGTCTTGAACGTGACCGGTTTGGTCGACCCCCCTCTGGTGCTGCTGCCCTCACTCGCGAGCTTCGCCCAGAGCCGCGGCGCGAACGTCGTGGTCTTGGCGAGTGAGAACTTCCACCAACGCGTCCGCTCCCTCGGTCTTGACGTCACGCTTCGAACCAGGCGCGAAGCGCGCGAGGCGCTCGACAACGCTCGAGTCGTCCTGCACATGTCAGACGGGGCACGCTTCCCCTCCTTCGCGATCGCCGCGTTGGCGGCGGGCGTGCCCACGATGGCGCGCGCGACCTCCATCAATCGAGAACTGCTGAGCGGCGCGGCCGCGCTCTTTGACGATGACGAGGAGGTGCTCGCGACCCTGGAAGAAGTCTGGGAGCGCGGCCCCCGACGCGCGCTCATGATCGCCGCCGGGCGCGACCGAGCGGGTGATTTCGCCCCGGCGGTGGCGGCCAACGCCTACCTCGCGCTGTACCGCGAGGTCGTCCGCGCGCACGCCTAGTGCGCGCCATTCGCGGCGACGCGAGTTGCGTGCACGAGCACCACGCGTGAGAGGCTAGGTCGGTGCCCGTCGTCGCCATCTCCGTTGATCAGTTGTGGCGTCCCCAACCCGGTGGCATCGCGACGTACGTGCGCGGGCTCTTGCGCGGCCTGAGCGAACTTGACGAGTCGTGGAGCGTCGTGGCACTCGCCCCGCGCGGCGGAGGCGATCAGGGTCTGAGCGTTCCCGTCCACCACGGTCCCCTCGGCGTTCGTGCGTTGACGCGGCTGTGGTCGCGGTGGCCGATGGGCCTGGCGTCTGGTGTTGACGTCGTGCACGCGACGTCGCTCGCCGGCCCCTATCGAGGCGCTCCTCGAAACTCGGTCGCGTTGCACGACGTGTTGTGGCGAGACGAGCCCCAGGCCTCCACCCCCGCGGGCGTTCGCTTTCACGAGCGACGGCTGCGCTACGTGCTCGGTCGCGATGACCTGCAGTTGGTGGTGACTTCGCCGCCTCTGGCGCAGCGACTGCGAAGCGACGGCGTGGACCCCGAGCGGATTCACCCCGTGCGTATGGGCGTCGATGACGGCGTCGAACCCGCGCCGGCCGCACTGGTGGCACAACTCCTGGGCGAGTGCGGTGTTAATGGTCCCTACACGCTCTACGCCGGCACCCGAGAACCCCGCAAGAATCTCGAACGGCTCATTCGCGCCCACCGGGCCGCGCACGCCGATGAACAAGGGCTCGGCCCCTTAGTGTTTGTCGGCCCTCAAGGCTGGGGGGACGAGCAGCTGGGTGACTCGATCGTGATCGGACCTCAGCCTCGCGCTCTCTTGAAGGGCCTCGTTCGCGACGCGGGCGTCTTCGCCTACGTCCCCCTGCGCGAGGGCTGGGGGCTCCCCGCCGTCGAGGCGCTCTCGCTCGGCACGCGGGTCGTCGCCAGTTCGACCACCCCCAGTATCGAGGGTCGGGCGAGCGTCGTGGCCGTTGACCCCTACAGCGAAGAGGAGATTGCGGCGGGTCTTCTCAGGGCGCTCGGTCAGTCCGATGACGCGCCCGCCAAGCAACGTCGACGCGAGTCGGTCGGCGAGCTCTCCTGGCGCGCCTGCGCTCAAGCGCACGTGGCGGCCTGGACGTGAGAGTGGCGCTCGACGTTTCAGCGGTACCGGCGCGGATCGCCGGAGCGGGACGCTACATCGGCGAAGTGGCCGCCCGACTACCCGACCTGGACGTGGAGACGACCTTGGTGACGCGTCGAGGCGACGTCGCTCGTTGGCAGGCCCGCTCGCCGCGCGCGACGATCGCGCCGCTCGTGCCCAACCATCGCGGACTGCGCCTGGCCTACGAGGCGACCCGGCTGGGCTCGTCGAAGGTCGCGCGCGGCGTCGACGTCTGGCACGCTCCGCACTACACCATGCCGCGCGGTTCGAAGACACCGATGGTCGTGACGATCCACGACCTCACGCTCTTCACCCATCCCGAGTGGCACGAGCGCGCCAAGGTGACCTTCTTCCAGCGCGCGATCCGCTACTCGACGACCCACGCCAAGGTCCTGGTGTGCGTGAGCGACTTCACGGCGCGCGAATTGCGAGACGTGTTGGCGCCGAGCGCGACGGTCGTGGTCGCGCCCCTCGGCGTCGATCACGACCGCTTTCATCCCGACGCCCGCGGCGACGACGTCCTCTTGGCGGGTGCTCAACTTCGCGCGTCGAAGCCGTACCTCTTCTTTCTGGGCACGCTCGAACCACGTAAGGGGCTCGACGTGTTGGTGAAGGCCTTTGGCGCGCTCGCGGCCCTCGACGACGAGTTAGAGCTCTGGATCGCGGGCCAATCGGGGTGGGGGATGGGTCCCCTGGCCGAAGAGATTCGTGCGCACCCCTACGCGTCGCGGATTCGCCGGTTAGGTTTCGTCGATGAGGAGTTACTGCCCGCACTGCTGCGCCAAGCTCGCGTGGTGGTCTATCCCTCGCGCGGCGAGGGGTTCGGTCTGCCGGTGCTCGAAGCGATGGCCTGCGGCGCGAACGTGGTGACGACGCGAGAGAGCGTGATGGCCGAGGTGGCGGGCGACGGCGCGGTCCTCACGACGGCGGGTGATGAGGTGGAGTTGAGTCAGGCCATCGCCGATCTACTCGAGGAGCCCGAGGACGCTCGACGGGCGCGCGCGCAGCGCGCGGTGGCGAACGCCGCGCCCTTTACCTGGGCGCGAACCATGAGCGCCCACCTCGAGGCGTACCGTCTGGCGGCGCGTCCGTGACGAGTTCACTCATCACCGGCGCCGACGGCTTCGTCGGTCGCCATCTTCGAGCGCACCTGCTCGCCCACGGCGACGAGGTCTTTGGCGTTGATCGTGAGTGCGACGTCACCGACGAAGCGAGCGTTCGCGCCGTGTTCGAAGAGACCCGACCCGACGTGATCTACCACCTCGCCGCCCTCACCCACGTGGGTGAGTCGTGGAAATTCGCCGCCGAGTACACGCGGGTCAACGTCGTGGGCACCCAACGAGTGCTCAAGGCGGCGCGCGACGTCGTGCCAGAGAGCACCGTGATCGTCGTGAGCACCTCGGACGTCTACGGCGTCGTGCGCGAGGTCGACCTACCCTTGACCGAGGAGTTTCGCGTCGCGCCCCAGAGCCCCTACGCGACGAGCAAGGTCGAGGCCGAGCACGTCGCGCGCGAGGCGTGGCGCCGCTTCGACCAGCGCGTGATCATCGCACGACCCTTCAGTCACGTGGGTCCGGGTCAGTCCGTCAATTTCTTCGTTCCGGCCATTGCCTCTCGGCTCCTCGAAGCACGTCGCGAGGGGCGTGGTGAGATCGTCGTGGGCGACCTCAGCCCGCGACGCGACCTGAGCGACGTGCGCGACGTCGTGCGCGCCTACGCGCTGATGGCCGAGTACGCGGCGCCCGGCGAGATCTACCACGTGGCCTCGGGCCGCGACGTGGCAATGGCCGAGATCGCCGACTTCTTGGTGTCGCTGATCGCTCCGGGAACGAACCTCGTGCTCGATCCTTCGCTCGTTCGACCCCTCGAAGTGCCCGTCTCGCGCGGCAGCGCCGAGAAAGTGCACGCGGCGACTGGCTGGCGGGGCGAAATTGCGCTCGAGCAGACATTGCGCGACGTCGTGGCATCCTTGGAAAATCCTGATTAAAACAGATTTTTGGTGAGGGAAAGCTTGCGCGCACGCCCGTTGGCGGCTCGGGTGAGGAGCCCAAGGGAACTAGCCTTGCTGGACTGATGGACACTCGTGCACCCGCCGTCGTGGCCGTTGTCGTAACGACCGGCCCCGGTCCCGGACTCGAGGCAACGGTAGCTTCGCTCGTGGCCCAGGACTATGGCGAACTGAGCGTTCTCGTGCTCGCCAACGGAGAGAGCGAGAACGTCGCTTCGCGCGTGGCCGCCGTCGCCCCCCAGGTTTTCGTGAAGATCCTGGAGGAGAATCGCGGCTTCGGATCGGCCTGCAACGAAGGCGTTCTCATGGTGGAAGGATCGGCCTTCTTCCTCTTCTGCCACGACGACGTTCGCCTGGAGGCCAACGCCGTCTCGCTGATGGTCGAGACGGCCTACCGCACGAACGCCGGCATCGTGACCCCGAAGTTCGTCACCTACGAAGACCCCCTTATCCTCA
>Ga0307373_10002635_pt1 | contig 32101 bp, 32 predicted proteins | sample OX2MG_FD_202534 | JGI IMG/M metagenome (GOLD analysis project Ga0307373, IMG submission 202534) | Soil microbial communities from Risofladan, Vaasa, Finland - OX-2 | ecosystem: Environmental > Terrestrial > Soil > Coastal area > Acid sulfate soil | place: Finland: Risofladan, Vaasa | collected...
TTTTCACAGCGGATTCACCCTGGCGAGCTTGGTCTTTTTCCTCGGCGTCATCTGGTGGGCCTACGCCCCGTCGCGCAAGACGCGCTTCGAGCGCGACGGGATGCTGCCGTTCGAGGAGGACGGGCAGTCGCAGGCTCGCGACGCGGGAGAGCGCTCATGAGCCAGTTCACGAGCAGCTTCTGGGACTTCTACATCGCGGTGATCGTGATCGTGTCGATCGTCGCCTGCGGGGTGTTCCTCAAGATGCAGAGCGTGCGCAAGGTCGCGGGCAGCCAGACGCAGACCACCGGCCACGCCTGGGACGAGGACCTGGGCGAGTACAACAACCCGCTGCCGCGCTGGTGGATGTGGCTGTTCTACATCACCATCGCGTTCGGCCTGCTGTACCTGGTGCTGTATCCCGGCCTGGGCAGCTACAAGGGCCTGCTCGGCTGGACCGAGGTCAAGCAGTACCAGGACGAGGAGCGGCGCGCGGCGGTCCAGTACGGGCCGATCTACGACAAGTTCGCGCAGCTGGAGATCGTCGCCCTGGTCAGCAACCCCGACGCGCTCGCGATCGGGCAGAAGCTGTTCCTCAACAACTGCGCGCAATGCCACGCCTCGGACGGGGGCGGCACCCGCGGCTTCCCCAACCTGACCGACAACGACTGGCTCTACGGCGGCGCTCCGGCGACCATCGAGGCCACCATCACCAATGGGCGCGGCGGGGTGATGCCGGCCTGGGGCCCGATTCTCGGCGACGACAAGGTCAAGGACGTCGCGCAGTACGTGATGTCGCTCTCCGGCATGGCGCACGACAGCATCCGCGCCGCGCGCGGCCGGGACGTCTTCAAGCAGAACTGCGTCGCCTGCCACGGCGCCGACGGCAAGGGCAACCAGCAGATCGGGGCGCCCAACCTGACCGACAGCACCTGGCTGTACGGCGGGAGCGAGCAGACCATCATCGAGACGATCACCAAGGGGCGCAACGGGCACATGCCGACGTGGAAGGAGATCCTGACGCCGGCGCAGATCCACCTGGTGGCGGCGTACGTGTACTCGCTCTCGCACCCGGCCGGGCCGCCGGGCACCCCCCAGTAGGGCTGCAGGCGGTATGGCTCCGGAGAGCAACGCTGCGCTGCAGAGCGGCGCTGCGCGCCGCACCGCAGCGCAAGCCGTCGGAAAAAGCGAACCCATCCGCGCAGCGCAAGCCGCCGAGAGCGCCGAGCAGGCGCTCTACGAGGTGCGCAGGAAGATCTATCCGCGCGCGGTGCGCGGCTGGTTCGCCGCCTGGCGCTGGGCGCTGGTGTGGGTCACGCAGCTGGTGTTCTACGGCGGCGCCTGGGTTACCTGGAACGGCCGCCAGGCGCTGCTGTTCGACATCGCGACCCGCAAGTTCTACATCTTCGGCCTGGTGTTCTGGCCGCAGGACATCATTTACCTGACCGTCCTGCTGATCATCTCGGCGCTGTCGCTATTTCTGTTCACCGCGGTGGCGGGGCGGCTGTGGTGCGGTTACGCCTGCCCGCAGACCGTGTACACCGAGATCTTCCTGTGGATCGAGAAGCTGATCGAGGGCGACCGCGTGAAGCGCATCCGGCTCGACCAGTCGCCCTTCGGGGCGCGCAAGCTCGCGCTCAAGGCCGCCAAGCACGGCGCCTGGATCGCGCTGTCGCTGTGGACCGGGTTCACCTTCGTGGGCTACTTCACGCCGATCCGCGAGCTCGGGCACGCGGCGCTGACGCTCTCGGCCGGTCCCTGGGCGAGCTTCTGGATCCTGTTCTACGGCTTCGCCACCTACGGCAACGCCGGCTGGATGCGCGAGCAGGTGTGCAAGTACATGTGCCCCTATGCGCGCTTCCAGAGCGCGATGTTCGACAAGGACACGCTGATCATCACCTACGATCCCGAGCGGGGCGAGCCGCGCGGCGGGCGCGCGCGCGGAGCCGACCCGCGGGCGCTCGGCCTGGGCGACTGCGTCGACTGCGGCATCTGCGTGCAGGTCTGCCCCACCGGCATCGACATCCGCAACGGCCTGCAGTACGAGTGCATCGGCTGCGCCGCCTGCATCGACGGCTGCAACCAGGTGATGGACCGCATGGGCTATGCGCACGGCCTGATCCGCTACTCCACCACCCACGCGATGGACAACCGGCTCACGCGCAAGCAGATGTTCGCGCGCGCCTTCCGCCCGCGCGTGCTGCTGTATTCGGCGGTCCTGTGGGCGATCATCATCGCCGCCGGGTACGCCCTGTACCTGCGCGTGCCGCTCAAGCTCGACGTGATCGGCGACCGTACGGTGATCTCGCGCGAGGTCGCGGGCGGAGAGATCGAAAACCTGTACCAGCTGCAGATCATGAATACGGCGGAGCGCGCGCACCGCTTCGAGATCCGCGTCGAGGGACTGCCGACGATCCACGTGGCGAGCGAAGCCATCGTCGAGCTGCCCGGGGCCACCACGCGCCTGATCCCGGTCAGGGTGCGGGTGCAGCCCGGCAGCGCGCAGCCGGGCAGCCACCGGATCGAGTTCGAGCTGCGCGCGCTCGACGGCGACCACGAGCACGTCGAAGAGAAATCGGTTTTCATCATCCGCTGAGGCCACGCACATGCATGACATCGAGCGCAAGGAACGCCAAGCGGGGGGGACGGGAGCCGAGCGCTTCTCGCCCGCGCGTCCCTGGTACCGGGAGCCCTGGCCCTGGATCCTGATCTCGGGGCCCGCGGCGGTGATCGTGGCGAGCTTCTTCACCCTGTACCTGGCGGTGGCCTCCTCCGACGGGCTGGTCGCGGACGACTACTACAAGGAAGGACTGGGGATCAACCGCGTACTGGCGCGCGAGGATGCGGCCGAGCGCCTGGGGCTGATCGCGCACGTCGATCCGCGCAACGGCCGCCTGCGCGTGCGCCTGCAGGGGCGCGCCGCGATGCCCGAGGCGCTCGCGGTGCGCCTGGCCTACGCCACGCGCGCCGGCTTCGACCGCAGCCTGCTGCTCGCGCGAGCCGGCGACGGCAGCTACCAGGCCGCGCTCCCGGCGCTGCCGCCGGGGCACTGGCGCGTGTACATCGATGATGCGCGCCGGCAATGGCGCCTGGCCGGCGAGTGGCGGGGCGGCGACCGGCCCTTCCTGCTCGAGGCGCGCCCGGACCGCACACCATGAAAAAGGCGATCTGGATCCTGTGGCCGGCGTTCATCGTCGGCGGCATCGTCGAGGTGCTGGTCTTCACGTTTTTCGACCCGATGGAGCTGCATTTCCTGGGACAACCCGTGAGCATGAGCCGGCTCGCGGTGTATTCGATCGGGTTTCTCCTGTTCTGGGCGTTCGCGGCCGCATCGAGCGCCTTCACCTGCTTCCTGCAGCGTACCTCGGACGAGGTCAACCGCTGTCCGCTGCCTCCGGTCCGGCGTCCGCCGGGCTGCCCCAAGCGGGAGGACCCAGATGCGTGCTGCTAGAGCGCTGGCCGGCATCGCGCTCGCCGCGGCGCTCGCCGGCGGCACGGCGCGCGCGCAGGACGCCGAGCGCGGCAGGCAGCTGTACGAGACGCACTGCAATGGCTGCCATTACGAGCGCGTGCACCAGCGCAGCCGCGAGAGTTCCCGCGTCCGCTCGCTGGAGGACCTGCGCGCCGAAGTGACGCGCTGGGCCGGGCAGACGCGCCAGCGCTTGACGCGCGAGGACCTGCAGGACCTCGTCGCCTACCTGAACCGCTCGCACTACCACCTCGATCACTGACCAGAGCCCGGCCGGGTATCCTTCCGGGGTGAACCAGGAAACGCCGCCGACGGGCCTGTCCGCCGCCGAAGCCGCCGCGCGGCTCGCGGCCGAGGGCCCCAACGCGCTGCAGGCGGCCCGGCAGCGCAATACGTTCGCCATCGCGCTGGAGGTCGTGCGCGAGCCGATGTTCCTGCTGCTGGTCGGCGCGGCCGCGATCTACCTGCTGCTCGGCAGCCTGCGCGAGGCGCTGGTGCTGTCGGCCTCGGTGATGGTGGTGATCGCGATCACCGTGGTGCAGGAGCGCAAGACCGAGCGCGCGCTCGAGGCGCTGCGCGACCTGTCCAGCCCGCGCGCCCTGGTGGTGCGCGACGGCATCGAGCGGCGCATCGCCGGCGCGGACGTGGTGCGCGGCGACCTGCTGCTGCTGGCCGAGGGCGACCGGGTGCCCGCGGACGCGCGCCTGGTCGCGGTGAACGAGTTGCTGGTGGACGAATCGCTGCTCACCGGGGAGTCGCTCCCGGTCGACAAGCGCGTCGGCGATGACGCCGCGGCACGCGACGCGCGCGTGTTCTCCGGCACGCTGGTGGTGAAGGGGCAGGGGCGCGCGCTGGTGAGCGCCACCGGGCCGCGCACCGAGTTCGGCCGCATCGGCGGCTTCCTCGCCTCGCTGGAGACCGAGAAGACCACGCTGCAGCGCGAGACCGCGCGCGCGGTGCGGCTGATCGCGGCGCTCGGGTTGGCACTGTGCGTGGCGGTGAGCGTCCTGTACGTGCTTTCGCGCGGCGGCGTGCTGGACGGGATCCTCGCCGGGCTCACGCTCGCCATGGCGGTCCTGCCCGAGGAGTTCCCGGTGGTGCTGACCGTGTTCCTGGCGCTCGGTGCCTGGCGGATCGCCAAGCACGGCGTGCTCACGCGCCGCATGCCCGCGGTGGAGATGCTCGGTGCCGCCACCGTGCTGTGCGTCGACAAGACCGGAACCCTCACCGAGAACCGCATGGCGCTGGTCGAGGCGTATGCGGGGGGCGCCTGGCGGCGGCTCGACGCCGGCGCGCCGCCGGCCGGGGCGGTCGCGCTGCTGGAGACCGCCGCGCTCGCCTGCGAGCTCGAGCCGTTCGATCCGATGGAGCGCGCCATCCTCGCCGGAGCGCAGCAGGCCGCGCCGCGTGCCGAGCGGATGCGGCGCGAGTGGCGGCTCGAGCGCGACTATCCCTTCGGCGCGGACTTCCTCGCGGTGTGCCACGGCTGGCGCACGCCGCAGGGGGAAGGCCGCGTCGCGGTCAAGGGCGCGCCGGAGACGGTGCTCGCGCTGTGCGCCCTCGACGAGAGCGCGCGCAGCGCGGCGCTGGAGGAGGCGGCACGCGCGGCGGCGCGCGGACTGCGCCTGCTCGCGGTGGGCGAGGCCGACTGGAGCGCCCCCGAGTGGGCCGCCGACGCACGCGCCTACCGTTTCCGCTGGCTGGGCTTCGTCGCGCTCGCCGACCCGCTGCGCGCCTCGGTACCGGCGGCGGTGGCCGAGTGCCGCCGAGCCGGCATCCGGGTGGTGATGATCACCGGCGATTATCCGGGCACCGCGCTCGCGATCGCGCGCCGGGCGGGCATCGCCACCGACGGCGCCGTGCTCAACGGCGCAGCGATGGCGGGATTGGACGACGCCGGGCTGGTGCGGGCGGTGCGCGAGGTGAACGTGTTCGCCCGCATCCTGCCCGAGCAGAAGCTGCGGCTGGTGGGCGCGCTGAAGGCCGCCGGCGAGGTGGTGGCGATGACCGGCGACGGCGTCAACGACGCCCCCGCGCTCAAGGCCGCCCACATCGGCGTCGCCATGGGCAAGCGCGGCACCGACGTGGCGCGCGAGGCGGCGGCGCTGGTGCTGCTGGAGGACGATTTCGGCTCGATCGTCGAGACCGTGCGCACCGGGCGCCGGATCTACGAGAACATCCGCAACGCGATGCGCTACCTGATCGCGGTGCACGTGCCGACCGCCGGCATGTCGTTCCTGCCGCTGCTGTTCGGCTGGCCGCTGCTGCTGTTCCCGGTGCACATCGTGTTCCTGGAGTTCGTGATCGACCCGGCCTGCTCGATCGTGTTCGAGGCCGAGCCAAGCGAGGATGGGGCGATGCAGCGCCCGCCGCGCGACCCGCGCCGGCCGCTGTTCGACGCCTCGATGCTCGCCACCGGGCTCGGACTGGGCGCGAGCGTCCTGGCGAGCGTGACGCTGGCGTACTGGTGGGCGCTCGCCGACGGCCGCAGCCCGGGCGAGGTGCGCGCGCTCGGCTTCGCCGCCATCGTGTTCGCGAATCTGGCGCTGATCCTTGCCAACCGCTCCAGCGCGCGTCCGATGCTGGCCACGCTCCGCCGCCCGAACCGCGCGCTGTGGTGGGTGCTGGGCGGCACGCTGGCGGGGCTCGCCGCCGCGATCTACGCGCCGCCCGTGGCGAGCCTGTTCCGCTTCGCGCCGCTGCGCCCGGGCGACGTGCTGGTCGCGCTGGCGGCGGGCCTGGCGGGAGTGCTGTGGTTCGAGCTCGGCAAGCTGCTGCGCCGCCCGCCGGCCCGGAAGCCGGCGTAGCGGCGGTGCCGCGTCGCGTTCAGTTCTTGGAGGACGAGGTCAGCAGCGCTTCGAGGCCGTGGATGTCGACGATGCGTACGTGCTTCTGCTGCACCTCGATCAGTCCGTCCTCCTGGAAGCGCGAGAACAGCCGGCTCACGGTCTCGAGCTTCAGGCCGAGGAAGCTGCCCAGCTCCTCGCGCGTCATGCGCAGGTGGAAGTCCGACTGCGAGTAGCCGCGCTTGGTGAAGCGCTTGGACAGGTTGAGCAGGAACGCCGCCAGCCGCTCCTCGGCGCGCATCGAGCCGAGCAGCATCATGACCCCGTGGTCGCGCACGATCTCGCGCGCCAGCACCGCGTGCAGGTGGCGCTGCAGGGCGCGGATCTCGAGCGACATCTCCTCGATCAGCGAGAACGGCATGACGCACACCTCGCTGTCCTCGAGCGCGATGGCGGTGCCGTTGTAGTGGCCCGCGCCGATGCCGTCCATGCCGAACAGCTCGCCGCCCATGAGGAAGCCGGTGACCTGCTCGCGCCCCTCGCCGTCGATGACGCTGGTCTTCATGAAGCCGCTGCGCAGGGCGTAGATGGCGCTGAACTCGTCGCCGGCGTTGAACAGCGCCTCGCCGCGCTTGACGCGCCGGCGCGCATAGACGATGCGCTCGACCTTCTCCATGTCCTCGGCGCACAGGCCGCTCGGCAGGCACAGCTCGCGCAGATTGCAGCTCGAGCAGGTGACCTCGAACTTGCGCGGGGCGGGACGGCACTCGGTGCTCATGTACAGAACCTTGGCAGGCTGCTTCTGGGCGACGGCGGCGACTTGCATGGCGGTTCCTTTTTCGCGGGTCTGGCGGTTCAGTGCAGGGATCGGGCGGCGCGCTCGGCGAGGGCCTCGCGCACGCGCTCGAATTCGGTGCTCTTGTCGAAGAAGTGGGCGGCGCCGAGCCGCTCCGCCAGGCGCCGGTACGGCTCGCTGGCGAAGTTGCTCAGCATGAAGATCTCGATGTCCGGCGCCTGCTCGTGCACCGCGCGCAGCACGTCGAAGCCGCTGCCCTCGGCGAGCTTGAGGTCGAGCACGACCGCGTCGGGGCGCTGCGCCAGGATGGCCTGGATCGCCTCGTCGGCGCGCGCCGCGTGGCCCGCCGGCAGCGCCCCGGCGATCGAGGCCAGCATCGCCTCGAGGCGCTCCAGCACGATCGGCGAATCCTCGACCAGGAACACCCGCAGCGGGCCGGGGGTCTCGAGGGCGGGTTGCGCGTTCATCATGCCGCGCAGTGTGCGCGGCGCAGCTCGGGGGCGGTATCGGCCGACGCTGAATGTGCCCGTCGGAACGAAGGAAGCGCGGGAGTAGGAGTTTTCCTACGCCCGCGGGGCGGGACGGGCGCGGCCGATGCGCTGCTCAGCCCGGCCGCTGCTCCAGCAGCCCGTGCTCCAGGGCGTAGCGCACCAGCTCGGCGGTGCTGTCCAGCGCCATCTTCTGCAGGATGTGCGTCTTGTGGGTGCTGACGGTCTTGACCGAAAGGTTGAGCTGGTCGCCGATCTCGGTCAGCCCGCGCCCGGCGACCAGCAGGCGAAGGACCTCGAACTCGCGGTCCGAGAGCCGAGTGTGCGGCGGCGCGTCGCCGCCGGCGACCAGCTGCGCGGCGGCGGTCTCGCTGATGTGCACACCGCCGGCGGCGACCTTGCGGATCACGCCCAACAGCTGCGCCGGCGCGCTGTCCTTGGTGAGGTAGCCCGAGGCGCCCGCCTTGAGGGCGCGCGCCGCGTACTGCTGCTCGCCGTGCATCGATAGCACCAGGATGCGCAGCTTCGGCTTTTCCAGCTTGACGCGCTTGATCAGGTCGATGCCCGACAGGCCCGGCATCGACATGTCGAGCAGCGCCAGGTCGTAGTCGTTGCCGCGCACCAGCGCGAGCGCCTCGTCGCCGCTCGCCGCCTCGCCGGCGATCCGCACGTCGGGCGCCGCGGCGAGGATCTGCTTCAGCCCCTCGCGCACCAGCTGGTGGTCGTCGGCGAGCAGCACCCGGATCACGCGTCGAGCCCTCGCGCGCCCGCGCGCAGCGGCACGCGCAGCTGGACGCGGGTGCCGCCGCGCGGCGCGCGTCCGATGTCGAGCGAGCCGCCGATGTACTGGACCCGCTCGCGCATGCCCCGCAGCCCGAGCGAGCGCAGCTTGCCGAGGTCATCGCCGTCGATGCCGCGCCCGTCGTCCTCGATCTCGAGGCGCAGCGCCTCCGACTCGATGCCGATCACGACCCAGGCGTTCTTCGCCTGCGCGTGGCGCGCGATGTTGGTGAGCGATTCCTGCAGCGCGCGGTACAGCGTCGTCGCCACCGTGCGTTCCAGGTCGGAGAGCTCGGCATCGGCGGGCGTGTCGATGCGGCACTGCACGCCCGAGCGGCGCGAAAAGTCTTCCACCAGCCACACGGCCGCGTCGAGAAAGCCGAGATCGTCCAGCATCAAGGGACGCAGGTCGGCCGCGATGCGGCGCACCGAGCCCACGGTCTGGTCGAGCAGCGCGTTCATCTGCGCGAGCTTGGCGGCGGACTCGGGCGCCTCCGGCAGGCGCTGACGCAGCCAGGTGAGATCCATCTTCAGCGCGGTCAGCAGCTGGCCGAGCTCGTCGTGCAGCTCGCGTGCGATGCGCGTCTTTTCCTCCTCGCGTGCCTCCTGCACGCGCGCCGAGAGATCGCGCAACTCGTCCTTCTGGCGCTTGAGCCGGTCCTCGTACTGCTTGCGCAGCGTGACGTCGCGCAGGATCACGGTGAAGAACCGCCGGCCGTGCTCGTTGAGCTGCGAGATCGAGGCTTCGATGGGAAACTCCTCGCCGTCGGCGCGCAGGCCCCACAGCACCGTCGCGTCGCCCATGCGCCGGGTGGTGGTGCCGGTGTGCGCGAAGTGCTCGATGTAGCCACGATGCGCGGCGCGGTAGCGCGCCGGCAGCAGGCGTTCGAGCGGCATGCCGAGCGCCTGCTCGAGGCTGTAGCCGAACACTTTCTCCGCCGTCCGGTTGAACAGCACGATGCGCTGCTGCTCGTCGACGCTGATCATTGCGTCCATCGCCGAATCGACCACCGCCGCCAGGCGCGCCTGCGCGTCGTCGACCTCGGCGCGCGCGTGCGCGGCCCTGGCATCCGCGCGCATCGCCTGCCACACGACCGCTGCGATGGCGATTACCAGCAGCAGGGCGTCGCTCACCAGGTCGACCGCGGTGAGCCAGGGCTTGTGCGCGGCGAGCATCCCGGCTGCGAAATGCAGCACGATCAGCGCGGAGACGCTGCCGATCGCGCCGGCGAGGAGCCACCGATTCACCCGCGCCGGAGTGCGTTGTGGCTGCGGCTGCGGCAGGTCCGACACGGGCGTCCTACGCCGGGCGAGGGTTGGGCGGGGTTTGATGCAAGTCAATGCGCTGCACGCGCCCCCCGGCATAGTGCGTAAAACGACGCGCGCGATGCGTATCGCAGGAGCAACATTGGATGCAAAAGTGACGTATTACCCGGCCTCGGAATTGGTGATCGACCCGGTGCTGATTCGCAAGTACGACGTCAGCGGGCCGCGCTACACGTCGTACCCGACCGCGGATCGCTTTGTCGAGGCTTTCGGCGAGGCCGACTACAGGCACTGGCTCGGGAAGCGCAACATCGGTGGCATTAACCAGCCGCTCTCGGTTTACGTGCACCTGCCGTTCTGCGACACCATCTGCTACTACTGCGGCTGCAACAAGGTGGTGACCCGCGACCACGGAAGATCTTCGAAGTATATCAAATACCTAGCGAAGGAACTGGCGCTTGTGGGCGGCCTGCTCGGCGACGAGCGGCGCATCTGCCAGCTGCATTGGGGCGGCGGCACGCCCACCTTCCTCAGCCGCGAGGAAATGCAGGCGGTGATGCAGGCGATCGACCACGAATTCGCGCGCGAGCCGGGCGCCGAATGCTCGATCGAAGTGGACCCGCGCAAGATCGAGGCCGGACGCATGGCGTTCCTCGGCGAGCTCGGCTTCAACCGGGTGTCGATCGGGGTGCAGGATTTCGACCCCGAGGTGCAGGCGGCCGTGCATCGCATCCAGCCCGAGGAGGTGACGCAGCGCGTGGTCGAGGAGGCACGCGCGAGCGGCTTTCGCTCGGTCAACCTCGACCTGATCTACGGCCTGCCCAAGCAGACGCTCGACCGCTTCAGCGCCACGCTCGACAAGGTGCTGGCGCTCGATCCCGAGCGCGTCGCGCTGTACAGCTACGCGCACCTGCCGGGAGTGTTCAAGCCGCAGCGCCGCATCGCCGAGAGCGAGCTGCCCTCGCCCGAGACCAAGCTGCAGATCCTGACGCTCGCGATCGGGCGCCTGACGCGCGCGGGCTACGTGTACATCGGCATGGACCATTTCGCCAAGCCGGACGACGAGCTCGCGGTGGCGCAGCGCCAGGGACGGCTGCAGCGCAACTTCCAGGGCTATTCGACGCACCCCGAGAGCGACATGCTCGGCTTCGGCATCTCGGCGATCGGCCGCGTCGGCCCGACCTACTACCAGAACATCAAGAACCTCGACGATTACTACGACACGCTCGATGCCGGCCGGCTGCCGGTCTGGCGCGGCCTCGAGCTGACGCAGGACGACTTGCTGCGGCGCGCCGTGATCCAGGCGCTGATCTGCCACTTCCGGCTGTCGATCGAGTCGATCGAGATTGCCTACCTGATCGAGTTCGAGCGCTATTTCGCCGAGGAGCTGGAGGACCTGAAGCGGCTCGCCGACGACGGCCTGGTGGAGATCACGCCGGAGTGGATCGTGGTGACCTCGAAGGGACGCCTGCTGGTGCGCACTGTGTGCATGGTGTTCGACCGCTTCCTGCGCAGCCACCGGCGCGGCGGCTACTCGAAGGTCATCTGAGGTGCCCTGGGACGGCGCCGGGCTGCCGGCCGCGATGCTGGTCGCCGGGCTCGCCTCGGGCGTGCACTGCGTCGGCATGTGCGGCGGCATCGTGGGCGCGTTCGCGGCCCGCCGCGTGATCCCGATTCGCGACGCGCGCGCCGGCGCGGAGTGGCCGCGGCAGCTCGCCTTCAACGCCGGACGCATCGCGAGCTACACGGGCGCCGGCGCCGCAGCCGGGCTCGCCGGCGGCGCGGCGGCGTACATGAGCGGTGCGCTGCCGGTCCAGACGGTGCTCTACGTGCTCGCCAACTTCATGCTGGTGCTGATCGGCCTGTATCTGGCCGGGGCGGGCGGGCTGCTGCGCCGCGCGGAGCGGCTGGGCGCGCCGCTATGGCGCAGGCTGCAGCCGCTCGCCGCGCACCTGCTCGGCGCGCGCACGCTGCCGCAGGCATTCGGCGCGGGAGCGGTATGGGGATGGCTGCCCTGCGGGCTGGTGTACGGTGCGCTCATGGTTGCGGCTCTCGCGGGCGGGCCCGGGCGCGGCGCGCTCGCCATGCTGGCTTTCGGTCTGGGAACCCTGCCCAACCTGATGGCGGCTGGCCTGGCGGCGGCGCGGCTGCGTGCCTGGAGCGCGAATCCCCGCGTGCGGCTGGCGGCCGGCGCGGTGGTGCTCGCCTTCGGCGCCTTCGGGCTGGGGCACGCCGCGGGAGTTGCCGAAAGCATCCGGCGCGGGCTACTCTGCCTGTAGGAGAACCCATGAATCTGCTGGTCGCGGTCGACGGCTCGGTGCAGGCGCTGAACGCGGTGCGCGGGCTGATCGCCTGCGCCGTGCAGTGGCGCAGCGCGCCCGAGGTTCACGTCCTGCACGTGCTCGAGGCGGGCAGTGCGCCCGCGCCGCGCGCCGCCGCGCGTTCGGCGGACGCGGACGACGCCGGGGTCACCAAGGCGAGCGAGTGGCTGGAGGCGGCCCGGCTGCCGCTGCGGGTGCACGAGATGACCGGCGCGGCGGCCGAGACCATCGCGCGCGCGGCGGGCGATTTCGGCTGCGGCATGATCTGGATGGGCGCGGGCGGCGCGCGGGAGCGGCCGATCGGCTCGACCGCGAGCCGGGTGCTGCAGCTCAGCGACGTGCCCGTGGTGCTCGTACAGTAGGAGGCTCCGACCCATGCACAAATCCATTCGCGTCCTGCGCGACGAGCACCGCTCGATCGCCGCGGTGCTGCACGGCCTGCAGCATCTGGCGCGCGCGTCGAAGGACCACTCGGTGCGCCCGGAGTTCGAGGTGTTCCGCGCCATGATCTACTACATCGACGCCTTTCCGGAGCGCCAGCACCATCCGAAGGAGGACGCGTTCCTGTTCGCGCACCTCGCCCGGCGCGCGCCGCAGGCCGCCGCGCTGGTGCAGGATTTGCGCGCCGAGCACGTCGAGGGCGCGCGCCTGGTGCGCGCGCTGGAGGGCTCGCTGCTCGCGTTCGAGGAGAGCTGGCCGCAGGGGGCGAACGCCTTCGCCGCGGCGGTGGACGAATACGCGCAATTCCACTGGAACCACATGCGCAAGGAAGAGCACGAGCTGCTGCCGCTGGCCGAGCAGCACCTCACTGCCGAGGACTGGCGCGAGATCGACGCGGCGTTCGCCGAGAATACCGACCCGCTCTCGGACCTCGAGCCCGAGGGCGAGTTCGCCAAGCTCTATACCCGCATCGTGATGCTGGCGCCGGCACCGATCGGGCTGGGGGAGAGCTGGCGGCGGGACGCGGCGAGGTAGAGCGAGAGAGGTTTTTCCACGATCTCCGCTTTTCGCGCGGCTCGCTTGAGCCGCGCGAAAAGCGGAGAAGCCGCGGCGGTGAAGGGGATCACCGCCGGTGAATGTGCGACCGATTCGGTGTCTCCTGCTTTTGCGCATCGGGCGCGAGTGCGCCCGATGCGCAAAAGCAGGAGATCTGGGAAGAGCAAAGCCCTGACCCGCGCTCTCACCGCGGCAGCCGGCACTCCAGCTCGCGCACGCGCTGCTCGAGCTCGCGCACGCGCTCGAGGTAGGCGAGCACCAGCGCGAGGCTGTCCAGCTCCAGCTCGAAGTCGGCGCGCAGCCTGGCCGCGGCGCGCGCCAGCGCCAGCGCGCTCGCGGGGAAGGTCCACTGCTCGGGCGCTGCGCCCTCGGGAGCGAAGGCGCCGTACTCGACCAGCACGACGATGTCGGTGCGCGACAGCCCGGAGCCGGTCTCGAGCTCCGCCAGAGCGATCCGGGTGTGCGTGGCAAGCAGCATCAGATCGGCTTCCATCGCCTCCTCATGGCGCGAAATGGCCGCGCGGATCGAAGCTCGACGCGGCGCGCAGTTCCTCGAACAGGCGCCGCTCGCGCTCGCTGAGCACGCTCGGCACCGCGATGTTCAACACCGCGTACAGGTCGCCCGCCTCGCCGTGCGGCCTGGGCAGGCCCTTGCCCGCGAGCCGCAGGCGCTGCCCGGCCTTCGAGCCTTCGGGCACCTTCATGGCGACGCGCCCGTCGAGCGTCGGGATCTCGATCGCGGCGCCGAGCGCGGCCTCCCACGGCGCGACCGGCACCTCCAGGTAGAGGTCGTGCCCGCTCACGCGGAACAGCGGGTGCGGATGCAGCGCGATGTTCAGGTACAGGTCGCCCGGCGGCCCGCCCTTCCATCCCGCGCCGCCCTTGCCGCGCAGGCGCAGCTTCTGGCCGTCGGTCACGCCGCGCGGGATGCGGGCGCGGATGGTTTTCGGAGTGCGCACCAGGTGCCCGTCCGGGCCGACCTCGCGCGCGGCGATCTGCAGCTCGACCTCGGTGCCGCGCGCGGCCTCCTCCAGGCCCAGGTGCACGTTGACCTCGTAGTCCTCGCCGGGCATCGGCGCATCGCGGCGAAAGCCGCGTGCGCGGCCGAAGCCCCCGCCGAGGGAGGCGAACAGGTCGGACAGGTCGACCCCGCCCTGCTCGTCGAAGCCCGGCTCGGTGCCGTAGCGCGAAAACCAGTCGGGCGGCGGCTGGAAGTCCTGCCCGGGACGATGGCTGCCGAGATTGTCGTACGCGGCGCGCTTGTCCTTGTCCTTGAGCGTTTCGTACGCCTCGGCGACCTCCTTGAAGCGCTCCTCCGCGTTCGGCTCCTTGGACACGTCGGGGTGGTACTTGCGCGCGAGGCGCCGGTACGCCTTCTTGATGTCACCTTCGCCCGCGTCGCGGGCGACGCCGAGTATCGCGTAGTAATCCTTGTATTTCATTCCGGCCGGTCAGCAGAGGTATCCCGCGCGTAGTTGGGGGCGTGCGGACCGGATTTCCAGTGCCGGGCGGGCGTCGCGGACGGCGCTCGGGGGACGCTCAGAGCGTGCGCGGCGCGGCTTGCACGCGCTCGAAGCGCGCCTGGCAGGCGACGCAGCGCGTCGCGGTCGGGCTGGCGTGCAAGCGGGCGAACGGAATCTCCGCGCCGCAGTCCGCGCAAATGCCGTACTCCGGAGTGTGCAGGCGCCTGAGCGCGGCCTCGGCTTCGCGCAGCTCGCGCACCTCGCGCTCGAGCGCGGCGACGTCGAGGCCCGCCTCCAGGTCGGCGACCGCGTCGTCGTCGATCTCGTCGAGGTGATTGGCGAGCCCGATCGCCTCCGCCTGGCCGCTCGCGCGCAGCGCGGCGGCGATCGCCTCGCGCAGCGCGGCGGCGCGGGTCTGCAGTTGTGCCTGCAGCCCCTCGCGCTGCTCGAGGGTGAAGTAGTGCATGTGCATGTTCAGCGGCAGACGAGCACCGGGGTCTTGGAATGCGTGAGCACCTTGGTGGTCTCGCTGCCCAGCAGCAGCCCCGTGAGGCCGCGCCGGCCGTGCGAGGCCATCACGATCAGATCGCACTTCTTCGCGCGCGCGGTGCGGATGATGCCCTGCCAGGCCTGGTCGGCGGTGAGCGAAACGACCTTGCACGGCACGCCGGCCGTCTGCGCCTCGATCTCGACCGCGGCGAGCGCTTTCTTCGCTTCCTTCTCGCTCAGCTCCTTGTAGCGCTTGGGCGAAACCTCCGGCACGTACACCACCGCCTCGCCGTACATCGGCGGCACGTAGGGCGGGATCACGTACAGGCCGGTCAGCCTGGCGCCGAGGGTCTTGGCGAGCCGCGCCGCCGCCTTGACGGCCTTCGCGGAGAGGCGCGAGCCGTCGGTGGGAACCAGAATGTGCTTGTACATCGCAGTCTCCTTTGTTTTTCGGCGCGTGCCCGGCGCCGTCGATCTCGACCAGTGCCCAAGTTAGCCGGGCGCACGGCCGATAGGTTGATTTACATCAAATGCCTGCGCAAGCCTTGCGCGTAGCTTGCCCCGCTGAGAGACAGGAAGTCGGAACGGTCATGGCGAGGCAGCGCACCAGGCAAATCTCGGTGGTCGGCGCGAGCACCTTCGCGTTCACCGTCTGTTTCGCGGTCTGGATGATGTTCGTGGTGATCGGCATCCCGATCAAGAAGATGCTCGGCCTGAACGAGACCGAATGCGGGCTGCTCGGCTTGAAATTTGAAGGGGTTCGACCATGACCTCGGAAATCTCCCGCATACGCATGGGCAAGACGCTCACGATCTGGACGCCGGAAGACAAGGCGTTCTGGGCGCGCGAAGGCCAGGCGATCGCCAACATCAACCTGTGGATCTCGATCCCGGCGCTGTTCCTCGCGTTCGCTGTCTGGCAGCTCTGGAGCGCGGTGGCGGTGAACCTGCCGGCGCTCGGCTTCAAGTTCACCTCGAACCAGCTGTTCTGGCTGGCAGCGGCGCCTGGGCTCTCCGGCGCGACGCTGCGCATCTTCTACTCGTTCATGGTGCCGGTTTTCGGCGGGCGGCGCTGGACTGCGCTGTCGACCGCTTCGCTCCTGATTCCGGCGCTCGGCATCGGCATCGCGATCCAGGATCCGCACACGAGCTACGCCACGATGCTGGCCCTTGCCCTGCTGTGCGGCTTCGGCGGAGGGAACTTCGCCTCGAGCATGGCCAACATCAACTTCTTCTTCCCCAAGGAGCGCAAGGGCTCGGCGCTCGGGGTCAACGCGGGCCTGGGCAACCTCGGCGTGTCCGGGGTGCAGTTCCTCGCGCCGCTGGTGATCGCGGCGGGCGTGTACGGCCCGCTCGCGGGCGCGCCGCAGACGATCGTCAACCAGGCCGGGGAGACGGTGCAGATCTGGGCGCAGAACGCGGCCTTCGTGTGGGTGCCGTTCATCCTGATCGCGGCGGTCGCCGCCTGGATCGGCATGAACGACATCGCGGATGCGAAGGCGTCGGTGCGCGAGCAATCGGTGATCTTCAAGCGCAAGCATAACTGGATCATGTGCTGGCTGTACCTGGGGACCTTCGGCTCGTTCATCGGCTACTCGGCCGGGTTCCCGCTGCTCATCAAATCGCAGTTCCCGCAGGTGAACGCGCTGCAGTACGCCTGGCTCGGGCCGCTGGTCGGGGCGGTAGTGCGCCCCTTCGGCGGCTGGCTCGCCGACAAGCTCGGCGGAGCGTCGGTGACGTTGTGGAACTTCGTCGTAATGGCGCTCGCCGTCGGCGGAGTGCTACATTTCCTGCCAGCGGGCGGCGCGGGCGGCAGCTTCGCCGGCTTCTTCGCCATGTTCATGCTGCTGTTCGTCACCACCGGCATCGGCAACGGCTCGACCTTCCGCATGATCCCGGTCATCTTTCTCACCGAGTGCCAGCGCGCGGCCGCCGGCCAGGGAGCGGCGGCGCAGGAGCAGGCCGTGAAGGAGGCGAACAAGGAGGCCGCCGCCGTGCTCGGCTTCACCTCGGCGATCGCCGCCTACGGCGGGTTCTTCATTCCGAAGAGCTACGGTACCTCGATCAGCCTCACCGGAGGTCCGGAGGGCGCGCTGTACGTGTTCATCGTCTTCTACCTGAGTTGCATTGCCCTCACCTGGTGGTATTACGCGCGCCGGCACGCCGAGATGCCGTGCTGACCGAAAGGGAGCGAGCATGACCAAGAGCACCGACCTTGTCGCGCGCTACGGCTTGCGCGGCACGCCCACCGCCGGGCTGTGGATGGGCACGTGGGGCTTTTTCATCGGCTTCGCCGCAGTATCGCTGTACGGGCCCGCGGCGCACTATTTCCAGGACTCCATGCACGTCTCGGGTGTGCTGCTCGGGGTGCTGGTGGCGGCGCCGCAACTCACCGGGTCGCTGTTACGCATCCCGTTCGGCGCCTGGGTGGACAAGGGCGGAGGGCGGCTGCCGATGCTCACCCTGCTCGCAATTTCGCTTGTGGGCATGTGGGGATTGGTCTATATCCTCCACACGGTCCACGACCTGACGATGGCGGTGTACCCCGTGATTCTGCTGTTCGGATTCATGAGCGGCTGCGGAGTAGCCTCGTTCTCGGTGGGGATACCGCAGGTGTCGTACTGGTATCCGCAGAACCGCCAGGGACTTGTGCTTGGCACTTACGGCGGCGTCGGGAACCTCGCACCCGGCCTGTTCACGCTGCTGCTGCCCTTCGCGATCGGCGCCTGGGGATTGGCCGGGTCGTACCTGGCGTGGTTTGTCTTCCTGCTCGCCGGCACGCTGGTCTATGCTTGGCTGACGCGCGACGCCTACTTCTTCCAGCTGCGCAAGAAGGGGGTGCCACTCGAGGAAGCGCAACAGGTGGCGCGCCAATGCGGGCAGGAACTGTTCCCCAAGGAATCGGTGTGGCAGGCGCTTTGGAGCGCGGCCGAGGAGCAACGCACCTGGGGCCTGGTGTTCCTCTACTTCACCTCCTTCGGCGGATTTCTCGCGCTCACCGCGTGGTTCCCCACCTATTGGGTCAATCTTCACCACTTGGGGAGCAAGGAGGCGGGGGTCCTCGGCGGGCTCGGCTTCGCGGTCCTGGCGGCGCTCATCCGGGTGTTCGGCGGGGGGATCTCGGAGCGCTTCGGCGGCGAGCGCGTCGCGGTCGGGGCGTTCCTCGCGGTGGTTGCCGGGGCGGCGCTGCTCACTGCGGTGACGCAATTCGCCGTCAACCTCACGGGCGAGCTGGTGATCGCGCTCGGCATGGGCATCGGCAATGCGGCGGTGTTCAAGATGGTTCCCAAGTACGTTCCCCACGCGGTCGGCGGCGCCTCGGGCTGGGTCGGCGGTCTGGGCGCGCTCGGCGGCTTCGTGATCCCGCCGATGCTGGGCGCCTTCGTCGACGTGCTTGGACCGGCGGGCTACGCGCGAGGCTTCTTCGTCTACGTCGTACTGGGCCTGGCTGCGACCGCGCTCGCGGTCGCGTTCGTGCGCGCCGATAAGCCGGCCGCGGCGACGGCGCGCTGAGCCCGCCCCAAAGAAGGAGTACCCATGAGCCATTTTCTCGACCGACTGACGTTTCTCACCGAGGCGCGCGAGCCGTTCTCCGACGGCCACGGCGAGACGCGCCGCGAGGACCGCAGCTGGGAGGACGCCTACCGCAAGCGCTGGAGCCACGACAAGATCGTGCGCTCCACCCACGGCACCAACTGCACCGGCTCGTGCTCGTGGAAGATCTACGTCAAGGGCGGCATCGTCACCTGGGAGACGCAGCAGACCGACTATCCGCGCACGCGCCCGGACATGCCGAATCACGAGCCGCGCGGCTGCTCGCGCGGCGCTTCCTACTCCTGGTACCTGTACAGCGGCAACCGCCTGAAATACCCGATGGTGAGGAGCCCGCTGCTCACGCTGTGGCGCGAGCTGCGCAAGTCGAACGCGCCGCTCGAGGCCTGGCGGGGGATCGCCGAGAGCCCGCAGGCGGCCGCGAGCTACAAGAAGGCGCGCGGCCTGGGCGGGTTCCTGCGCGCCTCCTGGGAGGAGGTGAACGAGATCGTCGCCGCGGCCAACGTGTACACGATCAAGAAATACGGCCCGGACCGGGTGATGGGCTTTTCGCCGATCCCGGCGATGTCGATGGTCTCGTACGCCGCGGGAAGCCGCTACCTGTCGCTCATCGGCGGCGTGTCCCTGAGCTTCTACGACTGGTATTGCGACCTGCCGCCGGCCTCGCCGATGACCTGGGGCGAGCAGACCGACGTGCCGGAGTCGGCCGACTGGTACAACTCGAGCTTCATCGTCATGTGGGGCTCGAACGTGCCGCAGACGCGCACGCCCGACGCCCATTTCATGACCGAGGCGCGCTACAAGGGCACCAAGATCGTCTCGATCTTCCCCGACTACGCCGAGGGCGCCAAGTTCGGCGACCTGTGGCTGCACCCCAAGCAGGGCACCGACGCGGCGCTCGCGATGGCGATGGGCCACGTGATCCTCAAGGAGTTCCACCTCGAGCGCCCGAGCGAGTACTTCCGCGACTACTGCCGGCGCTACACCGACATGCCGATGCTGGTGCGCTTGGTGAAGCAGGGCGAGCATTACGTGCCCGAGCGCTTCGTGCGCTGCTCGGATTTCGCCGACCGGCTGGGCGAGTCCAACAATCCCGAATGGAAGACGGTGTGCTACGACGAGGCGAGCGGCGCGCTCGCCGTCCCGCTCGGCTCGAGCGGCTTCCGCTGGGGCGAGACAGGCAAGTGGAACCTGGAGGAGAAGAGCGGCGCCGGCACCGGCATCCGGCCGCGGCTTTCGCTGCTCGAGGCGAAGGACGACGCGGTCGGCGTGGCGTTCCCGTACTTCGGCGGCCAGCCGCACGAGCACTTCCGCGGGAGCGCGCATCCCGACGTGCTGGTGAAGAGCGTCCCGGTGAAGAAGCTGGCGCTGGCCGACGGCGAGATGCTGGTCGCCACGGTGCACGACCTGCTGCTCGCCAACTACGGCATCGACCGCGGCCTGGGCGGCGGCAACGTCGCGGCTTCCTACGACGACGACGTGCCGTACACCCCGGCCTGGCAGGAGCAGATCACCGGCGTCAAGCGCGCCGACGTGGTGAGCGTCGCGCGCCAGTTCGCCGACAACGCTCACAAGACGCACGGAAGATCGATGGTGATCATCGGCGCGGGCCTCAACCACTGGTACCACATGGACATGAGCTACCGCGCCATCATCAACATGCTGGTGATGTGCGGCTGCGTCGGGCAGTCCGGCGGCGGCTGGGCGCATTACGTCGGCCAGGAGAAGCTGCGCCCGCAGACCGGCTGGACCGCGCTCGCCTTCGCGCTCGACTGGAGCCGGCCGCCGCGGCAGATGAACGCGACCAGCTTCTTCTACGCGCACAGCGACCAGTGGCGCTACGAGAAGGTCTCGGTGGCCGAGATCCTGTCGCCGCTCGCGGATCCGAAGCGCTACACGGGGAGCCTCATCGACTTCAACGTCCGCGCCGAGAGGATGGGCTGGCTGCCTTCTGCGCCGCAGCTGCAGGCCAATCCGCTGTCGATCGCGCGGGCCGCGGCCGCGACAGGGCTCGAGCCCAAGGACTACGTGGCCCGCGAGCTGAAGAGCGGCAAGCTGCGCATGAGCTGCGAGGACCCGGACCACCCGGACAACTATCCGCGCAACCTGTTCGTATGGCGCTCGAACCTGCTCGGTTCCTCGGGCAAGGGGCACGAGTATTTCCTCAAGCACCTGCTCGGCACGCAGAACGGGGTGCAGGGCAAGGATTTGGGCGCGACCGCGGGGGAGAAACCCGAGGAAGTCACCTGGCGCGAGGAGGCCGGCGGCGGCAAGCTCGACCTGCTGGTGACGCTCGACTTCCGCATGTCGACCACCTGCCTGTATTCGGACGTGGTGCTGCCCACCGCCACCTGGTACGAGAAGAACGACCTCAACACCTCCGACATGCACCCGTTCATCCACCCGCTGTCGCAGGCGGTCGATCCGGTGTGGCAGTCGAGGAGCGACTGGGAGATCTACAAGGGCATCGCGCGGAAGTTCTCCGAGCTGGCCGTCGGGCAGCTCGGGGTGGAGAAGGACGTCGTGCTCACGCCGCTCATGCACGACACCCCGGGCGAGCTCGGCCAGCCCTTCGAGCCGAAGGACTGGAAGAAGGGCGAATGCGAGCCGATTCCCGGCAAGACCATGCCCGCGGTGACGGTAGTCGAGCGCGACTATCCGAACGTCTACCAGCGCTTCACCGCGCTCGGCCCGCTGATGGCCAAGGTCGGCAACGGCGGCAAGGGTATCGCGTGGAACACCGAGCACGAGGTCGAGCTGCTCGGCAAGCTCAACTACCGCGTGACCGAGGCGGGCGCGACCCTGGGGCTGGCGAAGATCGAGACCGACATCGACGCCTGCGAGGTGATCCTCGCGCTCGCCCCGGAGACCAACGGCGAGGTGGCGGTGAAGGCCTGGGCGGCGCTCTCGGCGATCACCGGGCGCGACCACACGCATCTGGCGCGCCCGCGCGAGGACGACAAGATCCGCTTCCGCGACATCCAGGCGCAGCCGAGGAAGATCATCTCCTCGCCGACCTGGTCGGGCCTCGAATCCGAGCACGTGTCGTACAACGCCTGCTACACCAACGTGCACGAGCTGATCCCGTGGCGCACGCTGACCGGGCGCCAGCAGCTCTACCAGGACCATCCGTGGATGCGCGCCTTCGGCGAAGGCTTCGTCGCCTACCGCCCGCCGGTGGACACCAAGACGGTCAAGCCGCTGCTCGGCAGCCGCTCCAACGGCAATCCGGAGGTGGTGCTCAACTTCATCACCCCGCACCAGAAGTGGGGCATCCACTCCACCTATACCGACAACCTGATCATGCTCACGCTGTCGCGCGGCGGGCCGATCGTGTGGATCTCCGAGATCGACGCGAAGAAAGCCGGCATCGAGGACAACGACTGGATCGAGGGCTTCAACCTGAACGGCGCCCTCACCGCGCGCGCGGTGGTGTCGCAGCGCGTGCCCGAGGGCATGGTGCTGATGTACCACGCGCAGGAGAAGATCGTGAACACGCCCGGCTCGGAGATCATGGGCACGCGCGGCGGGATCCACAACTCGGTGACGCGCACCTGCCCGAAGCCCACCCACATGATCGGCGGCTACGCGCAGCAGAGCTACGGCTTCAACTACTACGGCACCGTGGGGTCCAACCGCGACGAGTTCATCATCGTGAGGAAGATGGCGCAGGTGGACTGGATGGACGGCACGGCCAAGCGGGAGGTCGCATGAAAGTTCGAGCCCAGATCGGGATGGTCCTGAATCTCGACAAATGCATTGGATGCCACACCTGTTCGGTCACCTGCAAGAACGTGTGGACCAACCGCGAGGGGATGGAATACGCCTGGTTCAACAACGTCGAGAGCAAGCCGGGGATCGGCTATCCGAAGGACTGGGAGAACCAGCAGCGCTGGCGCGGCGGCTGGGAGCGCAGCGGCGACGGCAGGATCCGCCCGAAGCAGGGCGGCAAGCTCGCGCTGCTCGCCAAGATCTTCGCCAACCCGCACCTGCCCGAGATCGACGACTACTACGAGCCGTTCACGTTCGACTACGAGCACCTGCACACGGCGCCCGCCTCGCCCACCGCGCCGGTGGCGCGGCCGAGGTCGCTGATCACCGGCGAGCGCATGGAGAAGATCGAGTGGGGCCCGAACTGGGAGGAGATCCTCGGCGGCGAGTTCGCCAAGCGCTCGGCCGACGCCAACTTCGCCGACATCGAGAAGGAGGTCTACGGCCAGTTCGAGAACACCTTCATGATGTACCTGCCGCGGCTGTGCGAGCACTGCCTCAACCCGACCTGCGTCGCCTCCTGCCCCTCGGGATCGATCTACAAGCGCGAGGAAGACGGCATCGTGCTCATCGACCAGGACAAGTGCCGCGGCTGGCGCATGTGCGTCTCGGGCTGCCCGTACAAGAAGATCTACTACAACTGGTCGAGCGGCAAGGCCGAGAAGTGCATCTTCTGCTACCCGAGGATCGAGGTCGGCCAGCCCACGGTCTGCTCCGAGACCTGCGTCGGACGCATCCGCTATCTCGGCGTGCTGCTGTACGACGCCGACCGCATCGCCGAGGCTGCCAGCGTGGCCGACCCGAAGGCGCTGTACGAGGCGCAGCTCGGGCTGTTCCTCGACCCGTTCGCCGCCGAGGTGATCGAGCAGGCGAGGAAGGACGGGGTGCCCGAGGCCTGGATCGAGGGCGCCCGGCGCTCGCCCGTGTACAAGATGGCGATGGACTGGAAGGTCGCCTTTCCTCTGCATCCCGAGTACCGCACGCTGCCGATGGTGTGGTACGTGCCGCCGCTCTCGCCGATCAGCGCCGCCGCCAACAGCGGCGCGCTGGGCGCCAACGGCGAGATCCCGGACGTCTCGCAGCTCAGGATCCCGCTCAAGTACCTTGCCAACCTGCTTACCGCGGGCGACGAGGTCCCGGTCAAGCTCGCCCTCGAGCGCATGCTCGCGATGCGCGCCTTCATGCGCGCGCGCCACGTCGAGAACCGGGACAACGCGGCGGTGCTCGCGCAGGTCGGGCTCAGCGCCGCGCAGGTCGAGGAGATGTACCAGATCATGGCGATCGCCAACTACGAGGACCGCTTCGTGATCCCCACCACCCACCGCGAGTACGCCGAGGACGCCTACGACCTGCGCGGCTCCTGCGGCTTCTCGTTCGGCAACGGCTGCTCGGACGGCTCGAGCGAAGCGAGCCTGTTCGGCGGCAAGAAGCGCCGCACCATTCCGATCCGCGCGGCCGAGGTCCAGGGAGGCGGGCGATGAAGACCTTTCGCGCGCTCGCGGCGCTGCTCGCGTACCCGGAGGCCGACCTGCAGGCGGCGTTGCCCGAGCTTGCGGAGGTGCTCGACGCCGAGCGGGCGCTCGCGCGTCCGGCGCGCGCCGAGCTGGCCGGCCTGATCGAGGAGCTCGGCCGCGCACCGCTGATCGCTTCGCAGGAATGCTACGTCGCGCTATTCGATCGCAGCCGCGCGCTGTCGCTGCACCTGTTCGAGCACGTGCACGGCGAGTCGCGCGACCGCGGCCAGGCGATGGTCGATCTGGCCGCCACCTATCGCACGCGCGGCATGGCGGTGGCCGGCAACGAGCTGCCCGACTACCTGCCGGCGTTCCTCGAGTTCCTGTCGCTGCTGCCGGCGCGCGAGGCGGGCGCCCTGCTTGGCGAGACCGCCGACATCCTGCGCGCGCTGGGCGAGCGCCTGGCCGGGCGCGGCAGCCGCTACGCGGCGGTGTTCGCGGCGCTGCTCGCGATCGCCGGCGAGCCCGGGCTCGCGGTCAAGCGCGCCGAGCGGCCGCAGCCGGGCGAGGACGACACGCCCGAGGCCATCGACCGCGCCTGGATGGACGAGCCCGTGACCTTCGGCGGCGCCTGCGCGTCGCCCGCGCCGCAGGCCGCGCCGGTACACATTTACCGCAAAGGAGCCCGAGCATGAGCGGCTTTGTCAACGACCTGCTGTTCGGCATCTATCCCTACGTGTGCCTGGCGGTGTTCCTGCTGGGATCGCTGGTGCGCTTCGACCGCGAGCAGTACACCTGGAAGAGCGACTCGTCGCAGCTCCTGCGACGCGGCCAGCTGCGCTGGGGGTCGAACCTGTTCCACGTCGGCATCCTGCTGCTGTTCCTCGGCCACCTGTTCGGCCTGCTCACGCCGCACAGCGTGTACACCGGGATGGGCCTCTCGACCGAAGCGAAGCAGCTGCTCGCGATGAGCGCCGGCGGGATCTTCGGCACCATGTGCCTGGTCGGCCTCCTGCTCCTCGTGCACCGGCGCCTGGCGATCGCGCGCATCCGCGCCACCAGCACGCGCATGGACATCTTCATCCTGCTGTGGATCCTGGCGACGCTGCTGCTCGGCCTGACCACGATCGCCTTCTCGGCGCGGCACATGGACGGCAGCGAGATGCTGCTGCTCGCCGACTGGGCGCAGCACATCGTCACCTTCCGCGGCGGCGCGGCCGCGTTCATCGCCGGCGTGCCGCTCATCTACAAAGTGCACCTGTTCTTCGGCCTGACGCTGTTCTTCCTGTTCCCGTTCTCGCGCCTGGTGCACGTCTGGAGCGGCTTCGCTTCGATCGCCTACCTGGGGCGCGCCTACCAGATCGTGCGCAGCCGCGGCTGATGGCACCGCTCGTCGTCAACGGCCGCGTCATAGACGAGGCGCGCATCCGCGCCGAGGCCGAGCGCCAGCGCGACGCCGGCGATCCGGACGCCGCCGCGCGGCGCGCGCTCGCGGTTCGCGAGCTGCTGCTCGAGCGCGCGGCCCGGCTCGGGCTGCTCGAAGGCCGGGCGCGCGCGGAGGTGAGCTTCGCCGATGCGGGTGCCGAGGACGCGGTCATCGAGCGCGTGCTGGAGCGCGAAGTGCGCACGCCCGAGCCGAACGACGAGGAGTGCCGCCGCTACTACGAGGGCCACCCGGCGCAGTTCCGCTCGGGAGACCTGGTCGAGGCGAGCCACATCCTGCTCGCGCTCACGCGTCGGGTACCTCCGGGTGCCCTGCGCGCCAAAGCGGCGGAAGTGCACGCCGCGGCCCGGCGCGAGCCGCAGCGCTTCGCGGAGCTGGCGCGCGAGTACTCCAATTGCCCATCGGCGGCCAACAGCGGCGCCCTCGGCCAGCTCGGACGCGGCGACACCGTGCCCGAATTCGAGCGCGCACTGTTCGGCGGCGAGGCGCTCGGCGTGCTGCCCGAGCTGGTGGACACGCGCTACGGATTCCACGTCGTCCTGGTGGCGCGCCGCATCGCGGGCGAGACCGTGCCCTTCGAGGCCGCGCGCGAGCGCATCGCGGAGCTGTTACGCGAGCGCTCGACCGAGCGCGCGCTCGCCCAGTACGTGCAGGTGCTGGCGGGCGAGGCCAAGCTGCAGGGGGTGGACCTCGTGGGGGCGCAGAGCCCGCTGGTGCAGTAAGCGCGGAGGCCGAGAGGTCGGCTCGCATCGAGCCGGAGAAGCACCGCTTCGCGGGTCTCCGCTTTTCGGAGAGGTCAGAAGACGACCTCTCCGAAAAGCGGAGATCTGGAAAAGCAACCCCGAAGTGGTTTTAATCAGATCTCCGGTTTTTGCACAGGGTCGCCTTTTGACCCTGTGCAAAAGCCGGAGACACAGAGGCGCTCGAATCCGCGTCGCCGCCGGCATACCGTTTCGGTATTGCAGCGGGCTCCGCACCCACCGCTTCGCGGGTCTCCGCTTTTCGGAGAGGTCAGAAGACGACCTTTCCGAAAAGCGGAGATCTGGAAAAGCAACCCCGAAGTGGTTTTAATCAGATCTCCGGTTTTTGCACAGGGTCGCCTTTTGACCCTGTGCAAAAGCCGGAGACACCGAGGCGCTCGAATCCGCGTCGCCGCCGGCATACCGTTTCGGTATTGCAGCGGGCTCCGCAGCCGCCGCTTCGCGGGTCTCCGCTTTTCGGAGAGGTCAGAAGACGATCTCTCCGAAAAGCGGAGATCTGGAAAAGCAACCCCGAAGTGGTTTTAATCAGGTCTCCGGCTTTTGCACAGGGTCGCCTTTTGACCCTGTGCAAAAGCCGGAGACATTGAGGCGCTGGAGTAAGCGCCGCCGCTGGAATGACTTTTCAATGCCCGCAACGCGGGTTTGAGGTACATCCCGAAGGAAAAGCCAAACCGGCTGCTGCTCTTCCTACGTCGCCATCTCCACCGGCGACCGGGCGAGCAGGTGGTCCATCAGATCGGCGACCGGGCGGATCTCCGCCGCGAAGGGCAGGGACTCGGAGCCGCGGAAGAACAGTCCGTGCTCGACATCGCCGCGCAGCGCGGCGGCGAGGTGGTGATCGATGCAGAACTGGCCGGCGCGCGGCAGGCCGTCGCGCAGCCCGCATTGGGTGAGGCAGTCGAAGGCGAGGGTGCATTCTCGGCGCGCCTTGGCGCGGCGCTGACGCACCGCCTCGCGCTCGAGGTATGCGGCGAGCCAGGGGGTGCGCACCGCGCGCGCCGGCAGGCCGGCGACGCTCATGAATACGACGATGTCCTCGCGTCGCGCCTCGGCGAGCACGCGCTTGAATTTCGGGTGCGCGTCGCCCTCCTGGGTGACCGCGAAGGGGGTGCCGATCTGCACCGCGCTCGCGCCCAGCGCCAGCGCCGCCGCGACGCGCTCGGGCGAGTTGATGCCGCCGGCGGGAATCAGCGGCATGCGCTCGGCGTCGATGCCGAGCTCGTGCAGTGTGCGCCGGATGTCCGGGATCACGTGTTCGAAATCGAAGCGCGCGTCGGCGACTTCGTCGGTGCGCGGCGCGCCTAGGTGTCCGCCCGCGTAGCGCGGGTGCTCGATCACGATCGCGTCCGGCGCGCGGCCGCGCCGCAGCCAGCGGCGCGCGATCAGGCTGGCGGCGCGCGCCTCCGAAACGATCGGGATCAGTGCAACATCGGGCCAGTCCTGGGTCAGCTCGGGCAGGTCGAGCGCCAGCCCGGCACCGACCACGATCGCGTCGGCGCCGCTCTCGCAGGCCTGGCGCACGTACTGCGGGTACTGCGACACCGCGCGCATCACGTTAACCGCGACCATGCCGTTGCCGTCCGCCAGCTCGCGCGCGGCGCGCACTTCCCGGTCGAGAGCGATCAGGTTGGCCGCGTCGATCGCCTGCTTGTCGCGCGAGCGCAGGGTGGCGCGCATGAGGTCGGCATGGTGACGGCGCAGGTCGACGCTCGAAATGGTTCCCACTCCGCCCAGGCGGGCGACGCTGCCGGCGAGCCGATGGGCCGAGACCCCGACTCCCATGCCGCCTTGGACGAGCGGCAGCGCCTGCCGCCCTCTGATGCGCAGAAATTCCATGAGCTAATCCGGAAAGGTTCTCAGTTTGCCGACACGCGGCCGAAAGGTCTTTGACACAGGACAACGCATCGTGACGCGCGTTGCCCTCGGCGCATTTGATCTAACTCAAGGCTTCGGGGTGATGCCATGCAACCATGCCACTCACCATGGAAATGATCGGTATCCCGCACAGAGCGCACAGTCTGCTCGGAGGCGTGATCGCGAATCTGCCGCTGTTCCGGCGCTGCACGCCGCAGCACCTGAGCGAGATCGCGCGTCATGCGCGCGCGCACCACGTGCGCAAGGGCGCGGCGATCTACCGCCGCGGCGAGCGGTTGCACGGCCTGTTCGCGCTCGCCTTCGGCATGGTCAAGCTCGCCCTGCGCGGCAACAACGGCGACGAGAAAGTGCTGCGCCTGGTCGGCCCCGGCCAGACCTTCGGCGAGCCCCCGGTATTCCTCGAGCACGAAAGCCCGGTAGAGGCGGTCGCCTTGTCCGACAGCATGCTGGTGATCATCCCGGCACCGCCCCTGTTCGCGCTGCTCGAGCGCGACCCGAGCTTCGCGCGCAGCCTGGTGGCCAACCTGTGCCTGCGCGTGGAGAACCTGGTCCTCGACGTCGAGTCCGCCTCGCTGCACGACGCACGCCAACGCGTGGCTGCCTACCTCGACTCGCTGGTCGAAGGCCACGAGGGCAAGACCCGCGCCACGGTGCGCCTGGCGGCGACCAAGACCGTCATCGCCTCGCGCCTGGGCGTGACCAAGGAGACCTTCTCGCGCCTGCTGCACGAGCTGGTCGAGCAGGGCCTGATCACGGTGGACAAGCGCGACATCACGCTCCTCGATCGCCCGAGCCTCGCCGCGCTGGCGCGCGGCGAGGTGTCGCACGGGTAGTCTTTCAGCGCCACGGTCAAGCACTCGCGAAGCCTGCTCCAACACCGAAACGGTATGCCGGCGGCGACGCTCATTCGAGCGCCTCGGTGTCTCCGGCTTTTGCACAGGGTCAAAAGGCGACCCTGTGCAAAAGCCGGAGATCTGATTAAAACCACTTCGGGGCTGCTTTTACCAGATCCCCGCGAAGCGGTGCGTGCGGAGCCCGCTCCATTACGGAAATGGTATGCCGCCGGCAACGGCACGCGATTGAGCGCCTCGGTGTCTCCGGCTTTTGCACAGGGTCAAAAGGCGACCCTGTGCAAAAGCCGGAGATCGGGGTGAAACCCGGGTACTGCTGCGGAGACCGGAGGGTGGTCAGGCTGCGGCCGCAGCCTCCGGCTGCGCGTCCTCGTACGCGATGCACTTCTCGCACACGGTGCCGCGCACGTCCTCGGCGAGGTTGGCGTTGCGCAACGCCTGGAAGCGCTCGCCCTGCCAGGCCTCGAGGAAGCTCTGGCGCGTCAGGTCGCCCATGTCGAAGCGGCCGTCGTGGTCGAAGCAGCACGCCGACAGGCGGCCGTCGTAGGTGACGTGCCCTTCCGTGAACAGCGACCAGCACGGCAGGGGCTTTCTCAGCGCGCCGATGCGGCCCTGGTTGCCGGCGCTCGGCACGGTGCCGTGCGCGCCGGCGGTGAGCCCGGCCTGGCCGTACAGGGGCAGCCAGTAGTGCTCGTCGACGAAGGGCAGGATTTCCTCGACGGCGTGCTCCATGCGCGCGAGCTGGTCGTCGTCGTAGCGGATGCTCGAGGCGTACAGGCCGCAACGGTGCCCGGTGCGCTGGGCAACTTCGTCGCGCACGCGGCGCGCGGCGCGGATGTTGGATACGACGCGCCGGAAGTCGGAGGCGCGCACCCGCGTCACCTCGTGGAACTGCTGCGCATCGGCGAAGTTGAAGCTGAATTTCAGGCTGTCGAGGCCCGCTTCCATGCACTCGCGCACGCGCTCCGGGGTCGCCAGGCGGCCGTTGGTCGTCAGGAACACGTAGGGAAAGCCGCAGTCGCGCTTCGCGTAGCGCAGCGCCTCGGGCAGCCAGCTGCAGGTGAACGACTCGCCGAGGTAGAACACGCCCAGCTCCTCGACCCCCAGGTCGCGGAATTCGCGCACCAGGCGGCGAAACAGCTGCGGGTCCATCTCGCTCTTGGGGCGCAGGCGCATCGCGCTGGCGCAGAAGAAGCACTGGAAATCGCAGCGCGCGGTGAGCTCGATCTTGATGCTGCGCGGCACCGGCGGCCGCGCGCTGCGGTACTCGGCGGTGAGCCGGGTGATGCGGTCGATGCGCTCGGTGATCGTGGCCATGGTCGCGTCCTGGGGTAGAGTCTGTGCGCGATGTTCGCCGCAAGCCGGGGCTCGCCAGCGCGACAAATTCCTCGTCGCGGGCAAGAACTTTGCGTTGGTTGACCGGGGTCAAAGAAATGCGGGCCCGGGCGTTTCGCGGGACCGGGAGCGGCATTGATGCATGTCAATCACGACGCAGGGCGCTGCGCGGAGAATGCTGTGCATTGCTCCGCGGCCGGGACTCGCTCATGAAGCTGAAGTACGCACTGCTTGCTCGCATTTTCGGTGGTCGCGGCGTTCGCGGCAGCCGCGGCGTTCGCGCAGCCTGTGCGGGTGCGGGAGCACGGCCGGGCGAGCGGAAGTGACGCATGACGCAAGGCGCGCTCTTTCAGGCGATGAAATCGATCCACGTGGGCTGCGTGGCGCTCAGCGTGTCGGGCTTTGTCGCGCGCGGCGGACTGATGCTCGCGGACTCGCCGCTGCTCGCCAGCCGCTTCGTGCGCGTGGCGCCGCACGTGGTGGATACGCTGCTGCTCGCGAGCGCGCTGTGGCTGGCGTGGGCGATCGGCCAGTATCCGTTCGTGAACGGCTGGCTGACCGCGAAGGTGCTGGGGCTGCTCGCGTACATCGTCCTGGGCAGCGTGGCGCTCAAGCGCGGACGCACCAAGGGCGTGCGTGCGGCGGCCGCGGTCGCGGCGCTGGCCGTGGTCGGCTACGTGATCTCGGTGGCGATCACGCGCGACCCGCGCGGCGTGTTCGCCCTGCTGGGCTGATGCGATGAGAGCCTTGCCGGGTTTCGGGAGCGCAGCGCCGGGGTTCGATGCGCCGCTCGAGCTGCTCGCGGCTTGCCACGAGCGCATCGCGGCGCAGCTCGCGACGCTCGAGCGCCTGGTGTCGCATGTCGCCGCCCGCGGCTGCGACGCCGAAGCGCGCGCGGCCGCGCTCGGCGTGATGCGCTATTTCGACACGGCCGGCGCCAAGCACCACCAGGACGAGGAGGAGGACCTGTTTCCGGTGCTGCGCGTGCACGCCGCCGGCCAGGGGGCGACGGAGCTGCTGGCGACGCTTGAACAGTTGCAACGCGACCACCACATAATGGACGCGGCATATGCCGGGTTGCGGGTGCGGCTGGCGGACATCGCCGAGGGCCGGGCGGCGCGGCTGGATGCCGGCAAGGTGGCGCATTTCGCATGGATCTACCGCAGGCACATCGGCCGCGAAACCGAAAACGTGCTGCCGTTCGCCGAGCTGGTGCTCGGCGCGCAGCAGCGCGCGCTGCTCGGCGCGAGCATGGCGGCGCGGCGCGGGGCGGCCCCGGCTACACTTGGAGCCTGATCCAGCAGGCCCTGGCGACGGGAAGGCGATGAAGATTCTGCTCGCAGTGGACGGTTCCAAATATTCGCTCGACGCGGTCAAGTGCGTGATCGAGCACGCCGACTGGTACCGGGAGAAGCCGGAGGTGGAGCTGGTCACGGTGCATCTGCCGGTGCCGAAGCTGCCCGGCATGGGATCGGTCGTCGGGCGCGGCCAGATCAAGCGCTACTACGAGGAGGAGGGCGCGCAGGCGCTCGCCAAGGCCAGGAAGCTGCTCGACGGGGCGGGTATCGGCTACTCTGCCCGCGTGCTGATCGGCGCTCCGGCCGAGACCATCGTGGCCCACGCCGAGGCCGCGCGCTGCGACTTGATCTACATCGGCAACCGCGGCATGACCGCCGCCGGCAATCTGCTGCTCGGCTCGGTGGCGGCCAAGGTGCTGCACGTCTCGACGGTGCCGGTGCTGCTGGTCCGCTGACAAGCCCATGACCGCCGCCGCGACCGCGAACGCCTACGTCGAGCTCGACGTCGAGGGGATGAGCTGCACGGCCTGCGCCGCGCGCATCGAGACCAACCTCAACAAGCTCGAGGGCGTGGAGGCGAGCGTGAGCTTCGCCAGCGAGAAGGCGACGGTGCGCTTCACGCCGCAGAAGCTCGACGTCGACAAGCTGATCGCGACCATCCGCGACACCGGCTACGACGCGCACCTGGCGCGCGCCGGCGAGGTGCGCGACCACGCCGCCGAGAACCGCGCGGCGCTGTCGGATTTCCTGGTCGCGGCGGTGCTGACCGCGCCGCTGCTGGCGGAGATGGCGGCGATGTTCTCCGGCCACGGCATGCTGCTGCCGCCGTGGCTGCAGTGGCTGCTCGCCACCCCGGTGCAGTTCTGGAGCGGGCGGCGCTTCTACGTCGGGGCCTACAAGAGCCTGCGCGGCGGCGGCGCGAACATGG
>Ga0307373_10002636_pt1 | contig 32099 bp, 29 predicted proteins | sample OX2MG_FD_202534 | JGI IMG/M metagenome (GOLD analysis project Ga0307373, IMG submission 202534) | Soil microbial communities from Risofladan, Vaasa, Finland - OX-2 | ecosystem: Environmental > Terrestrial > Soil > Coastal area > Acid sulfate soil | place: Finland: Risofladan, Vaasa | collected...
ATCCCAGCAACGTTCCCAGCGCAACCGCGCCGTACCCAAGCTCGACCAGGTAGAGCGGCAGGATGATCCCGAGGTAACCCTGCGAGATGCTGCGCAGCACACGCAGCACGAACAGCCACGCCAGATCCCGGTTCAACCACGCGATTCCGAACAGGCCGCCATCGGGCGGTTCGAGCACGTCGGGCGCCGCAGCGAAGGCGCGTTCCTGATCGTCGGGGCCGATCCCCGCGCTCATCGCGGTCGCGCGCTCTTCAGGAGTATCCATCCTGCGGTTATGCGCTGGCCGGGCAAACGGTTCAATGCACCGCGTCCGATCCTTCAGTTTCAGCGGGCACTCCTTGATTCGGAAGCAACAGAATCAAGGGCAGCGCCGCGAGCAGCAGCGGGGCCAGCATCCAGAAGCAATCGTTGTAGGCCATCATCGTGCTCTGTCCATTGATGACGGAGTTGAGTATCGCGATATCGCGGCGCTGCCCGGACGCCGCTTGCAATCCGCTACCGGCAAGAAAGCCGCGGTACCTCTGGTCGGCCGCGCGGAAGGTCGGATTGGTCGCCGTGATCGAATCCACCAGCATCGAGTGATGGAATTGCGAACGCCGCGCCACCACCGTCGCCAGCGCCGCGTAGGCGACATTGCCTGCCACTCGGCGCGCCAGAGTGGTCAGGCTCGAGGCCGAGGTCATCAGTGCGCGGGGAATACTGCTGAGCGTAACCGTGCTGGTCGTGACCATTGCGGCGCCCATCCCGACGCCGGTCATTACCAGGATAGGAGTGAAACTCCAAAAGCTGACTGCCATCGAGAAGTGTCCGAGCTTCCAATACGCGACGATCAGCAGCGTGATTCCGAAACCGACCAGAATGCGCGGACTTACGTAATTGTAGAGCCGCCCTACGATCGGCATCGCGATCATCATCGCCATCGCCCGCGGCATCAGCACCAACCCGGCCTGATAGGCTGGGTATTTCATCAGGTCCTGGGTGAATTGCGGCAACAGAAAGCTCGATCCGTACAACGCAAAACCCACCAATGCACCGATACTCGTGCCGACCGTCATTGGCAGGTTGCGGAACAGGCGGAAATTGATGATGGGCTCGTCGTGGCGCAGTTCCCAAATCACCAGCGCCAGCAGCGCCGCGCCCGCTAAAATTGCGCCGCTCACGATCCAGTTGCTCGCGAACCAATCGACTTCCTCACCGCGCTCGAGCACCACCTGCGCGGCAGTCAGCCCGATCGTCAGAAGCGCGATTCCGCCCCAGTCTATTTTCGCGATGCCACGCTTCAGGTACGGCGGGTCGTGCACAAACGCACTGACCATCAGCAGGCCGACGATGCAGATCGGCACGTTGATATAGAACACGGCCTGCCAGCCGTAGTTATCGACCAGCCATCCGCCGACCACCGGCCCGACTGCGGGCGCGAGCACCACACCCATGCTGAAGATCGCCATCGCCATCCCCTGCTCGGCCGGAGGAAAGGACTCGCGCGCGATCGCCTGCGAGCAAGGCATCAGACTGCCGCCGCCGATTCCCTGCAGCACGCGGTAAACGATCATCTGGATTAAAGTCTTGGAGGTCCCGGCCAGCACCGAACCAATAATGAAGATGAACATCGAGGCCAAAAACAGGCGCTTGCGCCCGAGCAGCGTCGTCAGCCACGCCGCCATCGTGATCATGATGATCTCGGCGATCGAATATGCGGTCGAAACCCAGGTGATCGTGAGCAGGTCCTGGCCGAAGCTGCCCATCATGTGCGGCATCGCGACGTTGACCACTGTCGCATCCATCACCGACAGGAACGTGCCGATCATCACCGACGAGGCCACCAGCCATTTGCCGGGCGCAAGCCGAGGACCGGGCGTCGGCGACGCGGAGATTCGCGGATGCGCAGCTTCAGTTGCCATGATGGGTACGCGCACACGTATTCTAGCAACCTCGTGGAAAGACCCAAGCAACTGATCGAGCCGGTTCAGTCAGTAATTCGGGCGGAGGCGGCGAATCGCGTCGCGATTCGCGGGCGGGAATCTGCTAAATGAGATGTGGCGCACGAACTTGGGCGTCATTTCAGAACGCCCGAGCGGACGCGAAGGAAGATCAAGCTTGAAGCTGTCGATCGTCGATCAATGTCCCGTACCGGAGGGTTTCACGCCCGCCGATGCGCTGCGCAACACTATCGATTTGGCCAAGCTCGCCGATCGTCTCGGCTACGAGCGCTACTGGATTGCCGAACATCACGCGACCGGATCGTTCGCCAGCTCCGCGCCCGAGATCATGATCGCGCGGGTCGCCGCGGAAACTCGGCATATCCGGGTCGGCTCCGGCGGCGTGATGCTGCCGCATTACAGTCCGCTCAAAGTCGCCGAGGTCTTCCGGATGCTGCATGCGCTGTATCCGGGGCGGATCGATCTCGGAATCGGCCGCGCACCCGGCGGCAGCCCGCTCGACACATTCGCGCTCAGGCGCGATCGGAACAATCGCGTGATGCCCGATGATTTTCCGCAGCAGATGGCGGAGCTGATGGCGTTTTTGTCGGCTAGCTTTCCCGACGAGCATCCGTTTCGCGAGATCGCGCTCTCGCCCGCGATGCCCGGGGGTCCTGACCTCTGGCTGCTCGGTTCCAGCATGTGGAGCGCGGCGGCGGCGGCGCAGTTCGGCGTGCCGTACGCGTTCGCGCATTTCATCGATCCGACGCACACGCGCAAGGCGATCGAATATTATCGCGAGCACGTCAATCGAAGCGCGGACGCGATGGCTGGGCAAACGATCCTCGCCGTTGGCGCGATCTGCGCGGAAACCGAAGAGGCCGCCCATCGCCTCTACTCGAGCGTTCGTGCATGGGCGCAGCGCCTGCGCCAGGGCGGCGGACGCGGACCAATACCGACTCCCGAGCGGGCGCTGACGCAGATCGGATCAACCTACGGGCGTCTGCCGAACGACAGCGGCGAATGGCCGCGCGTTTTCGTCGGCGACGCGGAGCATCTGCACGGCGAACTCGCGCGAATCTCGGGCGAACTGCACATCGACGAAATAATGATCGTCACCGTCGTGCATGATCATCAGGCGCGCAGGCGCTCCTACGCGCTCCTCGCCGAAGCGTTCGGGCTTAAGCCGCGCGAAGTCTAGTTTCCCTTGAGCGCCTTGATCTCGTCGAGCAGAACTTTCTCGTGGCCCTGCGGATTCACCTTGGCGTAGGTCTTGCGCACGACGCCCTTGGGATCGATGACGAAGCTCGAGCGCTCCCAGAACTTCATGCTGTTCCATTCCGCCTGATTGATTCCGCACGCCTTCATCAGGTCCGACTTCGGATCGGCGAGCAGATCGATCGTGAAGCTGAACTTGTTGCAGAAGTTCTTGTGCGAGGCGACGTCGTCGGCGCTGACCCCCAAAACGGTGACACCAGCCGCGTCGAAGTCAGCCTTCGAGGCGGTGAACGACTTGCCCTGGATCGTGCACCCCGGCGTGTCGTCCTTGGGATAGAAATAAACCACGAGCCATTTGCCGGCGAAATCGCCGAGCTTGATGGTTTTGCCGTCCTGGTTGGGCAGCGAGAAATTGGGAAACGATTGTCCTGCTTCGAGCATGATGGTTGGATTCCTTTCGAGAAGATTTTCTGACTTTCTCTTATAGCACGCGCGCGGCCATCCGGCGCGCGGTCTCCGCGCCCGATACATTTTCAATCCGGGTCGCGATGTACCAGGTAACGCCCGAAGGATCGACCACCGTCGAGCTGCGATCGCCATACTGCTTGTCGTTCGGCGCCTCGCTCGCAGTGCCGCCCGCGGCAACGGCGCGGCTGTGAACCGCGTCCACGTCTTCGACGTACATATAGATGAACGCCGGCGACGGAGTGGTCTGGCCAATCATGATCATCGAATCGCCGACGCGGACTTCGGCATGGACGTGGCCGCCGCCTAGATCAATGAATTCGGTTTCGACGCCGCCGAACGCGCGCCGCACGAAATCGACAAACTTGCGCGCGTCGGCGACGTTCAGGTACGGCGTGATCGTGTGGAAGCTGTGCGGAATTGGACTTACTTTGCCCATCGAATTTACCTCCCGTAACCAGATTCACCCGCGCGCTTCAGTTGTTGACGCGCGGATCTTCGGCAAACGAAATCTCGGTCGTCTTGTTAGGCGTGCCGAATAGCGTCGTCACGTATTCCCGCGAATCGGCTCGGATCGGACTGTGCGGCCTCAACCAGAAGCCGCTCCCGCGAATCGTCCGTCTTTAGTTCTGCCCTTGCCCGCGCCATTGGTTCATATTCATATAAACGCCTGGTGCGGGGAAAGGTCACGATCCGCGTGAGAAGAATTTTCCCGCGCCACTAGCCCTTGGGCGCGCGCGTTGACTTTATCTGGCAAAGCGTTCGATATTTTGACCGTGCGGCCAGAAGCAATCTTAAACGCCGGTGACCGGCGCTCATTCATTGACGCCTGATTCCACACCCGGCGGCGGAGCCACTCCCGGAGCGCTCGCGGAACCCGCAGGAGCACCCTTGACGAATGGGTCGGCGCCGGATGGGCCGCGGCTGGGTTTTGCGATCAAGGCATTTTACGGCCTCGGGTCGATCGCCTTCGGCGTCGAGACGGTGGCGCTCGGCTCGCTGCTGCTGCTGTTCTTCAACCAGGTGGTGGGACTGCCGGCGCCGTGGGTCGGAGCGGCGATCATGATCGCGCTGGTATTCGACGCGATCTTCGATCCCATTGTCGGACAATGGTCCGATCACGTCCGCTCGCGTCTGGGCCGGCGTCATCCGTTCATGTACGCCTCGGCGCTGCCGCTGGCGATCGCATTCTATTTCCTGTGGAATCCGCCGCACGGATGGAGCAACGCAACGATGTTCGCCTATCTGATCACGCTGCTCGTCTCGGTGCGGCTGTTGGTCAGCCTGTATGAGATTCCCAGCTCCGCGCTAGCCCCCGAGCTCACTTTGGACTACGACGAGCGCACCAGCCTGCTCAGCTACCGGTTCTTTTTCGGGATGATCGGCGGCACCGCGATGGCGATGCTGGCGTTCCAGGTATTTCTGCGCAAGGACGCGACCCACACGCTCGGCGTGCTCGACCGCAACGGCTACGAGCGCTGGGGCCTGGTCGCGTCGATCGTGATGTTCATCACGATCCTGATTTCCTGCGTCGGAACGCAGGGGCGCGGCTTGACCCTCAAGAGTCCGCCGCGGACCGGCACGAGCTGGGCCGGCAAGGCGCGCGAGATCAAAAATACGCTGGCGAACCGCTCGTTCCTTGCGCTGATGATCGCGGGAATCATTTCCTCTATCGCAGGCGGGCTCGGCAGCGGACTCGGGCTCTACATCACGACTTATTTCTGGGAGCTATCGACCAAGGAGATTTCCTACCTGGTCGGATTTGGCTTCGTTTCGGCGCTGCTCGGCGTGTCGCTCGCGCCCGCGGTGTCAAAATGGATGGGCAAAAAGCGCGCGATGATCACCCTGTTTGCGGTGTCGCTTGCCGCCGGCGTCATCCCTATTCCGCTGCGGCTCGTCGGCATGATGCCGCCGAACCATTCGTTCGCGCTCCTGGCCGCGCTGGTGGTGGACGGAATCGTGCGCGACACGCTGGGCATCATGGGCTTCATCATCGTGTCCTCGATGATGGCCGACGTGGTCGAAGATATTGCGGTCCATACCGGGCAGCGCTCGGAGGGGCTGCTGTTCGCCGCCAACGGACTTTTGCAGAAATGCGTATCGGGAGTGGGCACGTTTGTTTCGGGTTTGCTGCTGGCTTTCGTGCATTTTCCGCAAGGCGCCGTACAGGGTCACGTCGATCCGATGATTTTGCGCCATCTCGTATTGATCTACGTTCCAATCACGGCGGCGTGCAGCGCAATTGCGATCGCGGTGCTGGGCTTTTACCGGATCGATCGCGCGAGCCATCAGCGCAATCTCGATAAACTGCGCGACGCGGCCGCGATCGCGGAGACGAGCCAGGCGGAAGCTCTCGAAGGCGTAACTCCACTTACTCGCGCGATTTAGCGACGGAGTCCTGAAAGGCGATGCGGCGGCGACACCGCAACTCGAGAATAATATGAAAGTCCGGCGTTACTTCGCCAAGTGTCGCGCTGCCGCGATATCGTTTGTCGTCATCGCTGCGTTCTTCATCGCCGCAGGCGTCGCGGCGCTCGGCGCCACGCGCGCGTGCGCGGAGGATTCGCTCAGCGCCGGCAATTTTCAATTCGGCGGCCTTGCGCGAGAGTATGCCCTTCACGTTCCGGCACACTACGACGGCAAAACTCCCGTTGCGCTCGTGCTCGTGCTGCACGGCGCGGGCGGTTCCGGCGCGCTAACCATGAAGCGCGACGGCTGGGTCGGCGCGTCCGACCGCTACGGCTTTATCGTTGCGGGGCCTGACGCCGAACCAGTCCGGCCGTCGGAGCCGGAGAGCTTTCGGAGCAACCCTCGCGCATGGAACGATCTCTCGCCGCGAGGTTCGCTGGCGCATCACCAGGTCGATGACGTCGGATTTATCGACGCGCTGATCACGCGTCTCTCGAGCCAGTATCGAATCGATCCCAAGCGCATCTACGTCACCGGATTCTCCAGCGGCGCGAGCATGACGCTCACGCTCGGCGTGAAGCTCGCCTCGCGCCTCGCGGCGATCGCGCCGGTCTCGGGCCAATTCTTTTTGGGCGACACGGCGCTCGCGGCGCCGATCTCGATGCTCTACATCATCGGCACCGCCGATCCGCTCAACCCCATAGCCGGTGGCGAGACGACAACTCCGTGGGGAACGATGCCCAAGCCGCCGATCGCAAAATCGCTCGATGCGTGGCGCACGATGCTCAAGTGCCCCGGCAATCCGGTCACGATGCGCAACAGCGGCGGCGTTAAGGGAATTTCATACGGTCCGTGCGCGGGCGGCACGGTGCTCGAGTTTTTCACGGTCGATGGACTCGGCCACGTATGGCCGGGAGGTTCGCGGATTCTCCCCGAGCGATGGGTCGGAAAGGCCAGCGACAAGCTCGACGGCACCGATCTGATTTGCAAATTTTTCGCGGAGCATCGAAAGGTATATTGATCCGCCTGCGCATGGATCTCCTCGCGCGCCGGGGCGTGCGAGCGGCAACGGCTGATTCAGAATTGGACCGGCAGCCGTTCGAGGCCGCGCAGCACCATCGTGCGGCGCCATCGGTAGTCAGTTCCGGCGAGCCGGAGCTTCGGCATCCGCCGCAGCAGCGTTTCGAACGTGATGCGGCCTTCAAGTTTAGCCAGCGGCTCGCCGATGCATCGATGAATCCCGCCGGCGAAGGCCAGATGATTGTTGTCGGGCCGCGCGATGTCGAATCGGTCAGGATCCGGGAACCGCGCCGGATCGCGATTGGCCGCACCCATGATCACCACCAGATGATCGCCCGGCGGAACGGTTCGCCCTCCCACCTCGATCTCTTCGGTCGCGGTGCGAAACGTCACCTGCGCGGGACTGTCGTAGCGCAGAACTTCATCGACGGCCGAGTCGATCAGCGCCGGATCGCCGCGCAGGCGCTCGGCCGCGGCGGGGTTGCGCAACAGCGCCAGCGTGCCGTTGGCCAGCATGTTCATGGTGGTTTCGTGCCCCGCGACCAGCGTGAAGATCGCGTTGCAGGCGACTTCGTCTTCGCTTTCGACTTCGCCGCGCTCCTGGGCGGCAACGAGCAGGCTGACTAGATCCTCGCCCGGCCGTTTTCGGCGCTCAGCCGCCAAAGCGGAAAAATACTGCTTGGCCGAGGCGATCGATTCACGCACACTCGCGCCGGGATCGTTCGCACTGGCCGCCGGATCGATCGACCCGCCCAGTGAGCGCACGCAATCGCGCAGCAGCGGAAAGTCCCGCTCCGGCACGCCCATCAGGTCGGCCAGCACCTCGACCGGAAGGGGAAACGCCAGGTCCGCGACCGCATCCATCGCGCCGCGGTCTTGTACCGCGTCGAGCAGGCGGTCGGCGATCTTTTGAATCCGCGGGCGCATCGCGTCGAGGCTCGCCGGCGAAAAGACTTTGCTCATCACCCTGCGCAGACGCGTGTGATCGGGCGGCACGCGAAACTGAATCGCCGGCCGCAGGAGCACCTGCATCGAGCGCAACCCGTCGTCGGGCGGAAAGCCGTCGAGCGCAGTCAGATCGAAGGTGCTGGTGCGCCGGTCGCGCAGGATATTGTAGGCGTCGGCATACCGCGTCACGATCCAGAAACCGACCGGAGTGCGCAGGACCGGATAACGCTTGCGCAGAAAGCGATAGAGCGGATACGGATTGCGCGAAAATACGCGCCCGTACCATCGGTTGAACAGCCGGCTGGTCCTCGCAAGAGTCGCGGGCGACGTCATCAGATACACTCCGCGCGCAGGGCAATACTCAGGCGCGCAAATCTAAGGACACCGCGGGCGATCCCGCAACGTCCGCTTATCGTGCGCAAGACGCGCCTAACTCTTTTTCGCAAACGGGCGGTCGCGCTCGGTGAGCGCGGACTTGAGCCCCTTCTCGCGCGAGGCTTTCATCCACGCCTTCACGGTGTCGGTCTGATGCGCGATCACGTCGATATCGGCGGCGGATTGCTCGGCGGCGCGAATCCCCAGGATATCGAGGTAGCGATTGACGGCGGCCTTGTGCAGCATCAGCAGCTCGGCCGGCACCATCGCGACGCGCCGCGCGTACGCGAGAGTTTCTTCTTCGAGCTTGTCTTTCGGAAACACGCGGTTGATGAGATGCCATTCGAGCGCTTCTTTGGCGCCCATGTAGTCGCCGGTGAAAAAATATTCCTTGGTCTTGCGCGGTCCCATCAGCACCGGCCACATCGACATCGTCGGCAAAATTCCCAACGAGCGCCCCGCGGGATGCCCGAACTGCGCATCTTCGCTGGCGAACACGATATCGCAGTGGCCGACGAACTCGGTGCCGCCCGCAAGGCAGAAGCCATGCACCTGCGCGATCGTGGGTTTGGAGAGCGCCCACAGCCGCTGCCATCGCTCGATGGTCTTGTGCAGCCCGAGGCGATCGTTGGTGACGGTGAAGGTCGAGCCCGGATGCTGCGTGCCTTGCAAATCGTAGCCGGCCGAGAACGCGCGCCCAGCACCGCGGATGATCAGCACGCTCGCGTCGGCATTCGCCTCGAACTCGTCCATCACGAGTTCGAGTTCTTTGAGAAGCTTCTGTGACAGCGCGTTCAGTTTTTCGGGGCGGTTGAGCGTGAGCCGCCAGATTTTTCCTTCGACGTTCTCGTAGATAACGGTTTCGTATGATGCCATCGCGGTTACCCTCTGAGGTTTATCGCTACTTCAGTGTTGCGAGAAAATCGCCGGGAATCTTCGCCGAGTCTCCAGGACGTTCCCAGAAGAACATATGACCGGCGCCGGGAAGAATCTTGAGCTTCGATCCAGCGATTCCCTTGTGCAGGATTTCCGCGTTTCCGACCGGCACGATATTGTCGTCGTCGCCGTGGATGACGAGCGTCGGCGCCTTGATCTCGCCCAAGCGCGCGAAAGTATCAAACCCACCGATCGCCTCGGCCTGGCGCATGTAAGTGTGCGCGGGTGTGATCGGATAATTCGCCGATTCCATCATCCGCTCCGTGAGCGTCTGCTGTCCCGCCGCCGAGCCCAGAAACGCTTTGCCGCATGCGACCGAAAATGCGAGCTTGGCGGCTTCGATCGGATTCATCCCCGGCTGCGGCATCAGCTTGGCGATATTCTCCGGATTGGCTGCAACCGAATGCGACGCGCCGCAGTTGGTGCATCCGAGGACCAGCCCTTTGACCCGCGCGGGGTATTTGAGCGCGTATTCCTGCGCGATCATTCCGCCCATCGAGATTCCGTACACGTGCGAAGCGGGAGTGCCTGCGTGCTCGAGCACGCACGCGACGTCGTCGGCCATGTCAGTCAGCTTCCACGACTGGTCGGGCTTGTCGCTTTCGCCAGTGCCGCGGTTATCGATCATGAAGATCTTAAAGCGGTCGGCCAAAAGCTTAAGAAATGGCTCGCCCCACGAGCGTCCAGATCCGGAAAATCCCATGATCAGAGCGAGCGGCGCGCCTGCGCCGCGTATCTCGTAGCGAATCTTGAGCCCGTCTTTGGATTGTACAAACTCGCGTGTAGCCACTTAAGTTGACTCCCTGAACGATCGGTATTGAGGCGCGATACTAGCGCCGCCAGCGCACAGGCGTAAAGCGCGAACGATTGCGCCGAACGATATCTTCCAGCTCGAACGAACGGAAGGGAAAGAAACGACGGCCACGAGGCGGACGGGTGCGCCCGGCGATTTGAGGAGAGGAAATCATCCGGCGCGCGAACGTATTTGGTTACGTTCGGCGCGCCGAATCAGAGGTCGAGGAATTAGTTGAGACGCCAGATGGTGCGCGCGGCTTCCGCCGAACGCTCGACGAACTTGCGGCCAAGCTCCTGCTGCGCGGCAAACACCGGCGCGAGCGGAGTCTCTTTGGCCCAGCTCGTTGCGCGCGCCTGCATGTCGAGCGCGTCCTTGGCGATTTTCTCGCTGGTCTCGATATACCAGGCGGCGAACTTCTTGGCGCCTTCGAGGCTGAAATACTCGCGTCCAACCTTGGCGATATTCTCGAAATTGATTGCGCTTGCCTTCTCTTCTGCCACGATAACTTTCCTCCCGAGTGTCCGGCGTTTACGGCCGGGGTTTTTCATAATGTAAGCATCATCCGAAGCCGCGCCCGTTTTACTTGGTCACGAGCGCGACAATTTTGGCGGATTTCCTCCGCCCGGTTTCCTAGGCCTCGCGTTCCTTGAGCCATCCGCCGATCGCCGGCCACAGATTCTTCAGCGCATCGCTCGAAACAGCGGCGCCCATGTGCCCGGTCGGATAATGGAAATTCCGCTTGTCCTCGCTGCCGATCAGATCGGGCAGCGACTCGCTCGATTTGGGGTTGACGATATCGTCAAGGTCGCCAATCACGTTCATCACCGAGGCGACGACCTGCTTCAAGTCCACCGTCACGCCGCCGACTTTCATCTCGCCCTTCATCAGCGCATTGTCGATTCCGAGATCGTTGTTGGTCTCGAGGAAGATTTTTCCCGCGAACGCAACGTCGCTGTGCAGCCACTGCTCGAAGAGCCGGAACATATCGACGTAGCCGCGCCGCGCGGTGCTGCGATGCGCACCGACGAACTTGTCGAGCAGGTGATGCGCCGGTGCGAGCGAGTTGAAAAATGAAAAGATCATCCACGGCGGTACGTTGCCGTAGGTCTCGACCAGCATCTCGGCGCCTCGCCGGCTGAGCATCCGCGACATGTAGTCTATCGGCAGGTCGCGCGTGCTCATGTCGAGCGGCAGGGTCAGGGTGACCAGGTTCTTGACGTTCTTCGGATGCAGCGCCGCGTAGAGCAGCGCCAGCAATCCGCCGAAGCAGTAGCCGATGATCGAGATTTTCTCGACGCCGCGATGAATCTGCACCGCGCGCACCGAGTTCGCGATATCCTGGTCCACGTATTCGTGGAAGCCGCGGTTGCGGTCGGCGGCGACCGGCGGAATCCAGTCGATCAGGTAAACGTCGAAGCCCTGGCGGGTAAGATTCTCGACCACGCTGCGCCCCTGCATCAGGTCCAGAATGAACGGGCGCTTGATGAGCGAGTAGATGAGCAGGATCGGCGTATGATGCGCCGCACCGACCGCTTCGTAGTGGCGCAGGCGGACCTTGCCGCCTTCGTAGATTACGCGATAAGGAGTGGCGGTTTCCGGATCATTGCTCTTGGAGCCGAAGCCGGTCGTGAAGGCGTCGAGCGTGCGCAGCGCACCCTCCATCCAGAAGCCGGCGATTGAGCTAATTGCTGACATTCGGCTTGACCTCGCGTGATCCGGTTTCGCGCGCCTCGGGCATCGTCCATCCCGCGTACATCGGTCGCTGGAACACGCCCGACGTCGCCATCATCGCGGTCTCGACGTCAAAGCGCGGATGCTCGTGGCGGTCGCGAAGCTCGGCGGGAACCGCAAGACCCGCGATTGCGCGTGCGTCGGCGATCTCACTGCGCAAGGCACTCACTTCCTGGCGGATCGCCTCAACTTCGGCGGCGGCCGGCAGGCCGATCGCCGGCCACAGATTGGCGAAGATCGCGCCCGACAGCGCTACGTTGAGGCGCTGCACCCTTACCGCGAACTCCATCGCGCCCGCTGCCGCGCGGCCAAAGGCCGAGTTCGAGTAGACGCGGCTGGTGGCGTTGTTGGCGACCTGTACGACCGCGTCATACGCCTTCCATCCGGCTTCGTTCAGTTCGCGTTCATCGGTGCGGGCAAGCAGACGCTTTGCCGCCGCAATCGGCAGGTCGATCATGATCGCCTCGGCGAAATCGACCATGCTGCGCATCCCCTTGGAAAGGGTGTCCGCGTTCGATGCGTCTGTCGTCTGCGGCTTGGTTCCCATCTGAATTCTCCCCTGATGCTTCCCGCTTTTGTAAACTTTCTGTTTCAGTAGAGTATCTGATATCTCGGCCGGAGCAAGCATTAGTATTTCTTACAGTTGTCGCACGGGTGACAAAAGCATGAACTCCGTGGAACAAATCGGCACCAATTGTCGCAATGGCGACAATTGCCGACCGTCTGTGCTAACTTTCGCCTGTGGCGTCTGAACATCCGCTTGATCCCAAGGCCCTGCACAAGCTCAAGAACTTCGCCTGGCTCGACGCCGGGCAGCTGACGATTCTGGCGGCAAATGCCGCCTCGACGCGCATCAAGCGCGGCGACAGCATCTTCTACGAGGGCGAGGCATCGAGCAGGGTCTACGTGCTTATTTCAGGCGTTGCCAAGCTCTCTTTCCTTAAAGCCAACGAACGCGTGCTGGTCGGACTGGTCGGTCCCGGCGAAGTCTTTGGCGCGTCGTCGCTGTTGCCCGAAGCCACCCGCCCGTTTCGATGCGACGCTTTTTCTGATTGCACGGTCGGTGCCATCAAACCGCAGGTGTTCATCGAGACCGTTCTGGGCGTGCCGCTCGAAGGTCTCTCCCGAACCCTGGAGATGACGGTTGGGCGATGGTGGTCGATGCTGCTGCGGTACGCGAATTTCGTTGGCCTTGGGCTGCGCGAGCGGCTGGCGGGCGCGCTGCTCGAGCTGGCAACCAAGTTCGGGGTGCGCGACTCACGCGGCACGCTGCTTACGCTTAAGCTGACGCATGCGGATCTGGCGGAGCTGGTCGGCGCGTCGCGCCAGCGGATCACCGAGCAGCTTATCGAGTTCGAACGCGAAGGGATTATCTTGCGCGAGGGACGGCGATTGATAATCGTCCCCGAGAAGCTGTATCAGATCGCTCAATCCTAGGCGGCGCGAAGCCGTAATTTTTATCGAGGGTTAAATCAATGGCCGACTCCATGCCTGCGCCGCATCCGAGTGACAGATTTATCGAAGCCAATGGGCTGCGCCTGCACTATCTCGATTTCGGCGGCGACGGGCGTCCGTGGCTGGTTTGCATTCACGGCCTTAGCGGCAACGCGCATAACTTCGATCCGATCGTCGGCAGTCTTTCGCGGCGCTTTCACGTAATTTCGATCGACGTGCGCGGACGCGGCGACAGCGCGTGGGGACCGCCAACCGAATATCTGCCGAAACATTACGTCGAGGATTTGGCCGCGATCCTCGGGCAGCTTGGCGTCACGCGCACGACACTCATCGGCACCTCGATGGGCGGGATCATCTCGATGATGTACGCGGGCGGATGGCCCGAGCGGGTCGAGCGCCTGGTCCTCAACGACATCGGTCCCGAAATCGACCCGGCCGGAGCAGCCCGAATCGGCGCGTACATGGGCATCGCACCCGATCGCTTCAACGATCTGGGCGAGGTGGCGGCGTACTATCGCAAGACCTATCCGGCAACCGCCGCTGTGCCGGAAAATGAGTTGCGCGAATCGGTCAAATGGTCGGTCAAGCAGCTTGCCGGCGGCGGCCTCGGCTGGAAGCTCGACCCTGCCATTCGCCGCCCTATCCGCGGTGCGACGGCGCAGCAACGGCTGGACCTGTGGGTGCCGTTTGCGCGAATCACGTGCCCAATACTGGTGGTGCGCGGCGCCGACAGCGACATCCTGTCGCGGCGCACGGCGGCGCAAATGGGCACGACGCACGCGGGCGTGACGATCGTCGAGGTCGCGGGGGTCGCGCACGCGCCGTCGCTCGCCGAGCCCGAGGCGGCAGCCGCGCTCGCCAAATTTCTGGAGCTCTGACCCCGCGGAGCCTGGCGCATTTGCCATTCGTCCATCTTTAGACTTATTCTAATCCAATGAGTCCGGACCTGCCCGAAACTTTGCGCGAGCACGGAGTGCAACCCTCGGCGCAGCGCGTGGCGGTTGCCGGCTACGTGCTCAACACCTGCGAGCATCCCACCGCCGACAAGGTCTGGTCGAAGGTCAAGAAGAGCTTCCCGATGATCTCGCGCGCGACGGTTTACAACACGCTCAACCTGCTGCTCAAAAAGGGGCTTCTGCGGCAGTTCGTACTCGATAACGGCAAGACCGTGTTCGACGCGAACGTCGGCCGGCATCATCATTTCGTGGACGAACCGAGCGGCCGGATCTACGATATTCCATGGGACGCCGTGACGGTCTCCAGGCTGAAGGCGCTCGGTGGGTTCGAGGTGCGCGACTATCACGTGGTGATGCGCGGCCAGGTAAAGAGTGCGGCGCGGCGGGCGCGCTAGATTTTTCGAGCAGGAATTAGACGATGTCTAGACTTTGAACGATTCTAGAAATAAGGTGGTCTCGGCACGGTCCGCCCGGCGGTCCGGATGACCGAAGACAGGCGCGGGGTTGCCAGTTTCAGCCCGGGGAGGTGCGCGATGTCCGCAAAAGCTTTCACCGTGATGTCCATTGCCGCCGCTGCATTCGCGTTCGCCGCCGCGCAGTCCGCGCGCGCCACGATGCCGCCGCCCACGCCGGGCGCATCGGCCGATCCCAAATCCACCAGCCAGACCGGATTCCCCGCCAAGCTCTATCAATGGGGCATCCCCGCCAATAATCCGCAGAGCACGCCCAAAGTTGCGCTTGGCAAGGCCTTGTTCTTCGACGATCGCCTGTCGGTGGACAACACCGTTTCGTGCGCGAATTGCCACGATCCGGACAAGGGCTTCACCGATCAATTGCCGACCTCGATGGGCGTGCACGGCAAGTTCGGCCAACGCAACGCTCCGACGGTGCTCAATTCGACGTTCAATATCGAGCAGTTCTGGGACGGTCGCGCCACCGACCTCGAAGACCAGGCCGACCAGCCGATCACCAATCCAGTCGAGATGGGGATGCCGGATCTGCAGACCGCGGTTACCAAGGTCAACTCGATTCCCGACTATAAGCAGCAGTTCCAGCAGGTCTTCGGCGCCGCCGCGACCGAGGTGACCCTGGTGCAGGCGCTCGCCTCGTATGAACGAACCCAGCTTGCTTTCGACTCGCCATTCGATCGCTTTATCGCCGGCGACCAAAGCGCGCTGACCGCGCAACAGAAGCGCGGATGGGAGATATTTAACGGCCAGGGGCGATGCATGTCGTGCCACGGATGGAACCCGACCCGGCCGCTGTTCACCGACGATCGCTTTCACAATATCGGCGTCTCCGCGCACAGCGCGCAGTTCGTTCCGCACGCGCGCCAGGCGCTGGCGTTGCTTGCGAGCGGAGGCGGAGGAGCGCAGCAAATCGATCAGCTTGCGATATCGACCAACATGAGCGAGGTCGGACGCTTCCTGGTGACCAAGCAGCCGCACGATATCGGCGCGTTCCGCACCATGGGTTTGCGCAACCTGTTCGTCACCGAACCCTACTTCCACGACGGCTCGCAGAACACCATCTGGGACACGCTCGATCACTACAACAAGGGCGGCGTGCAGAACCCGTACCTCGACGGCGGGATCGTTGCGCTGGGGCTCAGCGAAGCGCAGGAAGACGACCTCGCCGCGTTCCTGCTCTCGCTCACCAGCGGCAGCTACATGGCGCAGGCCAAAGCCGAGTATGAGCGCCAGTTCAAAATTTCGCGCACCACTCGGCCGCAGCGCGACACCGCCGCCGCGATGGGCCTGATCGGGCGCAACGGACCGGGGTTCGCCGGGCCGTTTGGCGATATCGGACCGGGACAGGCCGCGATGCAGGAAAACCCCGCGCAGCTTGGCGGAGACTGAAACGGCGCGTTCATCGGGACACGCCCATCGGGACGCGTTCCTTCGGGGAGGACAAGATCATGGCAATCCGGCACAAGAGCGTTGAAACCAAATTTTACGAAGATCGCGAGCGTGTGATGAAGGCGCTGCGCAACTGCGATCGGCGCACGTTTCTGAAGATCACCGCCGCCACGATGGGCGCGGTGATGGCCAAAGGCCTGATGCCGCCGCATACGTTCCAACTGGTCGAGGTCGCCAACGCGGCGGTGACCAAAGGATGGGAGAGCGCGGGCGCGCAAGGTACGACCCCATTTCGTTTCGCTTATATCTCGGATGCGCACCTGTACGAGCGCACGCTCAACCAGCGCTTCGTGCGCGCGATCGTCAAGGCCGTCGACGACGTCAACGCGCTCGATCCGCAGCCCGACTTTGTGCTTTATGGCGGCGACCTGGCGCAACTCGGCAGTCCGGCGCAGCTCGAGATGGGCCGCCAGATTCTGAGCGGACTCAAAGCTCCGGTAAAAATGATGGTCGGCGAGCATGACTGGTTTCTCGACCTGGGCGAGAAGTGGCAGGACTTGTTCGGTCCGCCGACCTACTCGTTCGACTGGAAGGGCGTTCACTTTGCGGTCCTGCAAAGTGTGTACGAAAAGGATTTCTGGACCGCGCGCAAGATGACGCCCGAGGAACGAATGCAGACAGTCGCTGGCCTGGACAACGGCATCCAGTCGCGCTTCGAGGTGGGCGGCGCCCAGCGCGAGTGGCTGAAGAAGGACCTCGCGAAAGTTCCGGTCACCACGCCGCTAATCGTTTTCTCGCACTCGCCGCTCTACAAGTACTATCGCAACTGGAACTTCTGGACCGAAGATGCCGAGCAGGTTCAGGCAATCCTGCGCCCCTACGACAAAGTAACCGTTATTCACGGGCATACGCATCAGATGCTTCTGAACCAGATCGGGAATATCAGTTTTTACGGGATGCTTTCGACGGCGTGGCCGTGGCCGTACGCGCCCGAAGGACTGCCACCGCTCACGATCCAGATGAACCGCGCCGATCCCTTCGACCAGTTCGACGGATGCGGCGACGGCCAGTTTACCGCGCGCGCGGACGCCCTGGTCGATACCATCTACAACCTATGGGATCGCAATCCCGTCACCGTCAAAGCGAGCTACCTGGTATCGCGCGGCACGCTCGACCGTCCGCCCGCGCCTCAGTTCGCAAGCTACTAAGACGAGGCGATGGCTCGACCGACTTCGACTAGCGAAGGGACGCGCGCTTGGGGAGGAACCATGAAAGCTAAACCACAGTTGATTACTACCGCGATACTCAGTGCGCTGGCCGGTGGGGCAATGATTGGCGGTGCGATGATTCCCGGAGGGACCGTTTTTCCGCACTTCCACCTCGGCGCGCGGGCCGCTTTCGCGCAATCCGCGCCTACTCACACGGCGCCAGCCGCCACCCACGGCGGGATAGTCGTCGAACTATGCGACGGCGTTACTCACACTGAAGTGACCGGTCTCAAACCCGGCCAGCCGATGAGCCATTCGCAGGCGCTTGCTGTCACCGGCAAGCTGATGGCCGAGTGGCAGCGCAAGCATCCGGGCGAGAAATGGGTAATGGCGCAAGCCGGAGACCAGCCCGCACCCGCCGCCGCGCAGTCCGGGACGCCGGCCAGTACCGGTGCGGTTGAGAGCATCGGTGGACCGGGCGCGTCGCAAGGCGCCAAGCTCAAGAGCCAGCAGGGCGACACCTACGCGAGCTTTCACGATCGTGATTACAAAATCTGGAAGACCGAGACTGACACATTCGTCGAACAGGGCAACCAGATTTTTCACTCCGCGAAGCTGCTCGGCGGCACAATCGGCGTGAGTTGCGACATGTGCCATCCCAACGCCGCCAATACGCATCCCGAGACCTATCCGAAGTACCAGGTGCAACTTCAGCGCGTGGCGCTGCTGCGCGACATGATCGACTGGTGTATCGAGAATCCGGTCAAGGGCAAGACGCTCGATCCGAACGACCCCAAGATGCGCGCGCTCGAGGCTTACATCCTGGCGCAGCGCAAGGGCGTGCCGCTCGATTACGGAAAGCACTGATATCAGAAGAGGAACACAGTAGTCAGTTGATGGAATCCAAGAAGGCTTTGACAACCGATGCCGGTGCAAAGGTCGCCGACAATCAAAGCTCACAAACCGCTGGCGTGAGCGGTCCGATACTCATTCAGGATCATCATTTGATCGAAAAGCTCGCGCATTTCGATCGCGAACGGATTCCCGAACGAGTGGTTCACGCGAAAGGCTCGGGCGCTTATGGCTATTTCGAGCCCACCGCCGACGTCTCACGATGGACCAAAGCCAGGTTCCTGCAATCGGTCGGGAAACGGACCGAGGTGTTCGTCCGATTATCGACCGTCGCGGGCGAGAAGGGCTCCGCCGACACGGTGCGCGATCCGCGCGGGTTCGCGATCAAGTTCTACACCGAAGACGGCAACTACGATCTGGTCGGCAACAACACGCCGGTTTTTTTCATCCGCGATCCGATGAAGTTCCCGGATTTTATTCATTCCCAGAAACGCGATCCGCACACCAACGTCCAGGAACCGGAGAACGTCTGGGATTATTTTTCACTGAGCCCCGAGGCGACTCATCAGTTCACCTGGCTGTTCGGCGACCGCGGCATCCCGGCCAGCTATCGCCACATGGACGGCTTCGGCTCGCACACCTATCAATGGGTAAACGCAAAGGACGAGGTTTTCTGGGTCAAGTATCATTTCAAGACCGATCAGGGGATCAAGTGCCTGACCACGGAAGATGCGGCGCAAATTGCGGCACAGGATCCGGACCATCATCAACGCGATTTGATGCGCGCAATCGAGCGCGGCGAGTTCCCGTCATGGACGCTCAAGATGCAGATAATGCCCGTGACGGACGCTGCCAACTACCGGTTCAATCCGTTCGACCTGACCAAGGTCTGGCCGAGCAAGGATTACCCGCTGATCCCGATAGGTAAATTGGTACTCAATCGCAATCCGGAAAACTATTTCGCTGAAGTAGAGCAAGCGGCGTTCAATCCCGCCCACTTTGTTCCCGGAATCGGCCCGTCGCCAGACCGGGTCCTGCAAGGGCGGCTGTTCTCGTACGGCGATACTCAGCGCTACCGGCTCGGCGCGAACCATATGCAGTTGCCGGTAAATCGTCCGCGTGCGGCCGAGGCCGCCAATTACTCGCGCGACGGCTCCATGAGATTTGACGGCAATCACGGACGCGCGAAGAACTATGAGCCCAACAGCTTCGGCGGTCCCCTCCAGAGCGGCGAGCCGGTGTGGGCGCCGCTCGCGGTGAGCGGGATGGCGGGCAGTCACCCGGCCGAGCGCCATCGCGAAGACGACGACTTCGTCCAGGCCGGAAATCTCTACCGCTTGATGAGTCCCGAGGAGCGCCGGCGTCTGGTCGATAATATCGCGGTCGGGCTGGCGCAAGTGAGGATCGACGCGATCGTCGAACGCTCGATCGCGCACTTCACGAAAGCCGATCCGGACTACGGCGAGCGAGTCGCCAACGCGGTCCGCGCCCGCCGCAAATCGCAATAATTGGCGCGGAGCGGATGAATCGACCGCCTCCGCCGGCCTCCTGTCAGAGATCCAATTGGAAACCGCAGCGGCGTCCGGCAATGACCCGGGCGCCGCTGCGATGCCGAATTCCTGAGCATCAGACTTGCGCGCGGCCGCAAATTCCATCGCGATTGCCGCGGGCTTGCTTGGAGCCAATATTGCATCACTAATTCACGATGCCGATTCTATTGAATCGAACCGGAGGCTTGCCCCCGGAGGTTTTCGCGATGACCAATTCTCCTGACTTCAGCGATCTCGACTTGAACATCTCGCGCGCGCGAGTGATTCTCTCTCTCGTCGCGCTCTTCTCGGTCTATATTGACCCTGCCACCGGCGGCATCTTCTTTATCAGCCGCTATGCCTTGATCACGCTGACCCTTCATCTGATCTACAGCTCGGCGACATGGCTTGCGCTTCGCTATCGCCGTGCGCCGGCGCGACTGCCGGCGGTCTCCACGGCGATGGATGTTCTGTTCGCGGCGGCGGTTGCGATTTTCACCGAGGGTCCGACCAGCGCTTCATACATCTTTTTCGTGTTCGCGATAATCGCGGTGGACTGCCGCACCGGATTTCGCGCGACGTTGACCGTGACCTTTTGCAGCGGGCTGCTATATTTCCTCTTGCTGGTGTTTTCGGGCGGCGCGGCGCGGCATCTGTATGCGATGCGCGCGGCGTATCTGGCGATTACCGGCTACCTGATTGGATTCATCGGCCAGCAGCGCGGAAACTACGAAGCCCGGGTGCGCGAGCTCGAGACGATCGGCGAGCGCCATCGAATCGCCCGTTCGCTGCACGATGGATACATCCAGGTTCTGGCCGCGATGGCGCTCCGGCTCGAGACCTGCCGCGAACTGCTCGCGCGCGGACGCACCGACGACAGCCTCAGGCAGATAACCGAGTTGCAGAGCGGAGTATCGCGCGAGTTCGACGAGGTGCGCGCCTATGTCCGCTCGCTGGCCGATCTCGAACTGCGCGCAACCGAAGCGGTCGATGCCGGACGCGGCGAAACCCGGATTCGGATTCAAGCCGCGTTCGAAGCGCGCGGACTGATCGTCGAGCAGATCATCCAGATCATGCTCGAGGGGATGCGCAACGCGCTGCGCCACGGCAACGCGCGGCGAGCCACTATCACGGCGGAGGAAATCGGCGGAATAATCAGTGTCAAGATTGACGATGATGGCGTAGGATTCGCGCCGAGCGACCCGCCGCCGTGGGCGATAGCGTCGCGCGTGGCGGAATTCGGCGGCCGTCTGACAATGAACGATCAACATCCCGCGGGAGCGCATCTCAAGATTGAACTGCCCGCTGTATAGAAATTGAATACTCCGATTCGCATACTGATTGCCGACGATCACGCGCTCTTTCGCCAGGGACTTAAATCGCTGCTCGATCTGCAGCCGGAGCTCGTAGTGGTGGCCGAGATCGATCGCGCCGACGCGCTCGCCGCCGCCGTCGCCACGGCGCATCCCGATATCGTGCTGCTCGATTTGCAGATGGACCGCTGGGCGGCGGACGAAATCGAAAGCCTTGTCCCCGGCACGAGCGTGATCGTCCTGACCGCCAGCGAGCGGATTGAAGACGCGCTCGGCGCCCTGCGCGCCGGAGCGCGTGCGATCGTGCAGAAGCGCTTCGCCGTGGAAACCCTGATGGAAGCAATTCGCGCGGTCGCCGACGGCCTGGTCTGGATTCCACCCGCGATTCAGGCGCAAGTCATGACTCAGTGGGGAACGCCGCGGGGCGAGCGCCTGACCGCGCGCGAAATCGAAATCGCGCGCGCGGTCGCCGCGGGCTCGAAGAACGCCGAAATCGCCGCGCAGCTTTCGATCAGCGAGAGCACCGTCAAGACCCATCTCAATAACATCTTTCAGAAACTCGGCGTGCGCGATCGCGTCGAGCTGGCGATGTACGCCGTCAAGAGCGGGCTTATCAGCATGCGCGACGAGACCAGATAGCCAGTTCCCCACCGACTAGCTAAATCTTCCATTTCGATCGCTCTCCATTCTCCGATGCGCCGGGCTCCCCGCCTGATGCCGGTGCCACTGCGGCGAGCAGTGCTGCCTTGCTGGGCAACGCGCGCGATGGGCTGCTGGAGCGCGATCGCGTTCGGTGTGGTTTTTTCTCCATCGATGGATGGAGAACGCATCCATCCATACCTTGAGCCTCCATCCGCCGCGAGATTGAGTGCCGCGGTTGGCGCGCGAGGGCACGGGCATTGCTGATAGCCCGGCGAGGAAAGTTGGTTTCCGCGTCGTTGCATAAGTTATGCGCTCACGCGCCGGCACGCATCGCCGTGAAATCGCGCCAACAGCAAACTGGAGGATCAGAGAATGGAGAGCGTACCGATACGAAGTGGAATCCTCACGCGGTTGCGTGAGGCACTGGGAGATCCGGAGATCCGGAAAAAAGCGGCAACCTTGCTGCTGGCCAAGACGATCGGCCTGGCGATCGTGCTCACGATCATGACGCGATGGTTCATGGCCTCCGACGTGAGCGCCGCCGACGCGGTCCCGACCTTCCCGGCGCACATCAATGCGATCAACACGGTATGGACGCTGGTCGCGGCCTACCTGGTGTTCTGCATGCAGGTCGGCTTTGTGATGCTCGAAGCGGGCTTCGCCCGTTCGCGCGAAACGGTGAACATCCTGGTCGAGGGAATCGCCGACACCTGCATCTGCGGCGTCACGTTCTGGCTGTGGGGATTCGCCTTCATGTTCTGCTCGGGAACCCCGTGGATCGGAACCACCGGCTTCATGCTGCACGGACTGCCCGCGACCTACGGCACGACCGGGGTTCCGCTGCTGGCCTACTGGGTATTCCAGTATGCATTCGCGGATACCTGTTCGACGGTAACCTCGGGCGCAATGATCGGGCGCTGCGATTTTATCGGCGACCTGCTCTACAGCGTCGGTGTCACCGGCTTCATCTACCCGATCATCGGCCACTGGGCGTGGGGTCCGGATGGATGGCTCGCGAACATGGGTCCGGTTGCATTCCACGACTTCGCGGGTTCGACCGTGGTCCACACCATCGGCGGCGTAATTTCACTTGCGGGCGCGATTGCGCTTGGACCCCGGCTCGGCCGCGTCTTCAAGCGCGACGGCGGAACTCCGATGAAGCCGCACGATCTGATTATCGGCGCGACCGGCGGTCTCATCCTGTGGTTCGGCTGGTACGGCTTCAACCCGGGCAGCACGCTGTCGGCGCTCGACGCGCAGGGAATAGGACGGGTTTCGTTCAACACCACGCTGGCCGCCTGCTCAGCGGGTCTGACCGCGCTTTTCTACGCCTATTACAAGACCAGCGGGAAGTGGGATCTGGCACTGACGGTTAACGGCTTCCTTGCGGGCCTGGTTGCGATTACCTGCCCCTGTTACTGGGTCGATCCCGAGGGCGCGTTCCTCATTGGAATCGGCGCCGGCATCGTCGTGGTCTGGGGAATCGACTTGCTCGAGTATCTGCGCATCGACGATCCGATCGGCGCGGTTCCGGTTCACGCGGTGGCGGGTATCTGGGGCACGCTGTCGCTCGGATTATTCGCCGCCGGCAAATACGGCTCGCCCACCGCCACTGGCGCCGACGTCAGTTCAGTGGTCACCGGACTGTTCTACGGCGGAGGAATGGGTGTGCTGAAGGCGCAGGCAATCGGCAGCTTTTCGATCACGATCGCGACCTTCGTCAGCGCGATGGCGCTGATGTATGCGGTCAAGTTCGCGTTCCGCCTGCGGATTCCCACCGACGGCGAGATCGAAGGACTCGACCTGCACGAGCACGGCTTCCCGGCGTATCCGGAGTATGTAGTAACCGGCGACGACGGATGCCCGAAAACGATCGACGACGTGCCTATCGGCCGGCGCACGATGGCGCGGCCGAGCAAGCAGCGAAAGGTCGCCTGAGATTGCCAACCGGCTGGCCAGTTCCGCGAGGAACTGGCCAGCCTTCCCTTTGAAAGTTCCGCGCCGAGGGTCTTCAGGATTTATGGCATCCGCCGCCAAAAGGACCGAGGAATTCGCGACGCGCAAGCGCACGCTGACCAAGGTTCTTATCGGTCCCGCGCGCGACCTCCGCGATCCTGGAATCTTCCACAATCTTTCGCTGGTCGCGTTTCTGGCGTGGGTCGGCCTGGGCTCTGACGGATTGAGCTCGTCGTGCTACGGACCCGAGGAAGCGTTTTTGGCCCTCGGGCCGCATCGCTACCTCGCGGTGTTTCTCGCGATGCTCACGGCGCTGACCGTGTTCATCATTTCGGCTTCATACTCGCAGACTATCGATCGCTTCCCGACCGGCGGCGGCGGCTACGTGGTCGCGACCAAACTTATCGGGCGATACGCGGGGTTGGTCTCGGGATGCGCGCTGATCGTCGATTACGTGCTGACGATCTCGATCTCGATCGCGAGCGGCGCCGACGCAATCTTCAGTTTCATGCCCGCCTCGATCCTCGCCTACAAGCTTGACGCGTGCCTGCTGGTCGCGGTCGTGATGGTCGGCATGAATCTGCGCGGGATCAAGGAGTCGGTGCTGTCGCTGCTGCCGATTTTTCTGGCGTTCCTTGCGATGCACGCGCTGCTGGTGGGCTACGCATTTATCGGCCGCGCCGGAGACATCCCGATGGTCGCGCACGCGGCGGTAGCCGAGGTTCACGACGGAATCCGCAGCGTCGGGATGCTGGGTCTGGCCGCAATTTTTTTCCGCGCCTACAGCATGGGCGCCGGCACCTACACCGGAATCGAGGCGGTCAGCAACGGCCTGCCAATCCTGCGCGAGCCGCGCACCGTCACCGGCAAGCGGGCCATGATGTACATGGCGATCTCACTGGCCTCGGTCGCCGGCGGCATCATGATCGCTTTTTTGCTGGCGGACGTGCAGCCGCAGGCGGGCCAGACCCTCAACGCGGTGCTGTTCGAGCGGCTGACGGCGGGATGGCATATCGGATCGACCTCGATCGGCGTGCCGGTGGTAACCTTCACCCTGATCACCGAAGGAGCGCTGCTGTTCGTCGCGGCGCAAACGGGGTTCATCGACGGTCCGCGAGTGCTGGCGACGATGGCGGTGGATCGCTGGGTTCCGCGGCGGTTTGCGAGCCTGAGTGAGCGGCTCGTCACGCAAGACGGCGTGCTCGCAATGGGCCTGGCGGCCGGGCTCATCCTGATCGGAACGCACGCGCGGGTTGGAACCCTGGTGGTCCTGTACGCGATCAATGTGTTCGTTACATTCACGCTCTCGCAGTTCGGGATGAGCGTGCTGTGGTGGCGCGAACGGAAATCCGAGCCGCGCTGGATTCGCAAGCTCCTGATCAACGGCGTGGGATGCACCTTCACCGCGATGATCCTGGTTCTGACGCTGGTCTTGAAATTTGACCAGGGTGGATGGGTTACGGTTGCGATGACGGGTGCGGTGATTGCGGTCTGCTTTGCGGTGCAGCGCCACTATAAGCAGGTGGGAAGAGCGGTCGAGCAGCTCGAAATCGATATCCTGCCGCAAATCTTCCGCGCACCCGCGCGCACGCCGGAGCCGGGCGATAATTCCGCGCCGACCGCCGTGTTGCTGGTCAATGGCTTCAACGGGCTGGGGCTGGCGACTCTGACCTCAGTGGCGCGGCTATTCGATAATCAGTTCCGCAACATCGTTTTCATCAGTGTCGGGGAAGTCGATTCTTCGCTGCTCAAGGGACACGCGGAAGTCGCCCAGCTCGAACGCGACGTTACCGACGACATGAATGAGTACTGCCAACTGGCGGCGAACCTGGGGTTTCATGCGGAACTGCGCGCTACCATAGGCACCGACGTGGTGTTCGAGTTGCGCCGCTTATGCCTTGAGGTGTCGCAGCAGTTTCCGCATTCGGTTTTCTTCGCGGGCCAGTTGGTATTCGCCGGAGAGCTGAGCGGTTTTTTCAGCCGCTTCCTTCACAACCATACCGCGCTCGACCTTCTGCACTGGCTCCAACTGCATGGGCTGAGCCTGGTGATTCTGCCAGTGCGCGTGGCCGAGCCCGACCCGGAGCGGGCGCCGGCCGAACTGCCAAGCCCGGAGCCCGCGTGACGACGATGGCCTATACCGATACCGCGACGGTCTCTCGCGCCGGGGAACCCAATCCGCGCGACGCGCGCACCGCGCATCTGCCGCTCGAGCGCTTCGTCGAGCATCTGACCGAAGTCGGATGCTATACCCTTCTGAAGTGGGCGCGCCGGGAAGCGCCCGAGCTCTTGCGCGCACTGATGAAAGCTTTCGTCTCAGGGAACGGCTTCTCGAACTCGCGCGCTGCGGATGAGGAATTCGACGGCGCCGCGGCCGGCTCGGCGCGGCTGTGCGATATCGAGCGCGAGCATATCCGGCAAGTGCTCGCCGCCAGCAGAACCGTGCACGAGGCGGCGGAAATACTCGGGATCGACGACGCCACGCTGTGGCGCAAGCGCAAGCGTTACAACCTGGATTGAATCCCGGCCCGGGCGGTTCCAGCGATTATTCCCGGCCGTGAATTCGCAGGCCGTAACGCAACCACTGCACTCTGCCGTCGGGCGCGCTCAGGAACTCCGCTTGCACATCGGTCAGGGGAGGATCGATCGCGATCGCGCGCTCGGGCGCCGTGAACTTGAGCCACGTCGGCGGTGACGGCGGTCCGCCCGGCGAATCGCGCTTGGGAAAACCGCCGTGCGGAAATACCTGCGACCTCAGTCGCCGTCCTAGTGCGCGAACTCGACCATCACTTTGGCCCGCCCGCCGGGATTGCGGAGCGCCTCGAACATCTCGGGAACCTGCTCGACCGTAACCACGTCGGTGATCATCGGCTTCGGATCGATCTTCCCCGATGCGATCGCCGCGATAGTTTCGTTGAACTCGGCACGGTTGTATCCAACGATAAACTCGATCCCCACTTCCTTGAAGATGCAGGCGAGCGGGCTGATCTGGTCGGGCTCCATGCACACGCCCAGAACGACGACGCGGCCGTGCAGCCCCACCATTTCGATCGCGGAGCTGAGCGTGGATTTCACGCCGATACATTCGAAGACGACATCCGGCAAACGCCCGGTCAGCTCGGCGACTTTCTTGGCGGGGCTTTCCTCCTTCGGATTGACGACCGCCGACGCGCCGAGTTTCATCGCCAGGTCCTTGCGCCCCGCCGCCAGCTCGGAAACCACCACCGTCGCGCCTTTGGCTTTTGCCCAGATGGCCGCCGATAGCCCGATCGGTCCGGCGCCCATCACAACCACGCCCATCCCGGGCTTCAGATTGGCGCGGTTGACTCCATGCAGTCCGACCGAGAGCGGCTCGACCAGCGCGCCCTCGCGCGAGCTGACCTTGTCGGGCAGCTTGAGCAGGCTCGAGGCTCCGCACATCACAAATTCCGCGTAGCCTCCCGGCAGTTGCCCAAGACCGAGTCCGCGGGTGCGCTCGCAATGCATCCCGTCGTCGCGGCGGCATCGCTCACATTCGCCGCAGGAGATGAACGGCAGGGCGGTGACGCGCTCGCCCTTGCTAAAGCCGGTCACGCCCGCGCCGAGTTCGTGGATCTCTCCGCAGAACTCGTGACCCATCACCGTGTCGGGCCGCATCCCCATTCCGTACTGCACGGCGTGCAGGTCGGACCCGCAGATGCCGCAGTTGTGAACCTTCAGGACGACTTCGCCGGCACCCGCTTTCGGCGCGGGCACGTCAATCACCGACATCTCATTCTGTCTTTTGAAGACCGCGGCTTTCATCGTTGATTACCCTCAGCGCGTCACGCGGCGGCGCGCTTTTGCTCGATCAGTTCGATCTTGTATCCGGTCGGATCCTCGATAAACGCAATCGGCGTCGAGCCGTGCTTCATCGGACCCGGCTCGCGCGTGACCTTTACGCCCTTGGCCTTCAGATCGGTGCAGGTCTGATAGATATCGTCCACGCCGATCGCAAGATGCCCGAACGCGGTGCCGATTTCATATTTCGCGATGCCCCAGTTATAGGTCAGCTCGACCACCGTTTGATTGCGCTCTTCGCCGTAGCCGACGAAGGCGAGCGTGAACTCGCCGCCGGGAAAATCATTTTTGCGCAGCAGCTTCATGCCGAGCTTGTTGCAATAGAAATCGAGCGATTCATCCAGGTTCGCAACCCTGATCATCGTATGCAGCAGACGCATCGCCTCACCTCTTGTTCTTTGCGCCTTCGGGCTTGCGCCGCGCGGCGATCGCCTTGTCCAGCGCGCCGCGAATCTCGTTGAACAGATCCTCAGTCGGCGCAAAGCCCTGCGCTTTCATCTTCTCGATCAGCTCGCGCCGCCCGACCGCGAGCAGCTCGAGCGCTTCATGCTCGTGCAGCCGCTTCGAGCGTACGAGATCAAGGATCGCAAGTTCACGCACGCGCGCGCCAAACTCGGCTTCCGGGAACTGATCGTCAAAGACGTCGGCCGGCAAATCGATTTTTAGCTCCATAGCGGTTGTGTCCCCGACTTTCCGCGATTGCCAAAATGAAGTCAAACTCGCCGCCAGTCCGCCAGAGGTCCGCCGTGAATCACTGCCGGTGCGCCCGGGATTTCTCGCGCGGCAGCCGGAGCCTGTCCTGAGCCTGCCGAAGGGCGCACTGGAATGACACCACCAATCTGCTACGCAGAGACTCTTGGCGAAGCGGCCCATTGTGTGCGATTTCTATGCATCGGATTCGGGGGAACCCGCGTTTCCGGGGCAGGCGACACGCAAACTTCGCCGCCCCAGGAGGTGAGCATGGACTTCAATTACAGCGCCGAGGACGAATCCTTTCGCTCGGAATTCCGCGCCTGGCTCGAAGCCAACAAGCAATTCGCACCGCATCGCGCCGAGGTCATGGGCGATGAAGGCACCGGCGGATGGGACGCGCAGGTGCGCTGGGCCAAGAAGCTCAGCGAGGGGCGATGGCTCGCCGTCAACTGGCCCAAAGAATATGGCGGACGCAGCCTGAACGTGATGCAGACGATCATCTATAGCGAAGAGCTTGCGCGCCTGGGCCTGGCGCCTCCGATGATCGGCATGGGCATCAACCTGCTCGGCCCGACGCTGATTCATTGGGGCACCGACGAGCAGAAGCAGCAGCATATTCCGAAAATCCTCAAGGCCGAGGAAATCTGGTGCCAGGGTTACTCGGAGCCCGGCTCGGGATCGGACCTGGCCTCGCTGCAAACCCGCGCAGTCGAAGACGGCGACGACTACGTCGTCAACGGGCAGAAGGTCTGGACCTCGGCTGCGCATCACGCCGACTGGATCTTCCTGCTCACCCGGACCGATCCCGCCGCGCCCAAACACAAGGGCATCAGCTATTTGCTGGTCGATATGAAATCTCCCGGCGTCACCGTGCGTCCGCTGGTGCAGATAACCGGCGGCAAAGGCTTCAACGAAGTGTTCTTCGAAGATGTCCGGGTGCCGAAGAAAAACCTGGTCGGCGAGAAGAACGCCGGATGGCAGGTCGCGATCACGACCCTGATGTTCGAGCGGTCGGGCGGCGGCGGCGACCGCGGCGCGATGTTCCAGGTGCGCGAGCTGGTGAATCTTGCCAAAAAGCTCCCCCGCGACGGCAAGACCGCGTGGGACGACGCCGGCGTGCGGCAGAAGATCTCGGAGTTCGCGTGCGAGGCGTACGCGCTGAAATACACCGGCTACCGGCAGCTCACGCGCCGGCTCAAGGGGATGCCGCCGGGTCCCGAAGGCTCGATGATGAAGCTGTGCGGCACGGAGCTGAATTTGCGCATGCAGCTATTCGCGATGGAGCTGCTCGGACCGTACTCGCAGTTCGAATTTCACGCCCCGATGGCGATCGATCACGGCAAGTGGTCGTTCCGGATGCTCGCGGCGCGCGGCGGTACGATCGCGGCCGGCACCAATCAGATCCAGCACAACATTATCGGCGAGCGCGTCCTCGGATTACCCAAGGGCTAGGCGCTTATCGCCGCGGCATGTGCTAAGAAACGAGAGATCGGACCGCTCGTTGATTCGTCCCCGAGGTCAGGAATCCGCGTCCCCCTTCCCGTGCGGGAAGGGGACAGGGGTTAGGTCGAGCGGCCCAGCGGCCAATATCGAGTCGCCGCGAGCTACCAATTCGCGAAGGAACAGAAACCATGGATTTTAATTACACGCCTGAAGACGAAGCGTTTCGCGCCGAGCTGCGCACCTGGCTCGAGGCCAACAAGCAGTTTGCCCCCGCGCCCAGCAATATCCTGGCCAACGAGGGCGAGGGCGAATGGGAAGCCCGCGTGCGCTGGCACAAGAAACTCAATGAGGGTGGATGGGTCGCCGTCAACTGGCCCAAGCAATACGGCGGACGCGGAGCCAGCGTCATGCAGCGCCTAATCTATCGCGAGGAACTCTCGCGCCTTGGAATCAACGAACCGTTCATCGGCATGGGTATCAGCTTGCTCGGCCCGACCCTGATGCACTGGGGCACCGAGGAACAGAAGCAAAAGCATCTGCCGAAGATTCAAAAAGGCGAGGAAGTCTGGTGTCAGGGATACTCCGAGCCCGGCGCAGGCTCGGACCTTGCCGGTCTGCAGACCCGCGCGGTCGAGGACGGCGACACCTTCGTCGTCAACGGACAGAAGGTGTGGACCTCGATGGCGCAGCATGCGGACATGATCTTTCTGCTGGTGCGCACCGATCCCGCGGCGCCCAAGCATAAAGGAATCAGCTACCTGCTGGTCGATATGCACAGCCCCGGCATCACCGTGCGTCCGCTGGTGCAGATAACAGGCGGCAAGGGATTCAACGAGGTCTTCTTTGAAGACGTGCGCGTGCCGCGCAAAAATATCGTCGGCGAGTTGAACAACGGATGGCAGGTCGCGATGACCACGCTGATGTTCGAGCGCGGCGGCGGCGGCGGCGAAAACGCGATCGGCGAAGTTCACGAGCTGGTCGAGCTGGCCAAGCGCCTTCCGCGCGATGGCGGCACGGCGTGGGACGATTCGAGCGTGCGGCAAAAGGCGGCGGAGTTTGCCGCCGACGCGCTCGCGCTCAAGTACACCGGCTACAGGCAGTTGACCCGCCAGCTAAAGGGGATGCCGCCGGGACCGGAAGGCTCGATGATGAAGCTGTGCAGCACCGAGCTTGGGCTGCGAATCGCACTCTACGCGATGGAGCTGCTCGGACCGTACAGCCAACTCGAATTCGGCGCGCCATTTTCTGTCGATAAAGGAAAGTGGTCGTTCCGGATGCTCGCGGCGCGCGGACCGACAATCTACGCCGGCACCAACCAGATCCAGCACAACATCATCGGCGAGCGCGTGCTCGGCCTGCCCAAGGGATAAAAAACTCGGCTCTGATCTGAACTGGCGTATCGCGGGGCGATCTTCGGATCGCCCCGTTTTTTTTATACCGCGCTGGCGAGCGCGCGCGGCGCGATCGCCGCCGCGATGTCGCGCGCAAGCGGCGGGGCGTCCTCGGCCGCGAGTGCGGCGACCGTGGCGCGAATTCCGGGCGCGGCGCGAATCCGGAATCGCTCGCCCGCGCGCAGCGCCCACTTCGATTCGAGCAGCGACTGGATCGCGCCCGACTCGTCCTGCACCGGAATCCATACGTTCAACCCCGAGCGCCCGAATGACTTGATTCCATGCGCGGCCAGCGCGTCGATCAGCGCACGGCGCCGCTCGGTGTAGGTATCGGCGGCGCGGCGCACCAGTTTGGCAACTTTCGCGTCGGACCACATCACAACCAGCAGTTCCTGAAGCACGTGACTAACCCATCGCGGGCCGAGCCGCTGCATTCCTTCGACTCGCGCGATCGTCAGCGCGTCTCCAGCCGCGATCGCGATCCGCAAATCGGGTCCAAGCGCCTTCGAGACCGACCGGATCACCGCCCACTTCTCGCGCCGCGGATCAATCGCGGAAACCGCCGGCACGCCGGACACCGCGCCGGCAAAGTCATCTTCGATCACCAGCACATCCGGGCGCCGCGCAAGAACCTCCGCCAGTTCGCGCGCGCGGCGGCGGTCGAACGCGGCTCCGGTTGGATTCTGCGCGCGCGGCGTCAGCACAATCGCCTGCGCGCCCGCGCGCAGCGCACCGGCTATCGAGGCCGGAGTTGCGCCGAACTCGTCCATCGCGATCGGCTCGGCGGCGTAGCCCAGCGCCGCGATCAGGTCGAGCGTGCCGCTGTAGCTCGGATCTTCGACGCCGACAATATCGCCCGGACGCAGATGCGCCGCCAGAATTCGTTCGAGCGCGTCCATCGCACCGCTCAAGATCGCGATCGACTTGGCGCCGATCCCGTCGGCCGCGAATTGCCGCGCCGCGACCCGCAACAGGTCGGCGCGATTGGCCTCGCCGCCGTAGAGCAACTGCCCGCACTCGATTCGCGACAGCGCCTCCCTGAGCGACGGCAGCATCGCGGGGTCCGGGTTCCCGTTGGCAAGATCGCGCACTCCGGCGGGCGCGGCCGGAGCCGACGGCGTCATCAGCGGCGGGCGATGATTGACCGCCGTGCCGCGCCTGCCGCT
>Ga0307373_10002639_pt1 | contig 32073 bp, 24 predicted proteins | sample OX2MG_FD_202534 | JGI IMG/M metagenome (GOLD analysis project Ga0307373, IMG submission 202534) | Soil microbial communities from Risofladan, Vaasa, Finland - OX-2 | ecosystem: Environmental > Terrestrial > Soil > Coastal area > Acid sulfate soil | place: Finland: Risofladan, Vaasa | collected...
TCCGGCGGGCCGCATTCCTTGACAGCGACGGCGGGCGCGTGGTCTACGCGTAAGCGTGGGACCGACGCCGCGCACGCCGTGAGCGCCTTGCGCGAAGCCTGATTCGACGAAGCGCGAAGCCTGATTCCACGAAGCGCGAAGCCTGATTCCACGAAGTCTGTTGCGAGGAGTATTGCGATGAAAGCCGCCGTTTTTCATGGGCCAAACCAGCCGCTTAAAATCGAAGACGTCGAGATTGACCATCCGCACGAGCGCGAGGTCGTGGTGCGCACGGTGGCCAGCGGCGTGTGCCACAGCGACCTGCATTTCGTCGACGGCCTCTATCCGTTTCCGCCGCCGGCCGTGCTCGGCCACGAGGCGGCCGGGATCGTCGAAGAGGTCGGCCGCGGCGTGAGCTACGTCAAGCCGGGCGACCACGTGATCGCGTGCCTGTCGGTCTTCTGCGGCTACTGCACGGACTGCATGTCGGGCCATCCGAATCGCTGCACCAACAAGCAGGCGACCCAGCGCGGCAAGAGCGAGGCGCCGCGGCTGTCGCAAAACGGCGCGCGCATCCGCCAGTTCGCCGACCTCTCGACCTACGCCGAGAAGCTGCTGGTGCATGAGAACGCGCTGGTGAAAATCACCAACGACATCCCGCTCGACCGTGCCGCGCTGATCGGATGCGGCGTGACGACGGGCGTGGGCGCGGTGCTCAACACCGCGCGGATCGAGCCGGGATCGACGGTGGCGGTGTTCGGCTGCGGCGGCGTGGGGCTGTCGGCGATCCAGGGCGCGCGGATCGCCGGGGCGCGGCAGATAATCGCGGTCGATCAGTTCGCCAACAAGCTCGCGATGGCGAAAAACTTGGGTGCGACGCATACGGTCGACGCGTCCAAGGGCGACGCGGTCGAGGCGATTAAAGACCTGACCGGCGGCGGCGTGGACTATTCCTTCGAAGCGGTCGGGATGAAAAAGCTCGCCGAGCAGTGCTTCGAATGTATCAAGCAGGGCGGCACGGCGACGATTATCGGCATGATCCCGGTCGGGCAGAAGGTTTCGATCGACGGTCCCAAGCTACTGACCGAGCGCAAGATGCAGGGCTCGAACATGGGCTCGAACCGCTTCCGCATCGACATGCCGCGCTATGTCGATTACTACCTGCAGGGCCGCCTCAACCTCGACGACATGATCAGCCGCCGCGGCAAACTCGAAGACGTCAATGACGCCTTTGCGGCGATGAAGCGGGGCGAAGTCGCGCGGACCGTCCTGATGTTCGACTGAGCCTGAGGTTCGACTGACCGCGCCACGGCCGGCCGGGAAACGCATTACCAATTATGTCCAAGGAGCGATCGCAAAATGAAAGCCGCCATTTTCCATGGCCCCAATCAACCGCTGACCATTGAACAGGTCGATATCGACGAGCCGCGCGATCATGAGGTGCTGGTGCATACGGCGGCCAGCGGCGTATGCCACAGCGACCTGCATTTCGTCGAAGGACTCTATCCGTATCCCGCGCCCGCGATCCTGGGCCACGAGGCGGCGGGCGTGGTCGAGAAGGTTGGCAAGGCCGTCACCTATCTGAAGGCGGGCGATCACGTGATCTCGTGTCCGTCGGTCTTTTGCGGCTACTGCGACGACTGCATGTCGGGCCATCCCAACCGCTGCTCGAACCGCAAGGCGACGCAGCGGCCCAAGGGCGACACGCCGCGCCTGTCGCAGGGCGGCAAGATGGTGCGCCAGTTCTCGGACCTCTCGACCTACGCCGAGAAGATGCTGCTGCATGAGAACGCGCTGGTGAAGATCACCGACGAGATCGCGCTTGACCGCGCCGCCCTAATCGGATGCGGCGTGACCACCGGGGTCGGCGCGGTGCTCAACACGGCGCGCATCGAGCCCGGCTCGACGGTCGCGGTGTTCGGCTGCGGCGGCGTCGGCATCTCGGCAATTCAGGGCGCGCGGCTGGCCGGGGCGCGGCGGATTATCGCGGTCGATCAGTTCGAGGGCAAGCTCGCGATGGCCAAACGCTTCGGCGCAACCGACACGATCGACGCGTCGAGCGCCAACGCGGTCGAGGAGATCGTCAAGATGACCGACGGCGGGGTCGATTATTCGTTCGAGGCGGTCGGGCTCAAGAAGCTCGCCGAGCAGTGCTTCGAATGTATCAAGCCCGGCGGCACGGCGACGATTATCGGCATGATCCCGATGGGGCAGAAGGTCGAGCTGGACGGCCCGGCGTTTCTGACCGAGCGCAAAATCCAGGGCTCGATGATGGGCGGCAACCGCTTCCGCATCGATATGCCGCGGTACATCGATTACTATCTCCAGAAGCGGCTCAACCTCGACGACATGATCAGCCGCCGGATCAAGCTCGAGCAGGTCAACGAAGCCTTCCATGCGATGAAGAGCGGCGAGGTCGCGCGTTCGGTGATCATGTTCGACTAGCCATGCGCGCGTCGCGTCGATGCGGCGTGCATATAAAGCGAAAGAGCCGGCCCCCCATTCGGGACCGGCTCTTTTTCACTTATGCAGCTTATGCACGCGATCAGTTGATCGCGGTATTGCGGCGCTGGAGCAGCCCGTCAACGTCGAATTTGAAGATGCGCGCCGCGTTGAGGCCCAGGATTTTCGCGCGCTGCTCTTCGCTCAGATGGCCCATCTGGCGTTCGATCGATTCCGCCGAATGCGGCCATGAGCCCTCGTGATGCGGATAGTCGTTGGCCCACATGAAGTTGTCGACCAGGTCGTATTTAACCGCGAGATCGAGGCCGACGCGATCTTCCTGAAAGGTCGTCGCGCCGTTGCTGCGGAAGTACTCGCTGGGCAGCTTGGGCAGCTTGGGGAAGCTCCACATGTGATGCTTGCGATACGCCTCGTCCATCGCGTCGAGCGCCCACGGCACCCAGCCGATACCGCATTCGATAGCGGCGAAACGAATCTTCGGATGGCGCTCGATGACGCCTGAGGCGCACAGGTTGGCGATCGGCTCGATAGTCGGCGAGAGCGAATGCGACACGTAGTTGATGACCGCGCCGCCGTCCTTGCGCGCCGCGCGCGGGTCGCGTCCGGTCGAGATATGGAATGTGATCGGCAGGCCGACCTCGTCGATCGCTTGCCACATCGGCTCGTACATCGCGAGGTTATAATTGGGATGGCGCGAGTCGTAGTTGCCGAAGATTGGCTTGCACGGCAGCGTCAGTCCGCGAAAGCCCATTTTGGCGACGCGCCGGATCTCGGCGATGGCGAGATTGACGTCGGAGGTCATGACCGCGGCCATCGGCGACATGAAGCTGTTGTAGGGGCCGAACATCTCCCACGCCCAGTCGTTATAGACCTTGCACTGCGCCGCGCCGAACTCGGCATCCTGCGTCGCCCACATCAGCAGACCCTTGTTGGGGAAGATGACCTCGGCATCGACACCGTCGCGCGCGTGATCGGCCATGCGCTGCTTCGGATCGTAGCCGGCCTTGTTGCGCTCCAGATCCTCGCCCTCGAACTTGAACGCAAAGTCGGGCGCCCGCGACTTCTGCCAGCCCTCGGAGATCATCCACTTCACGCCATTCTCGTCGGTTTCGATATGCGGCAGGCGCTTGCGGTACTTCTCATCCATCCGCTCCGCCCACAGGCCGGACGGTTCGTTGCAATGGCAATCGGTCGAGATCATCAGGTAGCGGTGGGGATCGTCCGGACGGGCGGTGCGCTGCCAGCCCTGATGTCCTGGCGTCGCCGTGCGCCAGCGATTATTTACGTCAACGTTCTGATTGGTTTCCTCGATCATCGCTACCTCCATAAGCCGTGCTGAATCGTAGGATCCGCAACTGGTAAGAACCACCAAACTAATGCGTCGGCCGGTTTTTGTCGAGCGCGCCGGGCGTTCGGTGCGGCAGGCCCGTGGCCGCCGTTGCGTATGCGTGCCGCACCGCGCTCGCATTGCGAGCGTGGCACACCGTCCGTATGAAACGCCGTTACGGAACCTCCGCGGAACGCCCACGGTGTCATTCTGAGCGTAGCGAAGAATCCCGGGATTCTTCGCTACGCTCAGAATGACAAACTGACCCGCGCAGAGGTTCCTTAATTGACGGTCGCGGCCCGCGACTTGCGGCGCTTGAGCAGCAATTGGGCGTCGAATTTGAAAAAGCGCGCGGCATTGAGCCCGAGGATTTTCGCCCGATCCGCATCGCTGAGCGTGCCCATCTCGCGCTCGATCGCCTGCGCCGAATGCGGCCAGGTGCCCTCGGCGTGCGGATAGTCGTTGGCCCACATGAAGTTGTCGGTCAGCCGCCAGGCCGCCGCCAGTTTCAGGCCGGCCGCGTCTTCCTGAAAGGTCGCTCCGCCATTGCTGCGAAAATACTCGCTCGGCAACTGCTTGAGCTTCGGATAGGCCCACAGATGATGCTTGCGGTAGGCCTCGTCCATCGCGTCGAGCGCCCACGGCACCCAGCCGATACCACATTCGATGGCGGCGAAACGGAGCGCGGGAAAGCGCTCGATCACGCCCGAGGCGCAGAGGTTGGCGATCGGCTCGATGGTTGGCGAGAGCGAATGCGAAACGTAATTGATAATCGCGCCGCCGTCAGCCCGCGCCGCGCGCGGATCGCGGCCGGTCGAGACGTGAAAGGTGACCGGCAGGCCGGTCTCCACGATTACCGACCACAGCGGATCGAACAGCGGCAGATTGTAGTTCGGATGGCGCGCGTCGTGCGCGCCCCAGATCGGCTTGCAGGGCAGCGTGACGCCGCGAAAGCCGAGGGCGGCAACGCGCTTAATCTCAGCGATCGCGAGACCCAGGTCGGCGGTCATGATCGCGGCCATCGGCGACATGAAACTATTGTACGGACCAAAGGTCTCCCACGCCCAATCGTTCCATACGCGGCATTGCGCGGCGCCGAATTCGGCGTCTTGCGTGGCCCACATCGCAAGGCCCTTGTTGGGAAAGATGACCTCGGCGTCGATGCCGTCGAGAGCGTGGTCGCGAATCCGATCGAGCGGGTCGCGGCCGGCCTCGCCGCGCAAGCGATCCTCGCCGCCCCGGGGCGCGTCGGCGATATTGCGGGTGCGCACGCGCGAGCGCTGATAGCCCTCGACCACCATCCACTTCTCGCCCTTGTCGTCGACCTCGATATGGGGCAGGCGGTCGCGGAATTTGCGGTCGATCCGCTCCGCCCAGATTTTGCTTGGCTCGTTGCAATGGCAGTCGGCCGAGATCATCAGGTAGCGGCCGGCGTCGTCGGGACGCGCGGTGCGCTGCCAGCCCTGATGCCCAGGGGTTTCCACGCGCCAGCGGTTCTTCTCGTCGATCTGCTGATCGGTCTCCTCGATCATCGCGTCACTCCATCCAGGCCCGATAGTCTCTGCACAATTCCCGCTACCCTCACCGCAATGAGGTGTTAGGGAACCTTCGCACAATGCCTACTGGGTCATTCTGAGCGCAGCGAAGAATCCCGGGATTATTCACTGCGCAGACTTCGTTCAGAATGACGACTTGATTTGCGCCGACACTCCTTTACAGGGCGAAGGCCGCATCTTCATCAAAGGGAAGTCTGAAACCTTGTGAGGTTTCAGCTTCCGGAAAAACCAAAAGTTTTGCGCTCTTGAACTATCATCCATGCCTGGATCAGATTAGGCGCAGATCCTTCATCACCGTGCGCAGATTTTCCGCCGGCCCCGCGGTCATCGGCAGCAGCGGCATGCGCATCTCATTGGTGCATTTGCCCATCAAGGCACAGGCCTGTTTAACCGGAATCGGGTTAGTCTCGGTGAACAGCGCGCGCATCAGCGGCAGCAGCTTAAAATGGAGCGCGCGGGCCTGGGCGAAATCACCGGCCAGGCCGGCCGCCGCCAGTTCATGCATCTCGCGCGGCATCACGTTGGTCACGACCGAGATCACACCCTTGGCGCCCATCGCCATCAGCGGCAGCGTCAGCGGATCGTCGCCCGCGAGCATGGTCAGGCGGTCGCCACAGAGCTTCAGGATGTCCGAGCATTGATCCATCGAGCCCGAGGCTTCCTTGACGCCGGCGATATGCTTGATCTCGCACAGCCGCGCAAAGGTCTCGGGGGCGATATTCGAGCCGGTCCGGCCGGGGATGTTGTAGACGATCAGCGGCAAATCGACGGCGTTGGCGATCGCCTTGTAATGGCGGTAGATGCCCTCCTGGGTGGGCTTGTTGTAGTAGGGCGAGATGAGCAATGCGCCGTCGGCGCGAACCTCGCGCGCAAAGGCCGTCAGGCGGATCGCCTCGGCGGTCGCGTTCGAGCCGGTGCCGGCGACCACCGGCACGCGCCGCCGCGCCTGGTCGACCACCAGCTTGATCACCTGCTCGTGCTCGGCATGGGTGAGCGTCGCCGATTCGCCGGTCGATCCGCAGGGTACCAGGCCGTCGACGCCAGACTGGATCTGCCATTCGACCAGATCGCGCAGCGCCACCGTATCGACCGCGCCATCGCGAAACGGAGTGATAAGCGCCGACAGGGCACCGTTGAACATTTCTATAACCTCCCGGCCACCGCTAGAACATCGTAGCCACAGCTATAACTTTGCCGCCATAGCTATAACTTCCGGAACCACGGCTATGGCTTGCCGCCGATTTCCACGGCGACCAGTTCGCCGTCGGCGACTTCGACTTCGCCGGTGAAGACTTCCACCGCCGCGCCCGTCATAAAGACGTGATTGGCCGCCGCGCCACCCTCGCGCCATTCGATTTCGAGCGTGCCGCCGCGCAATTCCACGGCCGCGCGCCGATCGGCGCGTCCGGTCAGGACCGCGGCGACAATCGCCGCGCAGGCACCCGTGCCGCAGGCCAGAGTCTCGCCCGAGCCACGCTCCCACACCCGCATTTTGAGCCGATCGCGCCCGCGCGGCAGGATGAACTCGGTGTTGACGCGGCGCGGAAACAGCGGATGGCGCTCGAACTGCGCGCCCAGCCGGGCGAACTCGGCGTCGTCAAGCGTGAAGATACCGTCGTCGGCGACAAACACCACGCAGTGCGGATTGCCCATCGAGACCGCCGTGACGCGATATTCGCGGCCCGCGACCTCGAGCGGGAAATCGATCACGCGGCCGTCGCGATCGACGGGAATCGCGCGCCCCTCGAGGATCGGCTCGCCCATATCGACGGTCGCCGCCACCGCGCGTCCATCCGCGACCCTGAGCTCGATCGATTTGGGCCCGCAATCGGTCTCGACCACGATCGGATTCCTGCCGCCCGAGCGCTCGTAATGCAGCCGCGCGACGCAGCGGATCCCATTGCCGCACATCTCGCCGCGACTGCCGTCGGCGTTATACATCTCCATCCGCACGTCGGCGGTGGACGACGGGCAGAGCATGATCAGGCCGTCGCCACCGATGCCGAAGCGCCGATCGGCGAGGCGCCGCGCGAGTGCGCCCGGATCGGCCGGACGCAGGCGATCGGCGACGACGTAGACATAGTCGTTGCCGCATCCGTGCATCTTGGTGAAGGTGAGCTTGCGCATGGTTCGCGACGGCGGGCGGAGTGCCGGGTCAGGCGTCGGCGCCGCCTTTGAGCGTGACGATATGCTCGTTGCGGATAACGTCCTCGAAGGTGTCGCGATCGCGAATCACGTGAACCTCGGCGCCGTTGACCAGGATTTCGGCTGGGCGCAGACGGCTGTTGTAATTCGACGCCATCACGAAGCCGTACGCCCCGGCGCTCATCACGGCGAGCAGGTCGCCCGCCTGTAGCGCGGGCAGGTCGCGTTCGCGCGCGAAGAAATCGCCGCTTTCGCAGACCGGGCCGACCACGTCGGCGGTCACGCGAGCGCCGCTGACCCGCGGCACCACCGGTACGATCTCATGGTAAGCCTCGTAGAGCACCGGCCGGATCAGGTCGTTCATCGCGCCGTCGATCACCACGAAGCGCTTGACGTCGGTCTCCTTGACGTAGAGCACCTTGGTCAGGAAAACCCCGGCGTTGCCGACCAGCACGCGCCCCGGCTCGAGGATGATCTTGAGCCCGATATCGCGCAGCGGTTCCATGATCGCGGCGGCGTATTGCAGCGGCGAGGGCGGCTGCTCCTGGTACGGGATACCGAGGCCGCCGCCCAGATCGAGATATTTGAGCGCGACGCCGGTGGCGCGCAGATCCTGGACGATCTTCGCGACCTTCACCCCGGCCTCGGCAAACGGCGCGGTCTCAGTGATCTGCGACCCGATATGCGTGCTGAGACCCGCCAACTCGAGATTCTTGAGCGTGCGCGCCTCGGCGTAATATTCATGCACCTGCGACAGCGGAATACCGAACTTGCTGTCGCGATGGCCAGTCGAGATATGCGGGTGGGTGCCCGGATCGAGATCGGGGTTGACCCGCAGGCTGACCGGCGCCTGCACCTTGAGGCGCTGGGCGACCGCGGAGACGCGATGCAGTTCGGGGCGCGACTCGACGTTGATCATCAGGATGCGCGCCATCAGCGCCGCCTCGAGCTCCTCGTCGGTCTTGCCCACGCCCGAAAAGACAATTTTGCCCGGGTCGGCGCCGGCCTTCAGGCAGCGCATCAGTTCGCCCGACGAGACGATATCGAAGCCCGCGCCGAGATCGCTGAAGAGCTTCAAGATGCTCAGGTTCGACAGCGCCTTCATCGCGAAGCAGATCAGGCTGTCGGTGCCGGCAAAGGCCTCGCTCAGAACCCTGAAATGGCGGCGCAGGGTGCGCGCGCTATAGACGTAAAGCGGAGTGCCGTAGCACGCCGCGAGATCGCTTAGCGGCACATCTTCGGCCAATAGCTGATCGTTGTGATAGTTGAAATAATTCATTCGTGCCTTGACGTATGCAGCAGCTAGTGCGCGGGTAATACCATCTGAGGGAGTTTTAGTCTCGAACGTTCAACCGCATGTGAGCTGAACATTTCGGGATGTCGAAGAACGACGGCTTCGAACGTCTTGTCCTCCATACCCATTGCGACGAGTGTAGTAAATCCCATCGAAATCGTCGGTCTGTTAACGGTGTATTCAACCGCCTCAGTAAGGCCACGATGCTTGATCGCCTGCCAAGTGCGATTAGCCCTGAAATTCCTCCGGCGCGCCTGGGACATGGCCCGTTCGTATGCGTAAACTGCCTCAAGCGCCTCGCGCCCTACATCGCTTCCTTCGCCGTGCCTTTGCGCTCGCAATTCTATCGCCTTTCGGCATGCAGCACGTGCTAATTCGCGGTTCCCTCGTGCTTCAGCGTTGATCGCGAGCCGGTCACATTCTTCGGGCGTCTTAAGATTGGCAATCAGTCTTTCCTGTTCCGGCGTCACTTGCGATCTCCTCAACGACGATTGGAGCGATGTGAAAGCGTCTAGCTCCCCGAATTAGCCATCATATCAAGTGACCCAAACGGAATACATTGCTCTGCATACCACGTGAGACCGCTCAGTTGGGTGGCAGCGGCGAGGGTAACGGCAGCTTGAAACTGTCGGGATTAGGCGCCGGCGACGGCCTGGTCCGAGTCACCTCGACCTCGTTGGACGGGTCGCTGCGATAGCCGTCGGTGGTCTCCGCGATCACCGCGTAGCGGTAGCGCGCGCCCATCGTGGTCTCACCGTCGAGGTAGCTGAATTCATGCTCGAGCTGGAAGCGCTCCTGATCGGTGACCGGAATCTCGAGCAACGGTGTCATCGGCCCGTCGCCGACCGCACGCATCACGACGAAGCCGCTTAAGTCGCGCATCGTATGGCCGCCGGCGTAGCGCGTGGGGCGCCCCCAGCTCAGCGCGATACCGCCGGCGGCGGGGTCGGCGCGCAGATCCAGGATGCGCTCGGGCTGGGCCTGCTGGGGCGGCACCGGCGCACTCTTGACGCCGCATCCGCCGATCGATAGCGCGGCGATAATCGCGATGACCGCCGCCGCGATCGCACCGCGCGCGCCCGCGGTCATCTTGATCCGCTTCGTGCCGATCCGCCTCATCCGTTCGTGCCTCGCCCCGACCTGCCGCATGTTGATCAAATGCCGAGTTCCTCTTGCGCGCCCGAATAGTTTATATCCGACGCCGTAAACTATAGCCGTGGCGCGGGCCGGCCGCCGCGGCGCATCGCGCTAGCCGCGCCCCAGTTCCTTGAGCCGCCGGCGCACCGCGGCGGGCGCGGGACCGCCGATCAGCTTGCGCGCCGCAATCGATTTTTCGGCCGTCAGCGCGTCGAGCGCGTCGGCTCCGAATTCGGCCGAATGGCGGCGCAGGTCGGCCAGCGTGAGCTCCTCGAGCGTGAGATCGCGCGCGGCAGTCTCGCGCACCAGAGCGCCGACCGCCTCATGCGCGAGGCGAAACGGCACACCGCGCGCGACCAGGTATTCGGCCAGATCGGTCGCCAGCGCGAAGCCGCCCGCGGCCGCCCGCAGCGCCGCGCGGTTGAAGCGAATCCGCGGCCACAGTTTGGCCAGCAGGTCGAGCGCCGGCTTGAGCGTATCGAGCGCGTCGAAGACCCGTTCCTTGTCCTCCTGCAAATCGGAGTTGTAGGCCAGCGGCAACCCCTTGAGGATCGTCAGCATCGCGACCAGGTCGCCGATTACGCGGCCGCTTTTGCCGCGGATCAGTTCGAGCAGGTCGGGGTTTTTCTTCTGCGGCATCATCGAGCTGCCGGTCGAAAACTCGTCGGGCAGCTCGGCAAAAGCAAACTCGCTGGTGGTCCACAGGATTAACTCTTCGGCCATCCGCGACAGATGAACCATCAGGAGCGCCGCGGCGGAAAGAAAATCGACCGCGAAGTCGCGATCCGAAACCGCGTCGATACTGTTGGCGGCCACCCGCTTGAAGCCGAGTTCACGCGCCACCATCCGCCGATCGATCGGCAGCGTGGTTCCGGCCATCGCGCCCGCCCCGAGCGGCATCACGGCGACCCGCTCGAGCGCCTGCGCCAGCCGCTCGCGATCGCGTTCGAGCATCTCGCCATAGGCCATCAGATGATGCGCGAGCGAGACCGGCTGCGCGCGCTGCAGATGGGTGTAGCCGGGCATGACCGTTTCGACATGCGCGCGCGCCACGCGCAGCAGCACCGTGCGCAGTCCGCGCACCAGCGCGATCGTCACGCCGATTTCGTCGCGCAGGTAAAGCCGCAGGTCGAGCGCGACCTGGTCGTTGCGCGATCGCGCGGTATGCAGCTTACGGCCGGCCGCGCCGATCTTTTCGATCAGGCGGCGCTCGATCGCCAGGTGAATATCTTCGTCGGCGAGGTCGAAATGAAACCGCCCGGCGGCGATCTCCTGCTCGATCGCCTCGAGCCCGGCGGCGATTGCGCGCGCCTCGCCCGGCTTCAGCAGGCCGACTTGCGCGAGCATCCGCGCATGCGCGATCGATCCCCTGATGTCGTGGCGAAAGAGCCGCCGGTCAAAGGGCAGCGACGCGCTGAAGGCCTCGACCTCGGGCAGGCGCGGCGCCTTGAAGCGCCCGCGAATCAGATTCTTCGCGGCGCTCGCGCCGGACGCTTTGGCCGGGGCCGGACCGGCCTTGGGTGGCCGTTCGATAGTGCGACGATGATTCATCTCGAAAGTCAGGAGGTTGCCCGAACGGCGCAGCGGCGACAAGCCCGCGGTGCCCCGCCGGCGCTCAGCGCCCCGGGGGCTGCAATCGGCAGAGGCATCCGCGCGCCGCACAGGTCAGCACGCCATTGGGATGGGTCACGTGAACGTCCATCTTATGCCCGCAGCGGGGGCATTCGCCGGAGCGTACCCGCGGCACCAGCTTGGGCGCCGTCCGCGGCGGCTTGAACTGGATTACCTTGCCCAACGCGCGATCGTCCTTCGCATAGCCGCCACCGTCCTACTTGCCGCGCCGGCGCTCGGTCTCGAGCCGCGCCTGCGCGCGCAAACGCAACGCGCCCAGCCGGATAAAGCCCTCGGCGTCGGCCTGATTATAGCCGCCCGCCTCCTCGAAGCTCGCGATCGCCGAGTCGTACAGCGAATTGGGCGACTTGCGGCCCGCGATCCAGACGCCGCCTTTGAACAGCTTGAGCCGCGCCACGCCGCTCACGTTTTTCTGCGAATCGTCGATCAGCGACTGTAATGCCTCACGCTCGGGCGCGAACCAATGCCCGTTGTATACCATCTCGGCGTAGCGCGGAGTTAGTCCGTCCCGCAGATGCATCACTTCGCGATCGAGCGCAAGCTGCTCGACCGCGCGATGGCCGTGGAGCAGGATCGTCGCGCCGGGACTCTCGTAGACGCCGCGCGACTTGATTCCGACATAGCGATTCTCGACCAGGTCGACGCGCCCCACGCCATGGCGTCCGCCGATTTCGTTGGCCCGCTCGATTAGCCGCGCCGGCGTGAGCGCCGCGCCATTGATTGCGACCGGGTCGCCGCCGGCATACTCGACCTCGACGTATTCGGGCGTGGCCGGCGCGTCCTCGGGCGCCACCGTCAGGCGGAACATATCGTTGTAGGGTTCGCGCCACGGATCCTCGAGCACGCCGCCCTCGTAGCTGATATGGACCAGGTTGCGATCCATCGAGTAGGGCTTCTCGGCCGTGACCGGCACCGGAATGTGCTTTTCGGCGGCATACGCGATCATGTCGGCGCGCCCCTTGAAGGGCCATTCGGCCATCCGCCACGGCGCGATCACCTTGAGATTGGGCCCTAGCCGCGCGAAGGTCAGCTCGAAGCGCACCTGGTCGTTGCCCTTGCCGGTCGCGCCATGGGCGACCGCGTCGGCGCCCTCGCGCAGCGCAATTTCGACCTGCTTGCGCGCGATCACCGGCCGCGCGATCGAGGTGCCGAGCAGGTAGTAGCCCTCGTAGATCGCGTTCGCGCGCATCATCGGAAAGACGAATTCGCGCGCAAACTCCTCGCGCAGGTCCTCGATATAGAGCTTGCTCGCGCCGGTCGCCAGCGCTTTGCGCTCGAGCCCGTCGGTCTCGTCGCCCTGGCCCACGTCGGCGCAATAGGCGATGACTTCACAGCCGTAATGGTCCTTGATCCAGCGCAGGATGACCGAGGTGTCGAGGCCGCCCGAGTAGGCCAGTACCACTTTGCGGATTTCTTTGTTACTCATGCCGTTAGCTGCCGCATCGTCGCCTCACAGATTCGCCGACGCCGGCGGCCCCTGATGCGCCAGGATCTCCGGGCGCAGCAGCCAGACCATTACCGCCTTCTGCGCGTGGAGCCGGTTCTCCGCCTGCTCGAGCACCACCGACTGCGGCCCGTCGATCACCTCGTCGGTAATCTCTTCGCCACGATGAGCCGGCAGGCAATGCATCACGACCGCCCGATCGCTCGCAGATTTCATCAGCCCCTGATTTACCTGGAAGCGCTCAAAATCCTTGCGCCGCTTGGCCGCCTCGCTCTCCTGGCCCATCGAGGTCCAGGTGTCGGTGTAGACCACGTCCGCATCTTTGACCGCCGCAATCGGATCGTCGGTCAGCAGGCCGCCCTTTTCGCGCGCCAGCCGCACGGCATACTCCTGGCTCGGCTCGTAGCCCGCCGGACAGGCGATGCGCAGCTCGAAATGAATCGCGGCGGCCGCTTCGATCCAGCTCTGCGCCAGGTTGAAGCCGTCGCCGACGAACGCCACCTTGAGCCGATGCAGCTCGCCGAAACGCTCGCGCAGCGTCAGCAAGTCGGCCAGCAACTGGCACGGATGGAGCATGTCGGTAAGGCCATTGATCACCGGCACCGTCGCCGCGTGCGCCAGCTCGACGCAGGTCGCATGGGCGAAGGTGCGAATCATGATCAGGTCGACCCAGCGCGACAGGTTGCGCGCGACGTCCTTAGCCGATTCGCGCTCGCCAATCCCGATATCCTGCGGCGCCAGGTAGATCGCATGGCCGCCGAGCTGCGCCATCCCGGTCTCGAACGTGATGCGCGTGCGCAGCGACGGCTTCTGGAAGATCATCGCGAGCGTTTTGCCGCGCAAATACGGATGCTCAAGCCCACTCTTGAGCTCGGCCTTGAGCCGCAGGCCGAGCCTGAGCAAGCCGTCGAGTTCGGCCGTCGCCAGCGAACTCAGGTCGAGTAGATCACGCTTCATCGGCCTTGCTTCTTCGGCGCTGCTTCATCGGCAAATTTTCTTCGGCAATCATGCCTGTGCGCCATGACTTAATTAAAACCGCGGCTGCGCAGACTCGCCCGCACCCCATGCCCGCTTCGCCCGATTCGAATTTATCTCACCTGCGCACCGCGCTCATCTTAACCTATTTTCGCGCCCGGTCATCTGCCGGCGCCGGCCCGTAGCGATTGCTAAATCACGCCCGCGATCGCTCGATCCGATCCGCCGTTACGCCGCGCCGGACGCCTTGGCCGCGGCGACCGACGAATGCAGCGCGCGCTCGATTATCGCCAGGCCCGCGTCGGCCTCCTCGCGCGTCAGGTTGAGCGGCGGCAGCAGCCGCAGCACGGTGTCCGCCGTGCCGTTGACCAGCAGCCGCTCGGCCAGGCACGCGTCGACCACGCTCTTGGCCGGATGCGTCAGCACCGCGCCGATTATCATGCCCTGGCCGCGCACTTCGCGCACATTGCCCGACGCCGCGCCGATCGCGCGCAGCCGTTCGATCATATAGCCGCCGACCTCGACCGCATTGGCCATCACGCCGTCCTGCTCGAGCGCGTCGATCACCGCCAGCGCCGCCGCGCAGGCGATCGGATTGCCGCCAAAGGTCGAGCCGTGCGTGCCGGGCGTCAGCACCGCGGAGATCTCCGCCTTCGCGACCATCGCGCCGATCGGCACTCCGCCGCCCAGCGCCTTGGCCAGCGTGATGATGTCAGGCTTTATCCCGGTCTGCTGAAAGCCGAACATCTTGCCCGTGCGGCCCATCCCGACCTGCACCTCGTCGACGATCAGCAGCAGGCGGGCGCGGTCGCATAGCTCGCGCAGGCGAACGAGGTAATCCGGATGGGGCGTGACGACGCCGCCCTCGCCCTGGATCGGCTCGACCATCACCGCCACCGTCTGCGGCGTAAGCGCCCGCTCGACCGCCGCCACGTCGTCGTACGGCACCAGCTTGAAGCCCGGCACCAGCGGCTGAAAGCCCTGATGATATTTTTCCTGGCCGGTCGCGCTCAGCGTGCCGAGCGTGCGCCCGTGGAACGAGCCGAGCGTCGCGATTATCTCGAAGCGCCCGCCGTCGCCATGGCCCCAGCGGCGCGCCAGCTTGATCGCCGCCTCGTTGGCCTCGGCTCCCGAGTTGCCGAAGAACACCCGCCCGTCGCCGAACAGCTTGTCGAGCTTCGACGCCAGCCGCGCCATCGGCTCGGTATGGAAGACGTTGGAGACATGGGTCAGCTTCTCGGCCTGCTCCTTGATCGCGCGCACCACCCGCGGATGCCCATGGCCGAGGCTGGTCACCGCCAGGCCGCAAAAAAAATCGAGATAGCGGTTGCCGTCGGCGTCGTAGAGGTAGGCGCCGTGGCCGCGCACAAAGGCCAGCGGCGTGCATCCGTAGGTGTTGATCAGGCTCGCGTGGGCGAGTTCGATTATTTCCGCATTGTTCATCGTGGGCTGACTCCGCTTGATTCGGCCGCAAGGCGCTTGAGCGAATGTTCAAGCAGCCCGCGCGCCTTTGCGCAACCGTGACGTATCTCCGCCCGTCCGCGTGATCGAACCGATCCGCGGACGGCTCGCCGCCTACGCTCGCGCCGGCCGCGAATTTACTTTTGCGGCTTTGGCCGCCGGCGGCGCCGGCGCGCGGCGCGTCACCTCGGTGCCGACGCCCGCGTCGGTGAAAATCTCGAGCAGCACCGCGTGGCGCACCCGCCCGTCGATCACGTGGGCGCGCACGGCCCCCGCGCCCAGCGCGTCGAGGCAGCATTCGACTTTCGGGATCATGCCTTCGCCGATCGCTCCGCTGGCGATTAATTTTTTCGCGCGCGCCGCGTCGAGCGACGAGAGCAGTTCGCCGCGGTCGTCCTTTACGCCCGCGACGTCGGTCAGCAGGATCAGCTTCTCGGCCTTGAGCGCGCCGGCGATTTCGCCCGCCGCGACGTCGGCGTTGATATTATAGGTCGAGCCGTCGCGCCCGTGGCCGACCGGCGCGATCACCGGGATAAAGCCGCCCTCGCGCATCGTCGCAATCACCGCCGGATTGACCTCGGCGACCTCGCCCACCAGGCCGATATCGACCGCCGCGCGCCGTCCGTTGTCGCCCTTGACGATCATCTTCATGCGCCGCGCGACAATCAGTTCGCCGTCCTTGCCCGAGAGCCCGATCGCGCGGCCGCCCTGGCGCGAGATCAGCGCGACGATCTCCTTGTTAATCTTCTGCAGGACCATCTCGACCGCTTCCATGGTGTCGGCGTCGGTCACCCGCATGCCGCGCACGAAGCTTGATTTGAGCCCGAGGCGCTCGATCAGATGATTGATCTGCGGACCGCCGCCGTGGACCACGACCGGATTTATCCCGACCGCGGCGAGCAGCACGATGTCCTGGGCGAAGCCCTCGCGCAGCTCGTCCGTGAGCATCGCGTGGCCGCCGTATTTGATCACGAAGGTCTTGCCGCGAAAGCGCTGGATATAGGGCAGCGCCTCGATCAGGACCTGGGTTCGTTCGAGCAGATCTTGCAAGCTCTTACTCCGCGGTTAGCGCTGGCGCCGCATGGCGCGCGGCCGGCAGCCCGCCGTCCCGCCTCCGGCGCAAGCCCCATGATGCTACAAAATGTAGCGCGAGAGATCTTCGTTCCTGACGATTGGGTCGAGCCGCTGATGGACGTAGGCGGCGTCGATCGGTATCTCCTGGCCGGCCATCTCGGGCGCGTTGAAGGAGAGATCCTCGAGCAGCCGTTCGAGCACCGTATGCAGGCGGCGCGCGCCGATATTCTCCGATCGCGCGTTGACCTCCGCGGCGATTTCGGCCAGCGCCGCAATCGCGTCATCGGAAAATCCGATACGCACCTTTTCAGTCGCCAGGAGCGCCACGTATTGCTTGGTCAGCGCGTTCTCGGGCTCCGTCAAAATCCGGATGAAGTCGGCCTGGACCAGCGCGCTCAGCTCGACCCGGATCGGAAAGCGCCCCTGGAACTCCGGGATCAGGTCCGACGGCTTGGAGGTATGGAACGCGCCCGACGCGACGAACAAGATATGGTCGGTGCGCACCGTGCCGTACTTGGTGTTGACCGTCGACCCCTCGACGATCGGCAGCAGGTCGCGCTGCACGCCCTCGCGCGAGACGTCGGGCCCGTGGGCCGATTCGCGCCCGGCAATCTTGTCGATCTCGTCGATAAACACGATTCCCGATTGCTCGGCGCGCGCAATCGCCTCGCGCGCCACGTTGTCCATATCGACCAGCCGCGCCGCCTCTTCCTGTGCCAGCAGATCGAGCGCCGCGGGCACCTTGACTTTGCGCGTGCGCGACTTCTTGGGCATGATCTGGCTCAGCAGATCCTTCATGTTCGCGCCCATGTCCTCCATGCCCTGCGGGGTCAGCACCTCGAGCATCGGGGTGGCCGGAGCGGAGGTCTCGATCTCGACTTCGCGATCGTTGAGATAGCCGTCGCGCAACAGCTTGCGCAGCTTCTCGCGGGTCTCGCCATGCGCGTCGGGGCCGCCGGCCGCCACCTGGATCGCGCCGTCGGAGCTCATCGCCGCGGGCCGCCGGGTCTTGCCCGGCGAGGCCGGATACAGGATGTCGAGCAGGCGCTCCTCGGCGCCCTCCTTGGCCTTGACCTTGACCCGCTCGCGCTCTTCGTCACGCACCATCTTGATCGAGATTTCGGCGAGGTCGCGGATCATCGACTCGACGTCGCGGCCGACGTAGCCGACCTCGGTGTAGCGCGAGGCCTCGACCTTGACGAACGGCGCCTGCGCGAGCTTGGCCAGGCGCCGCGCGATCTCGGTCTTGCCCACGCCGGTCGGCCCGATCATCAGGATATTCTTGGGCGCGATCTCGTCGCGCAGCTCGGGGGCGACGTTCTGGCGCCGCCAGCGGTTGCGCAGCGCGATCGCCACGGCGCGCTTGGCGTCGTGCTGGCCGACGATATAGCGATCCAGCTCGGAGACAATTTCACGCGGCGTCATTACGCTCGGAGAGGCCATGATTTCACTTCGCTTCGCGCCCGCCGGCGCATCGAAATTCGGCGCGGCTTGGCGGCGGCCATGATTTTGCGCCCGTGCGCCAGTATCCTACAACTCTTCGATCACGAACTGGTCATTGGTGTAGACGCAGATTTCGGACGCGATCTTCATCGCCGCCTCGGCGATTTCGCGCGCCCCGAGTCCGCCGCCGTTGCGCACCAGCGCGCGCGCCGCCGCCAGCGCGTAATTGCCGCCCGATCCGATCGCGACGATCCCGTCGTCGGGCTCGATCACATCGCCGGCGCCGGTGATCAGAAGCGAGCTTTCGCGGTCGGCCACCACCAGCATCGCCTCGAGCCGGCGCAGGATCCGGTCGGTGCGCCAGTCCTTGGCCAATTCGACCGCCGCGCGGCGCAGCACGCCGTTGAAGGCCTGCAGCTTGCTTTCGAACTTGTCGAACAGGGTCAGCGCGTCGGCGGTCGAGCCGGCAAAGCCCGACAGCACCGCGTCGTTATGCAGCCGGCGCACCTTGCGCGCGCCGCGCTTCATGATCGTCTGGCCGACGCTTACCTGGCCGTCGCCCGCCATCACGACCTTGCCGCCATGGCGCACCGTCAGGATCGTCGTCGAGCGGACGCGTCCGCCCATTTCGCCGGATTCACGCACGTGGATGGGCACGGCGGTAGACCTCTTTCAAATGTTTCACGCTCACATGAGTATAGCGCTGCGTGGTCTGCAGACTCGAATGGCCGAGCATCTCCTGGATCGATCGCAGGTCGGCGCCCGCGTTGAGCATATGCGTCGCGAAGCAATGGCGCAGGCCGTGCGGCGTAAGCGCCGCGGCCAGGCCTGCGCTGGCCGTGCGCCGCGCGACAATCTTCTGTACCGATCGCGGTGTGAGCCGCGCGCCGCGCAGGTTCGTCACCACCGGACCGTCCGGCGACCATGCGATCGGCATCGCCGCGCGCCACGCAATCAGCGCGTCCAGCGCCGGCTCGCCAAGTGGCACCAGCCGATCCTTGTTGCCCTTGCCCGCCCGCACCATGACCATCGCCAGTTGCTCGTCGACGTCGCGCCAGCACAGCCCCGTCAGCTCGCTGACCCGCAGGCCCGCGGCGTAGAGCACCTCCAGGATGGCCCGATCGCGGACCGCCGCTGGACCCGCCAGGTTGCCTTCGGCGTCGACCAGGCGCGCCGCGTCGCGTTCGGTCAGCACCTGGGGCAGGCGCTTCTCCAGCTTGGGCGATCGCAGCGTGCGCGCCGGGTTATCCGCGCCCAGAGTGGTCTCGCGCCAGCGAAAGTAGGCCTTGATCGCGAACAGGCGGCGCTGCACGGTCGCGCGGCTCGAATGCCTCATGACCGCGGCGAGATAGCCGCGCACGTGGTCGGTGTCGATCTTGCCGGGCGCCACCGCGCCGGCGGGCGAGGCGAGCGTCGAAGCCGCGCGCGCTGCCAGGTAGCGCTGAAAATCGTGCAGGTCGCTCCGGTACGCGGCGACCGTATTGGCCGCCGCGCGCGAGGCCTTGCCGATCGCCGCCGCAAACGCTTCGATTTCTTCCGTCACTCTTGAGCCTCGCCCCCTCAGGGGTCTTCGCGATATGCTAGCAGCCGAGATTCGAGGGCAAAAGGCGGCCTCGGCGCGCCGCTTGCCGCGGACGGGAAATTCGATGAACTGCTTTCATTGCGGGCGCGCAGCCGTCATCCAGGAGCGCGTCGGCTTTCGCGATCATTGCCCCGGATGCGACCGGCCGCTGCATGCCTGCCGCAACTGCGGCTTTTTCGATCCGTCCTATAACAATCAATGCCGCGAGAATCAGGCCGAACTGGTCGCCGACAAGCAGCGGCCAAACTTCTGCGAATATTTCATCCCGGCCAAAAGTACCGCGCCCCGCGCCGCCCAGCCCGCGGCCAATCCGCGCGCGCCGCTCGACGCGCTCTTCCGGAAAAAATCATGACGCCGCCGCGCGCCCGCGCGGGCACAATCTGCGGTTCGCGTCCGCTCTAGCCCGATGGATCACGCCGCCGCACTTCCGAGTAAAACCGATCGTGCGCTCGCCGCGATCGTGCTCGCCGCCGGTCTCGGCACCCGGATGCGCTCCGATCGCGCCAAGGTGCTGCATGAGCTCGCTGGGGCGCCGCTGATCGCGCGGGCGCTCGGCGCAATCGCCAGCCTCGGCCCCGCCCCGATCGTCGTGGTCGTCGGCCATCAGGCGGACGACGTCGCCGCCGCCGCGTCCCGCGCGCTGCCGCACGCCGATCTGCGCTTTGCGAGGCAGGCCGAACAGCGTGGCACCGGCGACGCCGCCCGCCGCGCGCTCGGCGAACTGCCGGCCGATTTCACCGGCGACGTGCTGATCGCCTACGGCGACATGCCGATGCTCGACACGGCGACGATCGGCGCCTTTCGCAAGAGCTTTCGCGCTCGCGGCGACGCGCTCGCCTTCATCAGCGTGGAGCTCGACGATCCCGGCGCCTATGGCCGCGTGACGCGCGACGCGGCCGGCGCGGTAAGCGCGATCGTCGAGGCGCGCGACGCCACGCCCGCCGAGCTCGCGATTCGCGAGATCAACACCGGCATCTACCTGGCCGCCGCGCCGCTCCTGCGCGCCGCGCTCGGCGAACTGCGCGCCGACAACGCGCAGCACGAGTATTATCTGACCGATATCGTCGCGATCGCCCGCCGCCACGGCCACGCCGTCAGCGCCTGGCGTGCGCCCAACCCGGCCGAATTCGCCGGCGTCAATTCACGCGAGGAGCTGGCCCGGATGGAAGCGCAAATCCGCGAGGATGTGAACCGCCAACTGATGGCCGCGGGCGTCACCCTGCTCGACCCCGCGACCGCCTACATCGCGCCCGGCGTGACCGTCGGCCGCGACACCGTGATCGGACCCAACGTGCAGATCCTCGGCGCCTGCCGCATCGGCGCGCAGGTGGTGATCGAGGGCACCGCCTGGCTGCGCGACACGGTCATCGGCGATCGCTGCCATCTCAAGCTCGGCGTGCGCGCCGAGGAATGCGTCATCGGCGACGAATGCGAGATCGGACCGTTCGCCAATCTGCGCGCCGGCACCGAACTCGAGGGCCACAACCGCGTCGGCAACTTCGTCGAGACCAAAAAGGCGCGCCTGGGCCGTGGCGCCAAGGCCAGCCATCTGAGCTACCTGGGCGACGCCTTCATCGGCCGCGACACCAACGTCGGTTGCGGCGTGATCACCGTCAACTATGACGGCTACGACAAGCACGTCACGCGCATCGGCGACCGCTGCATGGTCGGATGCGACACGCAGCTCGTCGCGCCGGTCACGGTGGGCGACGATGTCTACGTCGCCGCGGGCACCACGATCGTGCGCGACGTGCCCGACGGCGCGCTGGTCATGGCGCATCATCCGCAGCGCGAGCGTCCCGGATGGACCGCGCAATGGCACGCGCGCCACGCGGGCCATCCGAAGGCCGCGCCGCAGCCCAAAGCTGAGGCAAAGACCGACGGCAACGCGGACGGCACGCCCGGCGCCTAGGGAACCTCTGTAGAACGCCCATTATGTCATTCTGAGCGCAGCGAAGAATCCCGGGATTCTTCACGTCGCGGACTTCGTTCAGAATGACAAACTGACCTGTGCAGAGGCTCCCTAGCGCAAATCTGCCCGGGCGCCCCTCGCGCCGCGGCGACGTTTACGCGGGGGTGGCGCTTCCGGCCGGTCCGCACGCTAAGATAATCGCCACGATGTGCGGAATTATCGGATACGTGGGACCGCGCGACGCCTCGCCGATCCTGCTTGGCGGCTTGCAGCGCCTGGAATATCGCGGCTACGACTCGGCCGGTATCGCCACGCTCGACGCCGGCGGTGCGATGGACATCCGGCGCGCGGTCGGCAAGCTCGAACATTTGCGCCATCTGCTCGGCACCGCGCCGCTGGCCGGCCATATCGGCATCGGCCACACGCGATGGGCCACGCACGGGCGTCCGTCCGAGGGCAATGCCCATCCGCATAAGGCCGGCCCGGTCGCGGTGATCCATAACGGCATCGTCGAGAACTACGTCGAGTTGCGCACCAGCCTGCTCAAGCGCGGGCATAAGCTCAAATCCGAGACCGACACCGAGCTGATCTCGCATCTGATTGAGGAGCGGCTCAATCCCGGCCTTGGCCTGGCCGCGGCGGTGCGCGCGGTGGTCAGCGAATTGCGCGGATCGTTTTCGATCGTGGTGCTGTCGGAGACCGAACCGGGCACGCTGGTCGCCGCCAAGACCGCCACGCCGATGGTGCTCGGATTCGGCGCGGGCGAGAATTTTGTCGCCTCCGACATTCCGGCGATTCTCGAACATACCCGGCGCGCCCTGGTGATGGAGGATGGCGAGCTGGCGGAGGTCACCGCCGACGCGATTCACCTGATGACCTTTGCCGGCGTGCCAATCGATCGCGCGCCGCGCCAGATCGAATGGGACGCGGTCGCCGCCACCCGCGGCGGCTTCCAGCATTACCTGCGCAAGGAGATCGCCGAGCAGCCGCAGGCCTGGATCGATACGCTCTCAGGCCGCGCCAGTGCCGGATCGCCGACCGTCACCTTCGAGCACGATCTGCTGCCGCCGGCCGGCCCGCACGCCATTTCGCGCATCGTGATGGTCTCGGCGGGCGCTTCGTGGATCTCCTCGCTGATCGGCAAATTCATGATCGAGGAGCTCGCCGGAATTCCGGTCGAAGTCGACTACTCCGCCGAGTTCCGCTACCGCAGCCCGGCGATCGACGATCGCACCCTGCTAATCGCCGTTTCGCAATCGGGCGAGACCGCCGACACGCTGGCCGCGATGGACGAGGGGCGCCGGCGCGGCTCGCATCTGGTCGCGCTGACCAACACCGTCGACTCCTCGATCGCGCGCAAGGCCCACGCGCAGCTCTACACCCGCTGCGGCCCCGAGATCAGCGTCACCACCACCAAATGTTTTCTCACCCAGATTGAGGCCTTCTACCTGTTCGCGATTCACCTGGCCGCACGCCTGGGCCGCCTCACCGAGCGCGACGCCGAGGAGCTGCTGCGCCCGGCCTTCGCGATTCCCCAGCAAATCGAAGCCGCGATCGCCCAGGAACGCCACATCGAAAAGATCGCGCGCAAGTACGGCAAGGCGCGCGACTTCCTCTACCTGGGCCGCGGCATCAATTACCCGGTCGCCCTCGAGGGCGCGCTCAAGCTTAAGGAGATTTCCTATATCCACGCCGAGGGCTACTCGGCGGGCGAGATGAAGCACGGGCCGATCGCGCTGATCGACGACGAAATGCCGGTCGTCGTGATCATTCCCAACGACACTGTATTCGAGAAGACCCTGTCGAACTTGAAGGAAGTCGAATCGCGCAACGGCCGCATTATCGCCGTCACCGATCGCCGCACGCCCGAACTCGAAGAGGTCGCCTGGGATATCATCGACGTGCCGACGACCAACCGCTTCCTGATGCCGGTGATGACGACGATCCCGCTGCAACTGCTCGCCTATCACATCGCGGTCTACCGCGGCACCGACGTCGATCAGCCGCGCAACCTGGCCAAATCGGTCACCGTCGAATAGCCACTACGGAACCGCTGCAAAAGGCCCATTCTGTCACCCTGAGCGCAGCGAGCGGGTCCCGAACCCGGGATTCTTCACTTCGCGGACTCCGTTCAGAATGACAAGCTGGCTTGCGCGGAGTTTTCCTGACGCTGGAATAGTCAGTCGCGCTGAATTAGTTAGTATTGCCTAATTAGTCAGTCGCGGACGGTCCGCGATTACTCGTAGCGCAACGCGTCGATCGGATCGAGCATCGACGCCTTGCGCGCCGGATACCAGCCGAAGAACACGCCCACCGCCGCCGCGAACAGGAAGCCGCCCACCACCGAGGCCGGCGAGACCAGCGTCGGCCATTGCGCGATGGTCGCGAGCAGCTTCGAGATGGTCACGCCGAGCAGCGCGCCCGCGATTCCGCCCAGCGCGCTGAGCAGCAGCGCCTCGACCAGGAATTGCAGCAGGATATGCAGGCGGCGCGCGCCGATCGCCATCCGGATACCGATTTCGCGCGTGCGCTCGGTCACCGAGACCAGCATGATATTCATGATCCCGATACCGCCGACCAGCAGCGAAATCGACGCCACCGCCGCCAGCAGCAGCGTCATCACGCGCGTCGCGCTCGCGGACGCCTCGGCGATTTCAGCCAGGTTGCGCACCGTGAAATCATCGTCCTGGCCGGCGTTCACATGATGCCGCCGATGCAATATCGCGGTGACTTCCGCCTGCGCCGCCGGCACCAGGTCGGCGCTGCGGGCCTTGACGAAGAGCATGTTGACCACGCCGGAAATTTTGGGCGCCCCGCCAAACGGACTCAGCACCGGGTTGCTCGACGCGTAGATCGATCCCGCCACCGGGATGCTCGCGTAGGGATTCTGCACCGGATTGGCCGCGCCGTTGCCGGTCGCCGACGAGACCGCCACGCTGACCCCCGAGACCCCCAGCACCTTGCGTTCCGCGGTTGCAAACGGCATCAGGATTACGTCGTCCTGATCCTGGCCAAAGTTCGACTGGCCCTTCACCTCGAGCACGCCGATCACGCGCAGCGGATAGCCGCGCACCCGGATCGTCACGCCGATCGGCGTGGCCCCGGGGCCAAACAGGTTGTTGATCACGGTCTGCCCGAGCACGCATACCGGCGTCGTGCCGCTGATACTGGTGCTCCAGTTGCGGCTGCCATACACCACCTGTGCGACCTGCCGGTCGATATAGCTGACCGCCTCAACCGTGCGCGCCTCGGTCCGCACCGCGTCGGCGTCGGCCACCGTCAGCGTCGAATTGCTGCCGAAGCCCGCGCGCACGCCGTTGGCGGTGGTCGCGCCCGGCAGCACGATTAGCTGATTGGTGCCGAGGCTCTGGATTTGCTGTTCAACCGCGTAGCGCGCGCCGTCGCCAATCGCGACCATCGCGATTACCGCCGCCACCCCGATGAAGATCCCCAGCATGGTCAGCGCCGCGCGCAATTTGTTGCGCCGCAGCGCGCGCGCCGCCGCACTCAGCGCCATCACGCCAAAGGTCCACGCCTCGCCGCCGCCCCCGGGCTCCGCCGTCTCGGGCGAATCGTGATCCGCTCCCGCGCCCAGCGCGTGAGTTGCCGCTGAAACGGCCGCGCCCATCGCGGGATGCGCCGTCCGGCGTTCGTCCGCGACGATCACGCCGTCGCGAAACGTCACCACGCGGTCGGCGTACGCCGCGACTTCCGGATCGTGCGTGACCAGGATCGCCGTGATCCCGTCCTCGCGATTAAGCCGCCGGATGATCTCCATGATCTCGGCCGAATTGGTCGAATCGAGATTCCCGGTCGGCTCGTCGGCCAGCAGGATCGCCGGCCGCTTGATCAGCGCCCGCGCGATCGCCACGCGCTGCTGCTGGCCGCCCGAAAGCTGGTTCGAATGGTTCTGCTCGCGCCCCTTGAGGCCGACCATCTCGAGCAGCTCGGCGGCGCGCGTTGCGCTGCCCGCCGTCCACGCCGAGTAAAACAGCGGCAATTCGACGTTCTCGAGCGCGCTGGTGCGCGAGAGCAGGTTGAAATTCTGAAAGATAAACCCGATGCGCCGGCTGCGGATCAGCGCGAGCCGCTCCTCGCTCAGCGAGGCCACGTCGATACCCTCGAGCAGGTAGCGTCCACTGGTCGGCCGATCGAGGCAGCCGATGATATTCATCAGGGTCGATTTGCCCGAACCCGACGAACCCATGATCGCGACGAACTCGCCGCGCTCGATCGTCAGGCTGGCGCCGTTGAGCGCGCGCACCTCGATCTCGCCGAGGCGATAGATCTTGTAGAGATCGGTGATCTGGATTACCGGCGCCATCGGATAAACCGCCGCGGCGCGCTCAGAAATGCCGCTGGCTGAGCGGACCGCCCGCGGCCGCGCCGGCGCTCGCCGCGCGCGCCTCTTCGACCACCACCTGGTCGCCGGCCTTCAAGTCGCCGCTCAGTATTTCGACATTGACGCCGTCGTCGAGGCCGGTCTTGACGGTCACCGAAGCGAGCTTGCCATCGTGCTCGATCCATACTTGCGCCTGATTCGAGACCGCGCCGGGGGCCGGCGGATCGGCCGCGGCCATTTCGCGCGCCCGCCGCGAGCGCGGCGCAAAGCGGATCGCCGCCAGCGGCACGCGCAGCACGTCGTCGCGCCGCGCCGTGACGATCGTCACGTTGGCCGTCATGCCCGGTTTGAGCAGCATCTCGGGATTGGCGACGTTGACCACCACGTCGTAGGTCACGACGTTCTGCACGGTGATCGGCGCCTGCCGCACCTGCCCGACCACGCCCGCGAACTCGCGGTCCGGAAACGCGTCGACCGTGAAGCCGCCCGGCTGTCCCGCGCTGATCGCCCCGATATCGGATTCGCTGACGTTGGCGTCGACCTGCATCTTGGTCAGGTCCTTGGCGATCAGAAACAGCGTCGGCGTCTGAAACGACGCCGCCACCGTCTGGCCCACGTCAACGTTGCGCGAGACGATCGTGCCGTCGACCGGCGAGACGATATCGGTGTAGTCGAGGTTGACTTGTGCGTCGTGCAGGTTGGCCTGCTGCTGCTGGATATTGGCCCGGTCGAGGGCGAGCTGCGCAACGTCCTGGAGATAGGCGCTGAGCGCGCTGTCGACGGTGTCCTGCGAGACCGCCTGCGCCGCCAGCAGGCGCTGATTGCGCTGTAACGTAATCTTTTTATAGGCCGTATCGGCCTGGTCCTTGCCCAGTTGGGCGCGCGCGTTGGCCAGCGCCGCGGCCGACTCGTCGACCTTGACCTGGTAGGGGTGCGGATCGATCTTGGCCACCCGCTCGCCGGCTTTGACCGACGCGTTGAAATCCGCGTAGATCGCGGTGATCGGTCCCGAGTCGTAGGAGCCGACCTGCACCGTGGTCACCGGATTGACCGTGCCCGTCGCAATCACCGATCGCACCACCGAGCCGCGGCTGGCCGCGCCCGTGATGTACTTCGCCTGCGCCGCGCCGCCGCGCATATAGTAAAAGATGATCGCGCCGGCGATTAAGACCGGCACGGCGCTACGCCACCAGCGTTTCCTGTGTCGCAAGTTCATACGGGGAGCGCTTTGACTATAGATACGTGGCGCAATCCTGCGCCAGCGGCCATGCGCCGCCTCTCCATAGATAGACGCGATCGGCGCCACCCGGTTTCAATCCGCCGCCCGTCGCGCTAATTCGTCATTGCGGACCGGCGATCTTTACCCCCGCCGGCGTATCCGCGAGGAGTTACCCATGCCCGATCGTCCACCGCTCGAGGGAATCAAGGTCGTCGATTTCACCCGCTATCTCGCCGGGCCCTTCTGCACGCAAATCCTCGGCGATTACGGCGCCGAAGTGCTCAAGGTCGAGCCGGTAACTGGCGCCCGCGGCGAGATGGGCGACGAGAGCGGCCACGACACCTACTTCTTTCTCAGCACCAACCGCTCGAAGAAGAGCATCCAGGTCTCGACCAAGACCCCCGAGGGGCGCGCCGTGCTCCAGCGCCTGATCGACGGCGCCGACGTGGTCATCGACAACTTCCGGCCCGGCGTGATGGCCGCGATCGGCTTCAGCTACGCGCAACTCGCCGCGCGCAATCCGCGGATTATCGCCTGCAGCATCTCGGGCTTCGGCGCCACCGGCCCGCTGCGCGACTACCCCGGCTTCGATCAGATCGCGCAGGGCTTCTCCGGCCTGATGAGCGTGACGGGCACCGCCGAGAGCGGACCGACCCGCGTCGGTATCGCGATCTGCGACCTGCTCGGCGGCATCTTCGCCGCCCAGGGCATCCTGCTCGCGCTCGAGGCGCGCCATCGCAGCGGCCGCGGCCAGCAGGTCGAGACCTCGCTGGTCGAGGCGATCGTCAGCATCCTCAGTTGGTCGGCGGGAATTTACTTCGATACCGGCAAGACCCCCGGCCCGGCCGGCAACCACCATCCGCTGTCATCGCCGCACGGCGTCTTCCAGGCGGCCGATCGGCCGTTCAATATCGCGGTCGGCAACGAGGCGATGTGGCGCACGTTCGTCAACGTGATCGGACGGCCCGAGCTGGCCGGCGACCCGCGCTTCGACAAACTCGGCCATCGCATCAAGCATCGCGCCGCCCTGACCGACGCGATCAACGCGGCGCTCAAGAGCCATCCGGCGGCGCACTGGATGGATCTCTTCAACCAGAGCGGCATCCCCTCGGGCCCGATTCAGACGATCGAGGAGATGTTCAACCATCCGCAGATTGCGGCGCGCGAGATGCTGCTCAAGATGGCCCATCCGGCCCTCGGCGAATTCAAGACCACCGGCCTGGGCGTCAAGCTCGGCGACACGCCGGGCAAGGTCACGCGTCCGCCGCTGGTCGGTGAGCATACCGAGCAGGTGCTGCTGGCGCACGGCTACACGCGCGAGGAACTCGCGCACCTGCGCGACCTCAAGGCGATCAAGTAGCGGGCGGGCTACGACAGCCCATTCGTGCAGGAAATCATTATTGCGGTGACGTCCGTGGACGGGTAAATGCGATTCGCCATCGGTTCTTGTCTCAATGGGGCCCAGATCAGATAAACTTCGTGAAGCTGACTGAGAACCGACTGCATAAATCCCAAAAACATTGGGACAGAGCGCACGATGCCTGACACAGCAATCACGGCGCGACCGAACGAGCCCCAACACCCGACGCATCGGGCGGACGTCGCCGGCACAGCGTATGCCGCGCGGATGAGTCCGGCTCATCGCAAGAGCCACGGGCTGTATTTGACGCCAACGGCGGTCGCCAATTTCATGGCTGCGCAGATTACGACCAGCGCTGACACTATTCGCATACTCGATCCTGCGGCAGGCGCGGGAATCCTGCTATGTTCTGCGGTCGAGTTCCTGACGGCGCGTGCGACGGCGCCGCGGCGCATTGAGTTGGTGGCGTACGAAGTGGATGGCGCGTTAGCGGATATTTTGGCTGACGTTCTCGCGATGGTCCTGGAGTGGGCCGCAAGCCGCGGAGTCGAGATCGCATTCGAAATCGTGAACGCGGATTTCTTACTGGAACACGCGGCTGCGCTCCGCAGCATGGGCGAGCTTTTGCCGCATCCGCGATCTGGTCGTGCCTTTGACGTGGTAATCGCGAATCCGCCGTATTTCAAACTCAACAAAGGTGATCCGCGCGCCGTGGCCGCGGCCGCGGTAGTGCATGGGCAACCGAATATCTACGGTCTATTTATGGCTGTTGGCGCCGCGCTCCTTGCCGAAGGCGGTGAGTCAATCTTCATCACGCCGCGGAGCTTCGCTTCAGGACTCTATTTTGGATTATTTCGGAAGTGGTATTTCAATATGATCCGCCCGGAATTTGCGCACGTCTTTGGCTCTCGCCGCGATACATTCGTGCGCGACGCCGTATTGCAGGAAAATATTGTCGTAAAAGGTATCCGGCAAGAAGCCTGGTGGACGCGCAACTCCAATCAATACCTCACCATCTCCACCAGTCATGGGATTAACGACCTGCACGCCACCAAGCAGCGTTCGGTGCGGCTCGACTCTGTTCTGGACATCAGATCGCGAGAGAAAGTATTACGGCTGCCAATTACATTCGCCGAAGATGAATTGATCCACCTTGTCGACCGCTGGCCTGGTTCGCTTGAGAAATACGGCCTGCAAATATCCACTGGTCCGGTCGTAGCGTTTCGTGCCGACGAGTTTATTGAAACCGCAGGTCAAGTTCCGGACAGCCACGTGCCACTTCTATGGATGAATCACGTACTCGCGATGCGGGTGACATGGCCGCTCAGCCGGCGCAAGCCCGAATACATCAAGAACGTAATTGCAGCGCAGCCGATTCTCGTGCCCAACCGCAACTACGTCCTTTTGCGCCGCTTCAGTGCGAAAGAAGAGGCGCGCCGTCTCGTGGCTGGTCCTTATATCGCACATACAACTAATGCCCCAATGCTTGGACTGGAAAACCATCTGAACTATATCGCCCGACCAGGTGGTACGTTGACTGAAGACGAGACTTTCGGCTTGGCCGCGCTTTTCAGTAGCGCAGTGTTGGATACCTATTTCCGGTCAAGTAACGGAAATACACAAGTCGGAGCGACCGAGCTACGCAAAATGCCGCTGCCGACACTCGACGTCATAAGTGCGATTGGCCGGCAGGCGAGGGCAATCGTAAATGATATTGATGCGATCGATAATCTGGTAATGCGGGCGGCGAACGCTACTCGCAGCACGAAAGTATGCGCCAGTGGCTAATGTTGCAGAAGCCATGGCCATACTTAAGGCTCTGGGTCTTCCCGCAGCTCAATCCAATCAGATGGCCGGTCTCACTTTGCTCGCATTGTGTGAGTTGGGGCCAAACAATCCCTGGTCAAGTGCAGTCCGTAGCCGATGCACGGTGACAAAGGGCATCATGAATCACGTTCGCGAGAAATTCGGCAAGGAGTATGCGCCGAATACTCGCGAGACATTTCGGAGGCAGGTGCTACACCAATTCGTGCAGGCTCACATTGCCGACTACAATCCTTTTGATCCCGGCTTGCCGACTAACAGTCCCCGCGCGCATTACGCGATTACCGAAGCGGCGCTGGCCGCCGTAAGAACCTATGGCACACACAATTGGAAGCCGGCCGCGCGCAAATTCATCACGGAGCACGGCGCGCTGAAAGTACTCTACTCGCCAGCGCGCGACCTGCGGCGAATTCCCATTCTTTTGCCCGATGGTCAGAAATTTCGCCTCTCTCCCGGCCGACACAATCAAGTGCAGAAAGCGATCGTGGAAGAGTTCGCTCCGCGGTTCGCGGCTGGCTCAAAGCTACTGTATCTTGGCGATAGCTCGAACAAAGGCCTGATCGTTGACGTCGCAGAACTCACTCGTCTGGGCGTTCCTATCACCCAGCACGACAAATTACCCGACGACCGGGAGCGGGCATGGCTTTTTCTGATCGAGGCCGTAACCTCTCACGGACCGGTCTCACCTAAGCGTGTCGTGGAACTTAAATGGATGTTCGCTCAATGTCCTGCCGGGATAATTTTTGTGAGCGCATTTCCTGACATGGCGGAATTCCGGAGGCACGCTCCACACATTGCCTGGGAAACTGAAGTATGGTTGGCCGACGTTCCCGATCATCTGATTCACTTTAACGGCGATCGATTCTTCGGTCCACGAGGCCGCAATTAGAGAGCCCCAAAATTCAATCAAAGCCGATACATTCTGCAGGAATTCTCGTCGGAATTTACGCGGCGGTCGCGAAATAAAAAAACGGGGCGGACGCCTGCGCGTCCGTCCCGTCGAATAGCCATTACATCGCGCGCGCTATTGCTCGCGCTCCATGAACCCCTCGAGGTTGCGCGAGCGCCCGGTCTGGCGCAGCTTGCGCAGCGCCTTGGCCTCGATCTGCCGGATACGCTCGCGGGTCACCGCGAACTGCTTGCCGACTTCCTCGAGCGTATAGTCAGTCTTCTGCCCGATACCGAAGCGCATCCGCAGGATCTGCTCCTCGCGCGGCGTCAGCGTGGCCAGCACCTTGCGGGTCTGCTCGCCCAAGTTGCCCTGGATCGCCGCCTCGACCGGCGAGGGCGCCAGTTCGTCCTCGACGAAATCGCCGAGCGAGCTTTCCTCTTCGTCGCCGATCGGCGTTTCGAGCGAAATCGGCTCCTTGACGATCTTGAGCACCTTCTGGACCTTGTCCAGCGGCATCTCCATCTGCTCGGCGATCTCCTCGGGACTGGGCTCGCGCCCCAGGCGCTGGACCAGCAGGCGGGTGACGCGCAGCAGCTTGTTGATGGTCTCGACCATATGCACCGGAATGCGAATCGTGCGGCCCTGGTCGGCGATCGCCCGCGACATCGACTGGCGGATCCACCACGTGGCGTAGGTCGAGAACTTGTAGCCGCGCTGGTACTCGAACTTGTCGACCGCGCGCATCAGGCCGATATTGCCCTCCTGGATCAGATCGAGGAAGCCCAGGCCGCGATTGGTGTAACGCTTGGCGAGGCTCACGACCAGCCGCAGGTTGGCCTCGGTCAGCTCCTTCTTCGCGCGCTTGCTCTTGTCCTGGCCCGACGCGATGGTCTCGATCGAACGGGCGAACTCGTCGGTGGTGACCTTGACGCGCCGCTCGACCTCGCGGATGGTCTTTTGCGACTCCTTGATGCGCGCCGCGATATCGAGCAGATTCTCGCGCGTGCCGTTA
>Ga0307373_10002641_pt1 | contig 32050 bp, 25 predicted proteins | sample OX2MG_FD_202534 | JGI IMG/M metagenome (GOLD analysis project Ga0307373, IMG submission 202534) | Soil microbial communities from Risofladan, Vaasa, Finland - OX-2 | ecosystem: Environmental > Terrestrial > Soil > Coastal area > Acid sulfate soil | place: Finland: Risofladan, Vaasa | collected...
TTCAATTTGCCGGTCGGGAAGCGGAAGCACGTGCCGAAGCGGACAAGCTTTCCGCGATCCAATCGCTCGATGGACTCGCGTTGTATCATCTTGCTTGTCTCTATCTTGAGTGCCACGATTTGGAACATGGCATGGCGATGCTCCGCCGTTCGGTGAAGAAAGACTTCCGAAATATCGAGCACTTCCGCCGCGATCCCGCTTTGGACGCCCTGCGGGGCACCCCGGAGTTCGAGGAATTGGTGAGGGTGTTGGAAAAAGCGCAACAAGGCTGATATTTTCATCTGCTATTCCCGCAAAGCTCCCGTGTGAGATAGTCCGTGACACTCGCAAAAGGTTGTTCTTGCCCAAAGCGTAAGAATTTTTACCGGGGTGCGGAAGATTTTTACTAAGATCGAGTCCACTACTGGTGTAATGATGCCAAAATAGACATGATTTCGAAGTTGGCATAAAGCTTCCTCTTCTCTTGCCCGAACAGAGTTTAGGAGGAGCTAAAAGAGTTGCATTCCGATGATAAAAGCTCCTCCCTAAATAGACGACAAGAAAAAGGCGACAAAGGGGGTGGCGAAAGTCATCCCTTTTTTTTAAGCATCGCCCACGATGCGCCCCGAAAGCCCATTACCTTAAAAATAGCCGCATGTAGCGCAAACTTCAGTTTGCGATTCGGTGGCGGGATCGCAAACTGAAGTTTGCGCTACAACGCATGGCATAGCTTTTTACACTTTAGGCTGAAGAATCGATAAATTAGTTAAAATTGCAAATTCTGACTAAAGTAAGAAGCATAACCGTCAAGTTTTTGCATTCGAACCGTAAAGTTTTTTTACGATCGTGACGATCAAGGATTTAGTATTAGAGGAAAGTGGGCTTGTTCCCGTATTCGAAAAATACGGGATCGACTACTGTTGCTCCGGTAATGAAACCCTTGAGGTTGCGTGCAGGAAAAAAGGGCTCGATTCCGGCAGCATCCACCAGGAAGTAGAATCGATACGCGAGGCCCGTCCCTACCATCAAATTCATCCCTCGCTATGGGATCTGGAGTTCTTAGTCGATTACATCGTGAAGAACCACCACAGCTATCTTCGTGAGAGCATTCCGATGCTGACCTCACAACTCGATAAGTTGAACCGCGAGCACGGCCACCGGTATCCGCATATCAAGCAGGTCGCACTGCTCTTTACGCGAACGGTCCAGGGATTTGAACTCCACATGCGTAAAGAGGAAATGCTGCTGTTCCCCTATATCAAATCGCTGGAATCGGCACGGGAAGTTTCGCGGCCTAAGCCCATAGCGCCGCTCCTCGGCCTGGAAGTGCCGATCGAGCACATGCGGGAACATCATGCCGAGACGTCGCAGGCCTTTGCGAAAATCCGCGCCCTGCTATCGGATTACACCGTCCCGCCCGGTGCTTCGGCAACGCACCGCGCGGTCATTCACGGCTTGCAGGATTTCGAAATCGATATTCACCAGCACCTTCATCTTGAAAATAATATTCTCTTCGTCCGCGCGTGGGAATTGGAGCGGAGCTTTACGTAACGTAATTATATGACTGCGAGACCTCCAGCCCTTTCGAAACCACTTCCGCGTTCGGAGCGCCTCCGAAAGCCACCGCCGTCTCGCGAATTGCCGCGACGCGAGGATCTCATCCGTCTCTTCACTCGCTACGATGTTCCCGCGCCGCGCTACACGAGCTACCCGCCGGCCACACAGTTTGTAGAAGGTTATGATAGTGAACTCTATGCCGATCACATTTCACGCTCGGCACATGACGATCCATCGGGAATTTCGCTGTATCTGCACCTGCCGTTTTGCGACACGCTCTGCTATTTTTGCGGCTGCACGATGATCGTCTCGAACAATCGAGAAAAGATAGCGGAGTACGTTCAGTATTTGAAGCGTGAGATTACACTCATGGCAAGTGCTCTCGAATCCCGGCCCGTGGTCGTTCAAATGCACTGGGGCGGCGGCAGCCCGACGCATCTGCTGCCAGGCGAAATCGAAGATTTAGGCCGGCACCTGCGCGATACATTCCAATTTGCCGGCGATGCGGAACTTTCCATCGAGATCGATCCGCGGGGCGTGACCGAAGAGCATATAGCCGCGATGAAGTCGGTCGGATTCAACCGGGCCAGTATCGGCGTGCAGGATTTTAATCGCGACGTGCAGGTGGCCGTCAACCGCATCCAGCCGCGCTCCATCACGGAGCAAGTGATCGCGTGGTGTCGCGCCGCCGGAATGACGAGCATTAATCTCGATTTGATCTATGGACTTCCTTACCAAACAAGCGAAAGTTTTAGCGACACACTGGAGGCCGTGAAGGAAATATCCCCCGACCGAATTGCAGTCTATAATTTCGCTTACGTCCCGTGGATCAAGCCGCACCAAAAGTTGATCGAAATAGAAACGCTTCCTGCCGCCACGACGAGACTCGCGCTTCTGGAACTTGCGATTTCCGAGCTTACCGAAGCCGGCTACCTCTATCTTGGCATGGACCATTTTGCCAAGCCGTCCGATCCATTGGCTGCCGCTCGGCATTCCCGGACGCTCCACCGAAATTTTCAGGGCTACTCCACGCTCGCCGGAAAAGATCTTTACGCATTTGGGCTTTCCGCCATCGGCCGCATCGAGAACACCTTCGTTCAAAATACGAAGAACCTCGAGGAATATTACCGCCTGATCGACGAAGAACGGCTGCCCATCGAACGAGGATACGAGCTTACTCCGGATGATGAGATCCGCGAGTTTCTCATCATGGAAATCATGTGCAATGGCTCGGTCGAGAAAAACATGGTGGAGAGGCTTTTCGGAATTAACTTCGACCGCTATTTTCGAACGGCGCTCGCCCAACTTGAATCGCTTGCCAAGGATAATCTCTGCCAGGTCGAAACCGGAAAAATTCAGGTGACGGAAACGGGGCGCTACTTCCTGCGCAACGTGGCTCTCGCGTTCGATGCGTACCACACTTCATCACTCGGCAAGCCAAAATTTTCACAAGCCGTATAGCGTGCCTCGAAATAATCTTCATGGGAACAATCGCTCAAGAAAATAGTCGAAGGAATGAGTCCCGAGGAATCGAGGGATCCTCCATCACCTCGAAGGATCGCGGACTAATCGCCGCACCCGTTTGTTTAGATGATTCTCGCCCGGCCGCTATTGAACCGGCTTGGGCAGACGCCGTGGTACTTCCACGCGAAAAAGTTCGCCGGAAGAGCTCCGCCGCCAGGAGAGGGCTGCTTATGATGACCGAAATACCTGTTTTGCTCAATTGGGCCTTCGAGCACTCCTCGGACGGAATGCTGATTACGGATTTGAAGGGCGTGATCCGCATGGTCAACGATGCCTTCGTCACCATGTTCGGCTATCCGCGCGAAGAGGCCGTCGGACAGCGCACGGGTTTTCTTCGATCGCAGTATTCCACGCAGCAGTTTTATGAAGAGATGTGGCGTTCGCTCAAGCAACGGAACGAGTGGAAAGGGGAGATCATCAATCGCACGAAAGGTGGTATGGAAAAAACGTGCTTCCTGACGATCACCGCGATCAAGAACGACGAAGGCGAGCACATAGGGTTTCACGGAGTGGAGATCGACCTGACGGAACGAAAGCGGCTCGAAGCGCAGGTCATCCAGGGCGAAAAATTAGCGGCCATCGGTGAAAGCGTGGCCACGCTCGTCCATGAGATTCGCAATCCCCTGAACGGGATCGCGATGAATATCTATATGCTCAGGCAGGCCGCCGAGAGCGGCACGAACGAAGATTGCCATTGGAGCGACGAAGAGCGCGAGTCCATCCAACTCATCGCCACCGAAGTGAGGCGTCTGGACGGATTGGTAAAAAACGTATTGACCTACGCGCGAAATGTCGAATTGCATTATGAGCGCGTGGTGCTCGATACGTTCATGCAGGAAGTGGAGGATCTGTTGGTCGATCGCGCGGAGCAATCCGGCGTCCATCTAATGGTAACCCACGCCGCCGAAGGGCTGACGGGCCGTTTCGATCCCGACCAAATGAAGCAAGTCATGTTGAACTTAGTGCAAAATGCCATCGAAGCCGCCGAGCAAAGCGATGCCCGCTTAGTGCGGGTCGGAACTAACAGAGCGGAAGGCGCGGACTGGCAGTCCATTAGTTCCTCTGGTAAGGTATTGCTCCTTTCGGTTGCAAATACGGGCGCGGCCATTTCCGAAGAAACGCGCAAGCACCTGTTTCGGCCCTTTTTTACAACAAAATCCCAGGGCCTGGGCCTCGGCCTTGCGACTTCCGCAAAAATTGTACGGCAGCACCACGGCATCGTCGATGTTCAACCCGCAAATGAGCCTCCATACTCCACATTATTCACCATCGCACTCCCCGCATAACTACTATGGCAGCCACCGAAAAACGAATCCTCGTCGTCGATGACGATGCGACGGCCCGCCGCACGCTCGACCGCTTCCTGACGCGCGAAGGCTTCAAGGTCTTCACCGCCGCAAACGCGAATGAGGGCCTGCTCTCATCGCAAGTCGATCAGCCGGACATAATTCTTTCCGATATTTACATGCCGGGAATGTCCGGCTTGGAATTTCAGGCGAAGGTCCAGGAATTCGCGCCGCACATCCGAATCCTCCTCATGACCGGGCAGGACGATATGCCAACGACGATCAAAGCGATCCAGCAGGGCGCTTATGATTATCTTACGAAACCGATCGATCTCGAACGGTTGAAAAACGTGCTGGCGCGGCTCATCGAGACCCAGCTACTCTCGGAGCGGCTGGATTTGGTCGTAAAGTCGGAGACGGAAGAATACAAACTCGAAAACGTGCTCGTCGGCCGCGACCAGAAGATGCTCGAAATTTACAAAACGATTGGAAGCGTCTCGCACTCGCGGGTGACCGTGCTTATCGAAGGCGAATCGGGTACCGGCAAAGAGCTGATCGCGCGAGCGATTCACTTCAATTCGCCGTGGGCCGCCGAGCCTTTTATCGCGGTCAACTGCACCGCGCTCGTCGAAACGCTGCTCGAAAGCGAGCTCTTCGGGCATATTAAAGGCTCGTTCACGGGAGCGATTGCGGATAAGCGTGGCAAGTTCGAACTTGCGCGCGGTGGAACTATTTTCCTGGATGAAATTGGTGAAATATCCCCAACGCTCCAGGTCAAATTGCTGCGCGTGCTGCAGGAGCGTGAGTTCGAGCGTGTCGGCGGCGAAAAAACGATCCCGATGAACGCCCGCGTTATTGCCGCGACAAACCGCGATCTCAAGAAAGAAGTGGACGAAGGCCGCTTCCGCGAAGATCTCTATTATCGCTTGAATGTCGTTTCCATCCATGTTCCGCCGCTTCGGGAGCGAAAGGAAGATATTCCCACGCTCGTTCGGCATTTGCTCAAACGTATCAACGACGAACTGCATACCAAAGTCTATAAAATCAGTGATGAGACGATGGAGCGCATTCTGCATCACGACTGGTCGGGCAACGTGCGGGAACTGGAAAACGTACTGACGCGCGCGGTCGTCCTTTCGAAATCCGATGTGCTCGATGAATCGGCGCTACCGAATCCCGCGGAGCATCCGGGCGGCGGAAACGATTATGTTTGGAACCGCTCGCTGGCCGAAGTAGAAAAAGAGCATATTCAGCGCGTCCTCGATGCTGTCCATAGCAACCGCACGGAAGCGGCACGCATCCTCGGCATCTCCAAGCCCACGCTCTACGCCAAACTTCCGGCCAACAATGGCAAGGAGCACCATGAGCACCACCGGGAAGCGTGACGAGCCGCGAGGCCTAAAGGCAGAAGGTTATCCGCTTGGAAGAACTCCTCAGAATAGAGACAATAACAATTCAGCTCGACATTGAGCGGAGGAATTCCTTATTGGTCTTCGTGCCACGCATACGGTCTAAGAGAAATTCCATTGCATCGACGGGCTGCATATCGGCGAGAAGTTTGCGGAGAATCCAGGCGCGGTTCAGGTCCTCGGCGCTGAGGAGAAGCTCTTCATGCCGCGTGCCGGATGCGTTGACATCGATGGCGGGGAAAATACGGCGATCGGAGAGTTTGCGGTCGAGCTTGATTTCCATATTGCCGGTGCCCTTGAATTCCTCGAAGATCACTTCGTCCATGCGCGAACCGGTCTCGACGAGCGCGGTGGCGATGATCGTGAGCGATCCGCCCTCCTCGATATTTCGAGCCGCACCAAAGAACCGTTTGGGCCGGTGAAGGGCAAGCGCGTCCACGCCACCGGATAATATTTTACCAGAATGAGGAATTACCGTGTTGTGCGCGCGCGCTAAACGAGTGATCGAATCGAGCAAAATGATTACGTCTAATTTTGATTCCGTAAGCCGCTTGGCTTTTTCGATGGCCATATCGGCGACCTGCACGTGGCGTTCTGGCGGCTCGTCGAACGTCGAAGCGACGACTTCCGCTTTGACCGAGCGCTCCATATCCGTCACTTCTTCCGGCCGCTCGTCGATAAGCAGCACGATGAGCTTTGCGTCCGGATGGTTTCGCGCGATGGAATTCGCGATCTTCTGAAGAATGACTGTCTTGCCCGCTTTGGGCGGCGATACGATAATTCCGCGCTGGCCAAATCCGATCGGACAAACAATATCCATAATCCGCATCGTGTACTCGCCCGGCGAGGTTTCGAGGTTGAGATGCCGGTTCGGATAGAGCGGCGTCAGATTATCGAAGAGAGAGCGGTCATGCGCCATCTCGCGCGGAAGATAATTGAGTAGGGAAATCGTCTGGAGCGCGAAGAACCGTTCGCTCTTTCCCGGCGGCCGGACGGTTCCTTCGATCGTATCCCCGGTGCGAAGATTGAATTTCTTAACCTGCGAGGGCGAGACGTAAATATCGTCCGGCGACGCGAGGTAATTATAGTCCGGCGAGCGGAGAAATCCGTAGCCATCGGGCAGAAGTTCGAGCGTGCCGGAGGCGGGCGTGCCGGCTTCTTCCTCGGCAATGGCTTTGCCATTCGTCGAAGGTCCCGCGGACTGGCGTTTTGCGGCTTCGGCTTCGAGTACGCGGAAGATCAGCTCTTGCTTTCGCATATCCGCGTAGCCCTCGATGCCGAGATTTTTTGCGAGATCGTTCAGTTCGACGATCTTCTTGGTTTTCAGTTCGGTTGCACTAAGTGGTGCCATACTGTTTGGTTCTGTTTGGGTGTGGTGTTAAAAGAAACTTAAGGTAGCGGCCGCAACGGAGCATCATCGACAAAATGCTTCGCTCACGGTCCTCAGGTGCTCCTAATTATTGAGAAGCTGTCCTAAGTGGTGAAATCGTTTGGTGGTTTCCGTAGCCGCTCGTTAGTGTGGCTCCATCAGGAGCTGCCCTATAGCAGCAATGACCTAAATTTTCTCTGCTTGAATGGTGACGCTCAGGAGACAGCGCGAACGTCCATAACATTAGTAGAGCGCCAAACCTTTTTCCAAGGGTTGGTTCCGGCCATAGAATTCAAATGGCGAGCCGGTCTCCGTGATAAAACAAACGCGGTATAAAATAATGGATAAAAACTAACGCTTTTTCATACGGAGGATCGTCCAATGGAGGATCGATCTGGGGACCGGAAAATTACAGGCCTGAGCCAAACGCTTTTTGCGCCCCGGAGCAGAAGCAATTTTCTACTCCGCGCTTTGTAAAACCCAGCCCGTTCGCTGAAAGTTCTCCAAAAATTCACCGATCACATAATGGGAGCCGGTAAGGAGCAGGGTATCCCTCGAAATGGCTTTTCTGGCAGCCACTTCCAGACCCTCTAAAACAGTACCTCCATCGGAAGCGGGCAAACCGGCAGCATGAGCCAGTTCGGTAAGGGTAGCGCTCGGAAGCGCGCGAACTGTTTTAGCTTGGACGGCGACGAAATAGGATCCAAAGGACTTAAGGATTTGAAGCACTTCAGTAATATTCTTGTCTTTCATCAGCCCAGCGATGACGATTGGGCGGATGTCCATTGCGTCAAAAAACTCTTTCATCCTTTCAAGCGCCTGCGGGTTATGCCCAACATCGAGGAACAACCGAAGACCGCGTTCCGAAAGATCCGCGCTGTGAATCTCTTCGAGCCGGGCGCGAAGGCCCGTCATGCTCGCGACATTCGATATGCCATCCCGAATGTGTTCGAACGATAGTTCCTGCGGAAGCACGCTGATCGCAGCCAAAACGGTTTTTACGTTCTCTTTCTGATGGCTTCCAGCAAGTGAAGGATTTATTCCCGCAAAAGGAGCCGGTACTTTCCAATTTCGCACAAAAAGGATTTCACAACCGATCTCCCGTGCCACTTTTTCAAAAACAGGATTGAGTTCGGGGTCGCAATTAACTACCGCCGGCACACCTGGTTTGAATATCCCCGCTTTCTCGGACGCGATCGATTCCAGCGTCGGGCCAAGCTGCGCTGTATGATCGAAGCCAATCGAAGTCACAATGGTTACAAGAGGCTTTTCAAGCACATTCGTCGCATCGAGCCGCCCGCCCAAGCCAGTTTCGACAATAGCAATATCCACCCTGTACCGAGCGAAATGATCGAAGGCCATTGCGGTCGTCACCTCGAAAAAAGTTGCTTTAAGCTCTTCCACCTTCGGCCAAATTCGTTCGAGAAAATTCGTGACTTCCGCTTCCGAAATCATCTCGCCATCCACGCGGATGCGTTCTCGAAAATCGACGAGGTGGGGAGAAGTATATAGTCCCGTTCGTTTTCCAGCTGCCTGATGCACCGCCGCCAGCATGGCGGAAACGCTTCCCTTTCCATTCGTGCCCGCAACATGGATGGAAGGAAATTGCCGCTCCGGATGCCCAAGAAAATCGAGCAGCGCGCGAATATTTTCCAACCCGAGCTTCATTCCAAAGAACTCGAGTTGGAAGAGGGCGTGAAGGCGGTCAGTGTATTTGTTCAACTTTCTCCTAAAGTGCGGTGGCCGTGGAGGGTGTGGAGGCCTTGGACTTGGTGGACCGCTTTGAATTGCTCCCTTCTGCTTCTGCAATAAGCATTCGCGCATTTTCTATTGCGCTGGCGCTAAGAACATCCCCCGAAATCAGTCGCGCTACTTCCTCGACGTGTTCCGCATCGGAAATCCTTCGGAGTCGAGAAGAGGTCGTACCTTTGACCGTGCTCTTCTCCGCAACAAAATGCGCATCCGCACACGCGGCAATTTGCGCAAGATGGGTAATTGCAATAATCTGATGATCGCCTGAAAGCTCCTTCATCGCGCGGCCCACGCGCTGCGCCACGCGGCCCGAAATGCCAATGTCGATTTCGTCGAAGATGAGGAGCGGCAACCGGTCGCTCTTCGCAAGTATCGTCTTTAGCGCAAGCATGATTCGCGAAATCTCGCCGCCGGAAGCGACGCGCGCCAGCGGCTTCGGCGATTCACCCGCATTCGTGGAAATATAAAATTCCACGGAATCGATGCCGCGCATATTTGCCTTGTGCAACTCTTTACCTATTAGCAGGGCGGACAGATCGGTCGGATCGGACCGATCCGTTGTAAGTTGAACCTGAAATTTCCCGTGATCTATCCCAAGATTTTTCAAGACTTCCACGATCTGCGGTTCCAGCTTTCGCGCATGTTCCGCCCGCGCTTTCGAAAGCTTTTCCGCAATGCGTGAAGCGCCGCCCCGAATTTTCGCAAACTCTTTTTCTTTTTCGGTAATGATCTGTTCGAATTCGTTTTCGAATGAAAGTTTCGCCTGGAGTTCCGCCTTCTTTTCGAGCACCGCGCCGAGCGTTCCCCCGAATTTTTTCTTCAGCCGCTGAATGCGCTGCGAGCGTTCCCGCAGCGTGGCAAGCGAGTCGGGATCGAGCGAAATACGCTCCATATACTCGCGAATCCAGTGGGAAAGCTCTGTTACAATGGCAAGCGCCGATCGCGCTTCCGTAAGCGGCTCCGCGAGCGCGGCATCGACCCCCGCAAGCCGCGAAAGCTGCTCTTTAATCAGCCCAAGCTTTTCGGCGGCGGAGCCTTCCCCATCATACAATAGCTCCTGAATTTCGCTGGCCGCGTTCCGCAATTCTTCCGCGTTTTCCAGGACGCGAAGTTTTCCCTCGATCGCCTCATCTTCCCCTTCGACGGGATCCACTGCAAGAATTTCCTCGATCTGGAAGGTATAAAGATCGTGCTCCTCGCGAAGACGTATTTCGCGAGCCTTCATCTGCTCGATCTCGCCACGTAGTTCAAGAAGCTTCGCGCGGAGCGATTGAAATTCCGCGACATGTCCGCCCAACCCCGCGAAATCATCCAGCATTCGAATATGATTCTTCGCATGGAGCAGTGATTGATGCTCGTGCTGGCCGTGAAGATCGACCAAAAATTCGCTCAACTCTTTCAGCACTTGCGTGCTCGCCGGGGAATCGTTGATAAAACCTCGGCTGGTGCCTTTACGCGAAACTTCGCGGCGAATAATCAGCGCATTGCCCTCGCATTCGATCTCATTCGCTTCGAAAAATTCGCGCAGGCTTGGGTTCCCGGAAATTTCGAAATCTGCTTCGACGACAGCTTTCTCCGCGCCTTCGCGAATCGCGCCGGGAGCCGCGCGGTCGCCAATCAGCAGCCCGAACGCGCCCAGCACAATGGACTTCCCCGCTCCCGTCTCGCCCGTAATAATATTCAGCCCGCGCTCGAACGCCACCGAGAATTCCTCGATCAGCGCGTAGTTCCGGATGTAAAGCGAACGGAGCAATTCAATTAAAAATTAAGATTGAAGAATTAATAGGAAGTGAGGCAAAATCATCCCCCAAAAATGAAATAGGGATCGCAATGCAACCCCTATTAATTCTTAATTTCTTAATTCGTAATTACGTGGTCTTGCGGCGCACATCCTTCGAGCCGAGGGCGCGGAGGTGATACAGCTTTGCGCGGCGAACCTGCCCCTCTTTCACGAAATCAATCTTCGCGATGCGCGGCGAATGCAGCGGAAAAATACGCTCGACGCCAACGCCATTCGAAATCTTGCGGACGGTCACCGTCTCGTTCAAACCCGCGCCGCGACGGGCAATCACAATGCCTTCGAAATGCTGGACCCGCTCCTTATCGCCCTCGACCACCCGGACCGACACGTTCACCGTGTCCCCTGCCCGAAATTGCGGAATGTCCTGACGGAGTTGCGCGGTATTAATGGCGTGTATAATCTGTTCCATGGTCGTATCAATTAGTCGGTGTCAGGATTATCAAAAATGGTTTCTTTTCAGGGCGGGAATAAACCGCGAGGAAGCGCAAGAAGTTCGCCGATCGTTCAAAATAGCCTTAAAGAAAGCGACGCTTTCTAGTAAAAAAGGTATCTTTTATACGCGCGCGCGTTTGTGCTTCATTAACCATGCTCTTCCCAGCCTATTTTCGCCATTTTGTCTTTGCGAAACCGAGGTATGAATTTGCGGGATACGTTTTAATTTTCATGTAATGAACCGAGTTCCCGAAATCCCGAAAAATCCCGGAAATCTCATCCCATTAATCCCAGTCCGAATCATTCAGTGTAATCAGCCAAAATCAGCGTAATCCAGAGCCTGCCCTGAGCCTGTCGAAGGGTTTAGTGCTGCACCGATAATTTCACCGCCCGGCCCATGATCGAGTTTTGAATGCGCGCGAAGTAGGTTCCGCTCGGAAGCTTCGAGCAATCGAGCGTGAGGCATAATCCAAGCTCCGCGTCCGGAGTGGCGTTGTAGAGCGTGGCAACCGTTTCGCCCGCCTCGTTTACCACTTGAACGCTCGCCGGAATATCCGCAGGCAAATCCGCGACGCAAATCCGCGTCATGTTGCTCGATGGATTCGGATGAACCGTCATGTCAATCGCGCTGGTGACGCCGGGAACCGCAGCTTCCACTTTCGGCGCGGGCGGGAGGATGGAGAAGAACGTCCGCGAGAGCGCGGAGCCAGCCAGCGTGCCCGTCGTCGAAAGCTTCACGCGGAATTTATTGCCTTCGAGATAATCCGGCACCTGCCACGTGATGTGGCCCTCTTCCGCCGGCACGTTCGTGAACACCGAAAGCCACTTCCCATGCCCGCCATCCCACAGCGAGACGGTGAGCATTCCGGTGACTAATTTCGGGTTCCACGAAACCGTTTGCGTGGAACCCGAAACGAATTCCTCCCCGCCCATCGGCGAAGTAATAACCGATTGCGCCCGCAAAGTTACCGCGCCCATCACGATTGTCATTGCGAGGAGAATCGAACAACCGAAGGGAGTTCGATTCGACGAAGCAATCTCCCCTTTTAAGAAGCCCAAAAATGTTTTCATAATATATTGCCTTTCTTATTCGATTCCCGGAACCCGGTCCCCGGATCCCGGAACCCGTTACTTAAAATAGTGAAACTTTCGTAAATGCCGGAGCACCACTGGCCGGCTCGAACACAATGAAATAATCCCCCATGGGAAGCGCCGAAGTGGTAACCGATTGCTCTCCCGACGCCACCTCCGCCGTAAAATAGCACCGCCCATCCGAACCATAGACGAAAACCTTACCGCGCTCCTCTCCGCTCGGCACATCGACGGTGATGCGGCTGTTCGAGGTGAAGGCTTGGAGTGGTTGAGAAGATCGAGTATGGGATTGTGCCACAGCATCATTCCCGAATGATTTATACACGATCAAATCCTGCCCACCAATGGCAATATCGCCGGTGACGGGGTTAACAGCCAGACAGTTAATTATCTCACTATCTGGAGTTTGGATTGTGTGAACGATGTTGCCAGTTGCAATATCGATGATTTGAATACCCGAGCAGGGCTGGCCAGAGGTTGTTTGGATTCCCGCAAACTCCTTCATTCCTGGCATCATTGCGATAGTGCTAAAGTTCCACACGGGATTATTTGGAATCTCGAACGATGTCTGGCTTTTAAAATTATAGATATATTGCCCATCGAAGAGAATAGAGGTATCGCCTGGAAGAAAAAACAATTGGTAACCTCCCATGGATTGTTTTTTATATAAAATGCTTCCATCGTTCACATTCCAAACGTAAAACCATTCTGAGCCACCACCCGCGAAACTTCCCGCAAGCATCGAGCCATCGGAAGAAAAGGCAATTCCCATTACCGCACGATATTTGGGATCACGGAACTCACGAATCTCTGAACGCCATTTCACACTCCAAAGCTTTACTACGTTCAATGAGTCCTGCAATGGGATGTTATTATCATAGGAATAGACACCCATGCCCGAAGCAAAAACGGTATCCGCCGGAGAAAAAGCGAGCGAAGGTTGAAAAAAGCCCGAGGTATCGTTGAGCGCGTCCTGTAGTATAATGTCATTGACGAATCCGGTAGTTGAAGCTGCTGGGTCAAATTGACCAAGATAGATTAATCCATTATCGTTATTTACGCCCACCGTAACTAAACCATTGTGGGAGGTCACCGTATGTTCACCATAACCACCGTTATATATTGATAGACCAGTGGCGGCATCGACAACGCCAACGCCAGCGAGTTTCGTCCCGTCCCCCGAGAAAGAAAGACTCAACGCTCCGCCATTAATGGACCTAATGTAGCTTTGCTGTGAAACAGAAAAGAGGGAAACATCCCGACCTACGACTATAATCGTGTCATTGTTGAGGAACCCGATGTCATAAGCTCCATCAAGCTCATGAAAGGGATCATCGAGATGAACCGGCTGGCCATCGGCAACGCGTATGACTCCTCCGCTGCCGACAATATACTTTCCATCGGGACTAAAATCAAAATCATTGAAAGCACTCGAACCTCCAAAATACCCGGAAATGGCAATCTGACCGCTTGTATCCAAGATAAAAGTGTGATGGAAAATATCACTGATATTTCCACCATCGATGGCGAAGACGCTTTCAACCGCCGGATCCCAAGTGACATTATCAGTGCTGGAGAATTGATTGTAGTTGTGTATGATTGAATGTGCTATTACATCGACGAGTGCCAAGCCTGCTCCGTTCTTCATTCCTGTCAGAAGTAACCTACCGTCCGGGCTAAAGCGCACAATATTGACTGCATTCGGGATTGACCAAAGCTCGATGCCCGTACCCCTGTCAATAATATGGAGTGAATCATCTCTCTGATTGTAGGATGAGCCGGTTGCAGCAATCAATGACCCATCGGGCGAAACATCGAGCGATGTCACTGCGATGGAATCATGCGCGATAATAGCAACCCTTCCCGAGTTGAAATACCATTCCCCGAAGGCGTGTCCGTTAAAAAAAATAAGCGCCGAATCACCCTTGGGCATGAGGGGCGCACACTGGCCACCGGGCCATGTAGCATCCCCTATCAAATCGACGGTTCTGACTCGCGATGGGTGGTCAGAGTAGGTCAATGGCCATCGCTCGCTGCCTCCGAAGGTACTTGTGAAAATTTGTTGACGGTCGGTCGAAATACATAGCCAATTACTCACGCCATCGACCCCAAGCGGCCATCCAAAGCGCGCCCATAGAATGTCGCTGCTCTGTGCAAAAGAGCAGCGAACTATTCCCATGAGCACACCAAAAAATATGAGTTTCCTTCCGAGCTTCATTTTATCGTTACTTGAATGTCTATACGAGAACCGCCTCCTGGGTCGTCATAATTTGGTCCACTCGGATCGATCCTGCTGGCACCCCACCAATACGGTGCGCGCCAATTTGCCCAAAAATCGGCGATGCAGTTAAGATGGCGTTGTGATGGCGGTACATATGCAGTATTGTTTTCGGGTTCACTCGCCCAGGTTTCAGCGTACGGTTGGACGATTAGGTGGCCCAATTGAGACCATCTGGTATCGGTCTGAGACCAATTCACACATGGTAGTTCAGCATGTTGACCGGAATATTCCGTGTAATTCGCCGGATTCGCGGCCATGTTTTGCACGGCTTGCAATATGCCCCACCCTTCGCAATACTGGCATAGCCCGCTCCCAATATCCGCAATCCACATTTGACCGTAGCCGCAGTGACCATAGTCATCGGTAAAGAGATTCATGAAGTCGTATTTATCAGCGTCTAACCTATTAACAGCTCCTGCTGCAACGAAGTTGTTCCAGACATGGGGGCAGTCGGCCATAAGTTCATTCTCATTCGCTCCCGTGCTGGCATCATCGACATGGCCGCTCCCTGCATCGCCATCATTGTCCACGTCACAATTGAAAGCGATGTCGGATGCAGAAACATCCGTGTTAGCATCTATTCCATCATTAACACTTGTGGAATTAGCCTTCCAGGTTTGGTTACCATCGTAGTAAGCCATCCAATAAGTAAAGACGGATCCATCGCAGGCGGTCCAACCAGGACAAAGAGATGTATGGATGTCGTTAACATGAGTTTTAGTGTAATACCACTGAATGTCCGGATTTTCAGTGGAGATGTAATATTCGCCGCCGCTGGGGGAATTACATTGGCTCAAGGGTTCACCCCACTTGTCATGAATCGGCTGATGCTGATCATCTTGCACGATGAGTTCAAATTCCTCGCCCTTCCAACTGTCAATTGTTCGTGTTAGCGCATCCGTAAGAGTGAGCGTGACAATGGAACCATCGTAAGGATCGATCGTTGCATTTTGGCCGAGTCGGAATGGCCAGCCTTGTGTTGTCGAGCCATATTGTCCACTAATATAAACGAGCTTGCAACCTAAGAAATTATTTGGATCGATTGGTTTGCTGAACTTTAGTTGAATAGTCGCCGGTGAGCCTTGAGCCCAAGTCGTACCTGTTCCACCCCAAAGGCCGAACTTCACCACGCCCGATCCCCAATAGGATGTATAAAAAGGTTGCCATACCGGCGCGCCGTTTGGATCTCCTCCGCCAGGATCCTGATTCGGATTGGTTACGTCTTTTGGCGAGAGTCTGGTGTCAATAAGTCGCTTTTGCCATTGATAGAAAGTGATTTTGTCAAGTTCGAATGGTCTGTCGTGGAACATTGCTGTCACAGTGTGATCTTGATTCATTACAATTCCCGTAAAAGGGTTCGTAGTGTTAGAGTTCGGACTAATTTCATCCGGGCACCCTTGACCCCAATAGAAAAAACTATAGCAAGAGGCCGTTCCTGCCGTGAGACTAAGGATTACGGGATTAGTGGAACTTTTAGGATAAGATAATTGGTACTGGTATGCATTATTCACGGTATAGTTTGCTCCGACAGAACAACTATAGGTGACCTGCTCAGGTCCAGCCACTAAATATGAGCTGGGATCCTGATTGTCATAAACCCAAACTGGCCCCAGCGCCGAGATTGGCTTAGGAACGTAAGAAGGAGTGAACAAGGTATTGACGGGCGGAATCGTGGCGTCATCCATGGCGATGTTGACCGTCAAAACAGGATAAAGCTTTACTAGATAAAAGAATACGTAAGTCGTGGGTGAGCTCGAACAAGCCTGATTGTTGTTGTCATAAGGTATAGTTACTGTCTCGGGAATATCATAAGTTCCATCCCCGGCAAAATTTAGGAAAAGATCCTCCGTGTGTTTTCCATAGGCCAGCACCCCTGTCTCAATATCATAACCAGAAGAAGGCGAGTAGGGTAATTCTTCAACCTGTTCCAAACCATACGCACCATTAAGTATCTGAAGTTCAGGATCTATACAATCGGGAGCCGCCGTATTAAGATCCCATTCGTTAGGTGCAACTTGAACTAAATTACCAGGCCCATTAATAGTAGCAATGGAACTAATGGAAGCAGGGTCATTGGGCACCCCTAGTATAAAAACCTTGAGGTGATATTGTGCCCCTCCTCCACCACCGCCGGTTCCCACGAAGTGCGCGGTTGCACAAACGTTTCCATAGGTAACCATCAATGCGACCGGACTTTTAGAACCATTAATATTGGAGTCTGTCGATTCCCAGTGATCGAACTGAATTGTGTCTGAAGTTGAAAAAGCTGTTAATGTTAACAACTTACCACGTTCAAGAAGATAGTTTACGCTTGTAGTCGATGCGCAAGTATCGTTCAATGTTGGAAGAGGGCAATCTTCTGAATCGCTCTGTACAGCTACAAAGTTTTGATTGTGTGTCGGATTATTGGTGCCCGCCGTCGCAATGCAAACCGTATCAACAGCAACAGGTTCATACAATGCGATGATATTCAAGCTGTGAAGCTGATCCGCCGTTTCCGTTACCGTCAATACAGGATTGGTCGAAGTATCTATCGCCTGATTTCCCGAACCGCTCCATTGCTTGAAAACGGCACCAGCCACTTGCGACGGTGCGGTGTAAGTGACAGTATCTCCTGCGTTTAGTTCTTTCCCAATATCATTAGTATCGAGCACAGCTGTCGTGTCATGCGTTGTGGTATCATATTGAAGAATATAGTTCTCATTTATTGGCGGCCAAAAGTGAACCGTTGGCATGCATGTCAACCCATCGGTAGGTGCAGCAACAATATTGAGGCGCCAGCTTTTTTGGCATACAAATCCTTCCGCAAAATCCTGTGTGGTATCGCCCGTTAGGCCGCTAAGCTTGATTGCAACCCGATACATTTGCGCGAGGACAAAAGGGCTATTGGGAACTATGTGTACCTTGGTGCTGTCATGAGTGTCCAGCCATGTGGTGCAAGTGACGGAACTATCCGTTTCGATAAGACTATCACCCGAAACAGAAATGTTCGGTACAACAATCGAAACGATCTGCCCGCTTGGGCTTTTCGCGCTATCCAATTTCTGACTAAACGTCGCGGTTAGCGTATCATGCATCTTACACGAGTAATCGGAATCGAATGCCGAAAAATCGACAAAGCTTGGCGGGAGCGCAATAGTCGTAATCGCAAGTCTCGCTACGGTATCCGAGATCGTAATTTGTCTCCATTGCTATCAATGACCCGAAGCCCCATAAGGACTGCTTCACATTGCTGGCTATTGCCCAAAGCAACGCTTTGGAATTCGATAGTGGTATCGTTAATGATCGTCCCGGTGCCGGGCAATGCCATGTAAGGCCAAACACTATCGGGTTTTGAGTAATCCCGATCGAGCATTACGCATAAAACGGGAAGCAGCGTGTGGGTAGTATCGATCGGGGTTAGGATCCAATGCACACTCGTCGTATCGATCGGCAGCGAAGTAATAATCTCGAACGTCGGCTGCACGGCGGTGGAGGTGGTGTTCGTGGGCAGCACGAACCGCGCGAGCGGGGTTTGCGCGTTAAGAATAGTTACCCCCCCCGTCGTGAGGAGCGCGAGGCAGAAAGCCAGAGAGATGCGAAAGCTGTTTTTCATGGTTCAATCAAAATTAAAATTTCAGGACTAAAAACCCAATTATGAAACACGGCTCATTTAAGGAAGTTACATCGTTTCTCAACTTTCTTTAAATAAAATAGGATTCCGTGGGCAAAGCGTTTTATTCCAACGTCGCCAGCGCGTCTTCGTTCACGTCGCCGGCTTGCCAACGGGCGATGGAATCGGCGAGCATTCTCGAAATCTTTCGCGCGCCGATGGGAGTGAGATGGTAATTGTCCTGGAACTCGCCGCGCGTGAAGAGTCCATCGCGGTCGAAATTCCAGAGCGGAATGTGCAGCGCGCGGGTGAGGCCGAATATCTTCGCGTAGCTCTCGGCGCGGTGCTCGTAGGGCACGTCGATCTCGCTCGGATGGCGCGGGCGGAGCGGCGCGTTATAAATCGCAACGGGAATTCCGCGGCGCTGGCACATTGTAACTATATCGCTCAGGTCGGCAAGATAGATTGGCTGGAATCGGTAGCTGCTGTCGCGCGGCGGCTCGTTGGTGCCGAACATCAGGCTGTTGAAGAGGCTCATGGTCGGCACATCGCGGAAGGCGTGGTTCGCCGCAAACTCATATTGATGGAAGTGGTCCGCGTTGAGCAGCGGTGCGAGCGCGGCCGGCCCATAGCGCAGAATATTCCAAAAGGTTTTCGGCTTGAGCTTCACGAGGGACGTATCTTTCGTTCCGAAGAAGGCGTGCGTCGTCGATTCACCATTTAGTTCCTGAAGTCCCACGCCATATATGACATAAGAGGGATGCAGCCCGTCTTCCAGCATGGCGCGGAGCATGGGCAAATTCGCTTCGGCGCAAAAGCCGCCGGTTCCGGCATTCATCGTCACGAAGGGAAGGTGATCGCCCTTGAAAATGCTATCCATCGTGCGCTCGGAAACCCCGCGTTCGACGACGGAACTTCCCATAAAAAGCACCATCCGCTGGTTCAGGGCCGGCAACTGCGCGCCTTCATCGACGGCCATCTGCGCGCGCAGCAGGCCGTAGAACGTCCGCTTATTCGCGAGCGGAAGATGCGGAATCGAAGCCGCCAGCAGGACGATCAGTCCATACGCGACGACCGCGATTCCCACCGCGCTCAGCGCGAGCATGCGGAATTCGGCGCGATGTTGTTTAAGAAACACTTGCTGCTTTAAAAATTACGCTTTCTTGAAGTCATTGCGAGGAGAACAAAGCGACCCGCATGATCGCTCATGCTAAGGGAGCTTTGTTCGACGAAGCAATCCCCGCGCCGATAGCTGGGAGATTGCGTCGTCGCGTTCGGCTCCCTTCGGTCGCCGAACGCTCCTCGCAATGACATTGTAAAAAAGTTCACTTTCTTAAAATTGAAAATAAACAAACGGTAAACTGTTATCGCTGCCGGCGATGAGCACGAGGGCGAAGAGCGCGCCGAACGCGATCGAGCGCGTCACGGGGCTCATCGAGTCGATTACCCGCTGGCCGATTCCGGTGTATTGCGCTAAGTCCATCGCAAGCGTCAGCAGCACGAACGGCAGAACGAAAAGCGACGCTCCCAGATGAATCCCCGGAACGAACGCGAACACCCGCGAAAGATATTGAACCGCGGTCGCGAAGTTCGGGCTGCGAAATAACACCAGCGAAAATGCAAAAATATTGAACGTAGCGAAGATTTTCAGCGGTGTTGCCCAGTTCCACTTGCGCGTCCCGAATTCTTTGGGAACCGGATTCTTCGTTATTATCATCCATCCTTTATGAAGCGCCAGCGCGATCCCATGCACGGCGCCGAATGCGATGAAGGTCCAGTTCGCGCCATGCCACAGGCCGCTCGCAAGCATGGTAAGCATTAAGTTCCGGTTGGTGATCAACTCGCCTTTGCGGCTGCCGCCTAAGGGAATATAAATATAATCCCTGAGCCAGCTCGAAAGCGTGATGTGCCACCGGCGCCAGAACTCCGTGATATTTTGCGATAGCAGCGGCGTGGCGAAATTCAAATGGAGTTCGATGCCGAATAATTTGCTCACGCCGCGCGCAATGTCGCTATATCCGGCGAAATCGCCATAGATTTGAATCGCGCAGAGCCAGAGGCGCAGCGTCAGATCCGCGCTTGTCATGCCGCCGATATTTCGGAATGCTTCATCGACCGCGCCCGCCAGCAAATCCGCGATCAGCACTTTGCGCGCATAGCCGACGAGCATCAGAGCCAGCCCATCGCGGATTTGCTCCTTCGTGACCCGGCGCGGCCGCATGATCTGCGGCACCAACTGCCCCGCCCGCATGATCGGCCCGGCGACTAAGTGCGGGAAATAGGAGACGAAGAGCGCGAAATCGAAAAAATTATCGACCGGCTCCGTCTTTCCCCAATACACGTCGATCACATAAGACATCGACATGAACGTATAGAAGCTGATCCCGATCGGCAACGCCAGTTCGATCGTGACCGGGTGTACCCGAAATCCCATTTCCACCAGCATCGAGGAAAACGAGGAAATGAAAAAATTGCTATACTTGAAAATGCCCAACACTCCCAGATTGCTCGCCAGCGACACGCGCAGCCACCGCAGTTTCAGCTTTTGAGTTTTCGCCCGGTGGATCGCGTGCGAGGCATAGTAATCGACAGCGATCGTTAGCCCCAGCAAAAACAGGAACCGCCAGTCCCACCAAGCATAAAAAATCAGACTGGCGAAGAGCAAAAACCTGTTCTGCCATTTGAACGGCAGCAGGTAATAGCCGACGAGTACAATCGGCAAGAAAATGGCGAACGCAAGACTGTTAAAGACCATAAAAAACGGCGCAAACATCCGTTTGCGAGAGCGTCCCTAACTTTCCCAGCCCCGAAGTGGTGCCAAAGGGAGAAAATTTTGCCTTTTCTTCCTGCCTAAACGGATGCAAAGAAATAGCTGGCAGGGTTTCAACCCAGCTTTTTCTCTTCGTGGAACATCCGGTAGGAATATACACCGGTCCAGAGCAGAAGCGCGATCAGAACGCTCACCGCGATGAACAGACTGATCGAGGGAAACAGCGCCACGAGAATCATTCCCACGACCGCACCCCACGGCCACAGCCTTCCGGCGAAAGCATGGGTGCGGTTCCAGTTGTCTTCGCTTTCGAGCGTCCAGGGCAATCGGATGCCGATCATGTAGTTTTGTTTGAGCTTCGGCATCATGAAGCCGATGCCGAAGAACAGCGAGAGCACGCCGAAGGCGATGAGTGGCGTGGCATCGAAGTTCGGCTGGAACATCGTCGCCAACATAAGCGCGAAAATATATGTAAAAAACACGGCGAGCTCGAAGCGGATCCAGCGATACGCCGGCATGGATGCCATGATATTCGCCTTCTTTGGATCGAGCCGCGGAATAAAATAGAGCACTATCGACACAAGGACACTGATCCCCGGCAATACCAATAGTTCGAGCGGGCTGCCATACCGATTGACATTACCATTCGCATCGAAGTGCATCGGGACACGCGCCGGAAGCGACGGCCAAACAATGGCAAGCGTAACGAACGGGGCCAGGAGTGCGAGAACGACGGGCCATTCCCGCCACCAACTCCGAGTGGGGTATGTAAGGTTATTCGGTTCCATATTGAATTAACGGTCAAAAAATCATATTTTCAAACGTATCCGGCGCGAAATTAATCCTTCTTCAGCCCGAAAATGAACTTTCATCGCTCGAATCTGTTTATAGAATTTCCGCCTCGCATTACCTGCCCCGCGCGATCATCAATCAATCCATGAACCTATCCTTTTTAACCCATACCTGGTATGGCGCGCTCCTTATTGTCGTCGTGACGGGCCATCTCACGATTATGTGTACCTCGCTCTATTTGCATCGCGCGATGACACATAGCGGCGTTAAGCTCCATCCTCTCGCAAGCTGGCCGATGCGTTGGTGGCTGTGGATTTTCACGGGAATGAATACACGCGAGTGGGTTTCCGTCCATCGCAAGCACCATGCCTTCGTGGAAACGGATCAGGATCCGCATTCGCCGGTCATCTACGGATGGGCGCAAATTCTCTTTTTGGGAGTTAAGTATTACCGCAATGCCGCCGCTGATCCCGAGACGATCGCGCGCTTCTCCAAAGGCTGCCCCGATGATGTGATCGAGCGCAAACTCTTTATTCCGCATAAGTTTCTCGGACCGGTTATCTTGCTCGTCGGCGATCTCATCATCTTTAGTCCGATTCTCGGATTCTTCGTGTGGGCCGGGCAAGTATTATGGGTTCCCTTCTGGGCAGCCGGCATCGTCAACGGCCTCGGCCATACAATCGGCTATCGGAATTACAAAGTGAAGGACGCCAGCCGCAATATCATTCCATTTGGCATGCTGCTTTCGGGCGAAGAGCTTCACAATAATCATCATAAATTCCCATCGAGTTCACGATTTTCGCAACGTTGGTTCGAGATCGATATGGGGTGGTGGTATATTCAGGCGCTACGGCTCTTCGGTTTAGCAAAAGTGGAAGTCGTGCAGCACGCGGCTCCGAATTTCAAGCAAGCGGCACTTGCCGCCAAGGAGAATGCGATCGAGCGCGTCCACGAAGCTACTGCCGCTGCAAAAGAAGCCGCAGCCCATGCGAAGACCGCCGTAAAAATTGCTACGCAGTCGCCGTTGGGAACGGAATACTAAGCGGCTCTAATCGCCATCGAGCGGCGATGCGCTTCCAATCCTTCCGTGCGCGCGAGGGCCTGAATGTCTTCGGATACTTGAGTGGGAACCCTTGAGACATTCATCCACGTCTGAATTTTCAGGAAATCGAGCACCGAGAGACCACCGCGTACCCGCGCAGAGCCTTGCGTGGGAAGCACGTGATTCGGGCCAATGCCGTAATCGCCCAAAACTTCCGCGCTCCCCGAACCGATAAATAATCCTCCGTAGTGCCGGAGGAGTGGCCGCAATCGCTCGATTGCTTCCGCGTTCAATTGCAGTGAAAGATGTTCCGGCGCAAGGTGATTGCAAATTTCCGCGGCAGCATTCACATCCCCCACAACGACTGCGAAACTTTTGCCGATGGATTCACGCGCGACGGCTCTCGTGGATAAATCTTGCAACTGGATTTGAAGCTCCGCTTCGACCGCTTGCACCATTCGTTCATCGAGCGCAATCAGAAATACGCGCGCGTCTGGATCGTGCTCGGCTTGTGCAAGGAGATCGGCGGCAATCCACGCGGGATTGGCAGATGCGTCCGCGACGATGGCAAGCTCCGATGGCCCCGCGAGCATGTCGATCTTCACCACGCCGGCAACCAATTGTTTAGCCGCGGTAACCCACCGGTTCCCAGGCCCAACGATAATATCGAAACGCGGAATGGTTTCCGTGCCATGCGCTAATGCGGCAATAGCGTGTGCGCCACCAACCGCGAGCACCGCGTCCGCGCTAGCAATCGCGGCAGCGGCAAGCGTGTGCATGGATGGCTTTGGAGAAGCGACCCAGACGGTATTTACTCCGGCAGCCCGCGCGGTGATGCCGGTCATCAGCACACTCGAAGGCAGCGGGTACCTTCCGCCGGGCGCGTAGCACGCGGCGCGTTCCAGCGGCAGGACCCGATGGCCCGCAAAGCCGCCTTCGACTTCAAATGTCAGCTCGGAGAGCGTCGCGCGCTGCGCGCTTGCAAAACGGCGAATTCGTTCCGCCGTTCGTTCGAGCACGCCCCGTTCTTTGGGATCGATTCCAAGAAGTGCAATCTCGAGCGCGGCACGCTCGATGACCAGCGGCGCGCCGGATTCAAGATCGCCAAATTGTTCCGCGTACGCGCGGAGCATCGCGTCCTTCCCCGATCGAACGTTTTGTACAATCTCGCTTACCTTTGGCAAAATATCATCCAATGGCGAAGTTCGATCGAGTAAAAGTAACTTTTCAAATGAGATTCGTTTGAGCATCACAAATAATCCGTTTTATTCTGTAAATCCTGGTTTGGGAAGTCCGGGCCGACGAGTAATTTTGTTCGCGCGCCGGTCCAATTCCCGCGCGACTTCCGCAAGCGATGCGCCCTGTTTGCGGAGCGCGACTATGGTAAAGTAAAGCACATCGGCGGCTTCCCGCACCGATTCTTCGCCCACCGCGCGAGCAAGTTCGCCCGCTTCTTCGAGCAATTTTGCAGATAGGAATTTTGGAGAGGCAAGGAGCTTGTTAGTGTAGGAACCTTCCGTGGGCGAAAGAAAGCGTTCCGTAATGCGCTCTTCGAGCGCCCGAATTCCACGCACGTTTCCCCAGCAAGTATCCGTTCCCTGATGGCAAAATCCCGCGCCATTCTGCCGCACGGTAAAACGCAAGGTATCGCGGTCGCAATCGAGATCTACTCGAAGCAATTCCTGGGTGTTCCCGGACGTTTCTCCCTTTCGCCACAATCCCCGGCTCCGCGAAAAATAAATTCCACGGCGTTCGTTCAGCGCAAGCCTCAGGCTTTCGAGATTCGAATAGGTTAGCCCGAGCGCCGCACCGAATTCATCGGCCACGACCGTTGGCCAAAGTCCGTCCGGGCGATCGGAATGTAGCAACGCAGCGTACGCATCAGCCAAATCGAAGCGGCCGGTGTAAAGCGCCATTCCAACTTGCGCATCGACGCCCATCGCGTCCAGCTTTGCAATCTCTTCCGGCGAAGAAACACCGCCTGCAATTGTTAGCTTTGCAGCGCCGGCCACACGAAGAAGCTTTTCGATCACGGTGAAATCTGTTCCCATCATACGGCCTTCGCGCTCGATCAGTGTTACGAGGAAGCCGCTGGTATAGGGCGCAAGTTCTCGCATCCGCTCGAAGACGTTCGTTCCCGTGCCGCGCCGCCAACCTTCGACGAACACCTCGCCATCGCGCGCATCGAGCGCAACGATAGTTCGTTCCGTTGGCAGTTGCCGGAGAAGTTCCGAGCTGGCCGCCGTCCCAAGAATAACTTTTGCCGCGCCGAGATCAAGCCAATGAATGGCTTGCTCAACCGAGCGAATTCCTCCGCCAACTCGGAAGGATGCCATCGGCAGCAATTCTTCGATCAATGGCGCGTTGGAACCTATTCCTCGCGCGGCATCCAGATCGATCAGCGCCACCTCGCCCACAATGCCAAAGCTTCGCGCGATGGGTCGCGGGTCACCGGCATCGATCGCCTTCTTTTCGCCGCCGACAAGCTGCACCGCTTGCCCGGATTCAATATCAATGGATGGAATAATCATAACCTGACTGGAATGCTGAATGAAAGAAGTTCCTGTTTAATTTTAGAAATCGTGGAATCGCCATCATGAAAGAGCGAGGCGGCGAGAAGCCCGAACGCTCCCGCTTGAACTGCTTCCGCTAAATGGTTTGCATTCGCCGCGCCGCCGGAGGCGATTACCGGAATATTGATCGTGGACGTGACAGCCCGCAGAAGTTCGAGGTCGTAGCCCGCTCGGGTGCCGTCGCGGTCCCAGCTTGTGAGCAAAATTTCGCCCGCTCCACGCGCGGCCGCTTCACGCGCCCACTCCGCGACCGATCGTTCTGTTTCAACGCCCCCGCCATTTATCAAAACACGCCAATTATTTTCCGATCGCCGAGCGTCGATGGCAACGAGGGTGCATTGCGTTCCGAAGCGGTTCGCAATAGCGTCGATCAAATCCGGATCGTGGTGCGCGGCGCTATTGATGGATACTTTGTCAGCACCGGCCGCCAACAGCGCCTCGCAGTCCGCAAGCGATCGAATGCCGCCGCCGGCCGTGATTGGGATCGAAATGCGCTCCCGAACCGCGCGAATGGTGGCAACTTGATGATTACGAGCTTCAATGGTCGCAGAAATATCGAGAATTACGAGCTCGTCCGCTCCCTCAGCTTCGTATCGTGCCGCAAGCTCCGCCGGATCGCCCATCATTCGTAGGTTAGTAAAGCGAATACCCTTTACCACACACCCCGCATGGCAATCCAAGCAGGGAATGATCCGTACCTTTAGCATGGCGCCTCCTCCTGGCGAATCCACTGGCGCAGGAGATCCAAACCCCACGGGCCGGAAAGTTCCGGATGAAATTGACAGGCAAGGATATTTCCATATTCCACGGCGGAGACGAATGGCGCATCGTAAGTCGTTAACGCTGCTTGCGCATTGTTCGGACTTTTGATTAACCGATACGAATGCGTGAAGTATGCATCGCCCCGTCGCAGAAAGCGTGTCTCATTTGACGGTTCGACCGTGTTCCATCCCACATGCGGCACGCGTACGCCATCCGGAAATCTTTCAAGAGGACCGGGCAAAATCGAAAGACCACGGATTCCTGGACTTTCCTCGCTCGACTCGAATAAAATTTGCATTCCAAGACAAATGGCGAGCGCCGGAATTCCTTCCTCGATCTTCGCTCGAATAACTTCGTCAAAACCCTCAGCTTCGAGCTTCGCCATCGCCGCGCCAAAACTCCCTACCCCGGGAAGGAGGATTGCCCTGGCGCGGCTCAACTCCGAAGGGCTGGTTGCGACGCGCGTTTCCGCGCCCGCACGGGTAAGAGCGGCCAGAACCGAGGCGAGGTTCGCCGTGCCCGTCGGCACCACCCATACTTCGTTCATCGGATTGATCCTTTCGTGCTCGCAATATCATCGAACGGCGAAATGCGAATGGCGCACCGAAGCGCGCGAGCGAATGCCTTGAACGCGGCCTCCGCTTTGTGATGATCGTTCGCACCGCGAAGCGTATCGAGATGCAATGCGCAGCGTAGTGTGTTCGCGAAGCTCCGAAAAAAATGCTCGATGTTTTCGCACGATACATCGCCAATCTTTTCGCGCTGAAGCCCAAGCGCAATCACTGGAGCAGGTCGCCCAGAAATATCGATCGCGCAGCGGACTAGCGATTCGTCCATCGGCACAATCGCTTCGCCAAACCGCTCGATGCCGCGGCCATCCGCCAGCGCCGTGCCGATCGCTTCCGCTAATGCAATCGCGATGTCTTCCACCGTGTGATGATCGTCGATCCTGAGATCGCCCGCGCATTCGATTTCAAGATTGATGCGGCTATGCTTCGCAATGGTCTGAAGCATGTGATCCAGAAAGCCGAGGCCCGTCGCAATGCGGGATTCGCCCGTGCCATCTAAGGTAACCGCGCATCGGATGCGCGTCTCGGTGGTCGTTCGTTCAATAGTAGCCGTGCGTTTCATAAATAGGTTTGATTGTGGGTTAGAATGTAATAAAAGCGTTCTCCAGCGCGCGTTTCAATTGCGCAAAGGCGTTGCTGCTTCCCGGCAGAGTTAAACGGCGTGCGTCCACTATGCCGCTGTTCGGCCCAAACGATCGCGCGCGAATTCCGAAGGAACGCAGAACACGGTCGAATTGAACTGCATCGGGTGGGAACAGAAGAATAAAATTAGATTGAGAAGGAATGTATCGCACGCCACTTTTATTGAGCCACTCTTCGAGCAATTCTCGTTCGGCGTTGATGCATTCGACATATTTCCGCATTTCCAATTCAAAGCGATCGAAATTGTTCGCGATTATTTCTAGCGAGTGCGCGGCGACCGAATAGGGTCCACCGGCAGCCCGCATCGCCTGAATCATCTCGGGATTCCCCATCGCATAGCCTATACGCAACCCCGGCAAGCCCCACGCTTTAGAAAAACTTCGAACGAGAAGGATATTCGGCAAGCGCAGAAGCTCAACGGATGGATCGCTCTCCGCGAACTCCACATAGGCGAGATCAACGAGCACGCCGATATTCGGATTGTTTTTTGCAAGCCTTTCGATGGTATCAGCCGGAATTGTTTTTCCTGTTGGATTATTCGGGCTGACGAGAACGATGAGCCGCGTCTTCAAAGAAATCCGATCCGCCAGATCAGCAAGCGGGAAGTCACCATCGAGCCAGCCCACTTTGACGTGCGCCGCACCCGCAAGTTCGCCGTACTTAGCGATCATTTCGAAGGTCGGCGCCGTCGTCAGCAGTTCATCTCCTGGCATGAGCGCCACACGACACACACGATCAATCGCCTCGTCCGCGCCGGCGGTGACCATCATGTGCTCCGCGCTAATTCCGTATCGCAGCGCCAACTCGGCTTCGAGCGCATGAGCGAAAGGATATCGAGAGCAGAATTTAGAGGATGCAAACGGTTTTCCGGAAAACGCGATATCCTCGCGATAGGGAATCGGCGGTTCCGTTCGATCCAGAGTAAGCTCGATTGCGGAGTCTTCCGTCGGAGCTTCATAGACTCGAAACGATCGTTGGATAAAGTTACTCGTTGCGCTCATGGTACAATTTGGCTTGGCGATGAAATAATAATATCGGTGCCGCCCGACCGCTTTAGTTGCGGGATGAGCGTGGGAAGCAATGCGCGGCGCACGGCCGCTTTCACGGCGTATCCCTGATGGCTATGCAGCGTAGCGATGGTTGCCTCGCGCATAGCGGGCAACAGGCGAACTACCGCATCGAGCGCGTCGCTCGTGACGTTGAGTTCGAGCATGACGCGCTCGCGAGCGTCGAGCACGGAGCGCAGGAGTAGCGTGAAGCTTTCAATAGCTTCGCGCTTCTCCGGCATATCTAAGGCTCGTGGATTGCAGTAGAGGCGCGTGGAAGATTCAAGCAACTTCGCAACGATTTCGAGTCCATTCGCCTGGAGCGTGGAACCCGTCGCGGTAATATCCACGATGCAATCGGCATCTTCCGGTGGAAACACTTCCGTCGCGCCGTAGGAACGAATACAAGTTGCTCGAAGGGCGGCGTCCGCGATCCATCGCTCGGTAAGATTCCGGTATTCCGAAGCAATGATGAGAGGTTCGCCGGTCAGCTTAAAATCCCCAGCCGTTGTGGCTGGCATTGCGGCCACGAGCGAGACTGGATCGAGCGCGGTATCGAGTAGTTCAATGAGTTCGCCATCGAGCTCGGCGACCCAATCGGCACCGGCGAAGCCAAGATCGCGCGAGCCAAAATGAAGCATCTCGACGATGTTCTGCGGCTTGAGAATCTTGACTTCAAAACCGCCGAGTGAAATACTCGGCCGGTATCCTCGGCTTCCCTGTTGCACGCGGATGCCAGCATCTTCCAGTAGGTGTACGACGCCCTCCTGCATTCTGCCTTTCGGCAGCGCAAGTCTAAGTGGATCGATATTCGTTTGTAGTGTCATTTGCAGCTCCTAAAAAGCCGGGACATTGGCCGGAAGCTGCAAAAAGCGGATAAAACAGCAGCGCCGGCACATTTGGCCGGCGCTAAAAACTTATGGAATAAGCTCAGTCGTCACCAGCCATGCGGGGGATGGTGATGAAGATGCTGAGTGAAATTATTCCGTGAATTCATCTTACTAATAAAGGTTAACCTCGTCGGATGATACGAAGTTCCTGGAAAAATCGAACGTGCTATGAAGCTACGGCTTCGGCCTGCTTCCACTGCCGGGCCATCGCAAGCATGTCGTCGCGATAACGATCCCAATGATAGAGGGTTTCGGGATCGAAATCCGCGCCGTTGGGCCATTCGATGATGTGACATTCTTCGTTGAGCTTCACCTGGCGAAAAAATGTGGGATCGCGCAGTGGACCGAATAGCTCGCCATACCAAAAACCGGTAAGATCAACCGTCTTTATGGAGCGATCTTCGAAGGTGAGGCGCAACAAATGGCCGCCTACCACTTCGACGCCATAAATGGAATGCAGTTCGTGGCCTTTGCTCATAATTTCATGCGCTATACATCCAAATTCCGCACATAGGTCGCGTTGTCCTCGATGAACTTGCGGCGCGGCTCGACGGCATCGCCCATCAGCGTCTCGAAGCGGTCTGCGGCGGCGAGCGCGTCGCCGATCGAAACTTGCAGCAGCGTGCGCGTTTCCGGGTTCATCGTGGTGGACCAAAGCTGCTCGGGATTCATCTCGCCCAAGCCTTTGAACCGGCTCATCACAATCCCCTTGAGCGGCTGGCCATCCAGCACCGCCGCGCCATCGACCATATCGCCATCGCCAACTTCGATCACTTCCTCCTCGTCTTTCTTGCCACCCTTCATGCGCTTCAATACTTCGTCGCGCTCCTCATCGTTGTAGGCATAATGTTCCTGCTTGCCTTTTTTGATCTTGTAAAGCGGCGGCTGCGCGATATAAATATGTCCCGCTTCGATCAGATCCTTCATGTGATTGTAAAACAGCGTGAGGATCAGCGTCCGAATATGCGCGCCATCGACATCAGCATCGGCCATGAGAATCACTTTGCCATAGCGGAGCTTCGTCAGGTCCTGCTGCTCGCCGATACCCACGCCCAGCGCGGTGAAGATATTTCGGATCTCCTCGTTTTCGAGCATCTTGTGCAATCGGGCTTTCTGCACGTTGAGAATCTTTCCTTTGAGCGGAAGAATCGCCTGGAAGCGACGGTCGCGGCCTTGCTTGGCGGAGCCACCGGCCGAATCTCCCTCGACTAAATAAATTTCGCAGTGCTCCGGATCGTTGATCGAGCAATCGGCGAGCTTGCCGGGCAGCGCGGAGTTTTCGAGGGCATTCTTACGTCGGACTATATCCCGCGCTTTGCGAGCCGCCTCGCGCGCTTCGGCAGCACGCGTAACCTTCTCGATGATTCGCTTCGCAACCGGCGGATTCTCTTCCAAAAATTGCGAGAGCTGCTCGTTCATAATGCTCTCGACGATGCCTTTCACCTCGGAATTACCGAGTTTTGTCTTCGTCTGTCCTTCGAACTGCGGCTCCGGAACTTTCACGGAAATAATGACCGTCAGTCCTTCGCGGAAATCATCGCCCGTGAGCGTGATCTTATCCGATTTGACGAGATTATTTTTCGCCGCGTATGCATTCATCGTGCGCGTCAGCGCGGATTTGAAACCCGCGACGTGCGAGCCGCCTTCGTGCGTGTTGATGTTATTTACATAGGAGAAAAGATTCTCGTTGAAGCCATCGTTGTACTCGAAGCAAATCTCGACGGGCGTTGCGTCCTTTTCACCTTCGATAAAAACGGGCTTATGCAGCGAAATGCGCGTGCGATCGACATGCTTCACAAAATCTCGGATGCCGCCCTTCGCATGGAAGGTTTCTTCTTCCTTCGTCCGCTCGTCTTTCAGCGTAATGGTGACCTGCGGATTAAGGAACGAAAGTTCGAGCATTCGCTCGCGCAGCACGTCCATGCGCATTTGAATCGACTGCTTAAAAATCTCCGAGTCCGGTTTCCATCGCACGATCGTTCCCGTGTCTTTCGCTTTGCCGGTCACTTTCACATCCTCGATCGCATCGCCGCGCTCGTAACGCTGAAAGAAAATCTTGCCATCCTGATGCACTTCCACTTCGCACCATTCCGAAAGCGCATTCACGACCGACGCGCCCACACCATGCAAGCCGCCCGAAACTTTATATGCGCCTTTATCGAACTTACCGCCGGCGTGAAGCACGGTCATCACGACCTGCAAGGCGCTCATGCCTTCGCCCTTGTGCATGCCGGTCGGAATGCCGCGGCCATTATCGGAGACTGAAATCGAGCCATCTTCTTTCAGGACGATATTAATTTCGCTCGCATACCCGGCAAGGACTTCGTCGATCGAGTTATCGACGATCTCATAGACGAGATGGTGCAGCCCGCGCTGCGAAATGTCGCCGATATACATCGCCGGCCGGCGGCGAACGGCTTCGAGGCCTTTTAATACTTGAATATCCTCAGCGCCGTATTCCTGCTGTTGAATTTGTTCTTGATCTGCCATCAATAAAAATAGTGAATGGACCGGGTATTAATCCGGTCGAATTGTACTTAAAAAACCGTTCTTGAATCCCTCGAACCAGGGGCCTGTCCGAAGTGGAATTAGAAACCTACCGAAATTTGCGAAAACCCTTGAAAAATCAAGGCTTTCCAGCGATTTTTAGAACACGAAAAGGGGGGTGAAGAGTCCCCGATTTGCCAAAGATAATTGCCACTTCATTGGAAGAAATGGAAGATTAGAACTGACAGCGCCGTTAGGCGCGGCCCGTTTGTAGAAACGATTATTGATTTTCGACATAAGCTCCGGCAGGAGCGACCCTGGGCCGCTCCTACCGGAGCTTAAAGCGTGATCAAACAAGAACGCTTTTTCTACAAACGGGCCACGCCTAACGGCGTTGTCAACA
>Ga0307373_10002642_pt1 | contig 32050 bp, 30 predicted proteins | sample OX2MG_FD_202534 | JGI IMG/M metagenome (GOLD analysis project Ga0307373, IMG submission 202534) | Soil microbial communities from Risofladan, Vaasa, Finland - OX-2 | ecosystem: Environmental > Terrestrial > Soil > Coastal area > Acid sulfate soil | place: Finland: Risofladan, Vaasa | collected...
GGAAAGGTCACGTTGGTATTTGGAATTCTGGCTGTGATCGCAGTCATCGTGTTCATCAAGATTCCCAAGGTCCTGTGGGTTGCTGGGGCGGGCGTGGCGTTCCTGGTCGCCTTGGGAGTCAGTATCTACGACATGATTCATATCTCGTCTACCAGCGTGGGCAACTCTGTGATTCAAGCGAACGTCAGTATCGGCATCGGACTCTGGCTGTGCCTGATTGCGTCGATCCTCGGTGTTGCAGCGTCGGTCTACATCTTCGTCAATCAACGAAAGGCTTCGTTGGCCTAGCGGGCTACCGCTTTCTTTACCGCCGAGTTCGGGTGGCTGGACAGTCCTGACAGGTCCGAATCTCACTCGAGTCGAAAATGCCTGCCCGGTGCCACGGCGACCACCGGTGGTGCGAGCACGGTCCGATCGGTCGTTTCGATCTGCGGTTTCGAGCTGGCGAGCGTCCCTGGTCAAAGTAGGGTCCAGCGTCGAAGTGAGTCGCGTGTATCCAGCCGGCGGGGACGAAGCTTATGACTTCGCACCAGCGGACCCGTTGTCCCGGCTCAATCGGGCGTTTGCAGATGAAGCACCGCGCGTCCGTCTGGGCAAGCACTGTGGTCGGGTGGAGCCTCATCGGAGCGTCCGAAGGGATCATCTGACCGATCATTCGAGCGATATTCTTGCGGTTGCTGCCTGCCATTTGTTCCTCACTCAATTGCGGTTCGGTCTGTGGCGTCCGAAGCTTGTTCCTTTGTCTCTTGATTGCTGACGGTGAAGCCTGAAGCGATCTTCCCTGAAGAGGCCGGACAGACGCCATGGAGCGAGCTACCGAGCCCTCAGAGAGAGACGCGCTGATTGCTGACGGAGCCAGCCTTCGCTACATCCCCGGCCCCGAATTACTGGGACCGCACGGTCGGTACGTCGGTGCGCCCTGTTCGCAATCCCATCTGGCGGACGTGCCTTGAACAGACAGGGGGCTACACCGGCTCGCGTTGGCGCTGTTGCTTTACCGGGCGCCTCCCGGTCTTAGTTGTGGATTGACGTCCACGGCCTCGATTGTGCGAACTTTCTGTCCGGACTACCCGGCCTCACTGCGGAGGGCGTGGGGGACTGTGGTGAGTCCAGCGAACACGCTGTTGGCGCGGTGGATTCGGGAGTCTGAGTCGGCGGGAGTGACTCCCGTAGGAGCTGGCTAATCCGTCCGAAGGTCGACTTTGTCCCTACGCGACGGCGATAGCCAACTCAATCGGCATCCAACGACCACCCCCCTTACCCAGAAAGTTGTGGATCGGGCGAAACGTCATGGCCGAGCGTTTGTCAGTCATCGTGGTCTCGCGTCGACGGATGATCCAGAAACGGGGATTGCGGGGGCTTGACGGGTCTCCAGAAGGGTCTCTCCTACCTCGACGGCTGCAATCTCCCGTCGCCGGAATGCGATTGACGACGAGTGGGAAGAGGGCGACCCAAATCGCACCGAGATCTCGTCGCGATCCGTAGCGACCACCATGCCTGTGAGGCCGGCGAATCGGCGCGGGCGGACGTTCTCCATGGTGCGAACGCTCAGGCCTATGTGAAGGGCAGCGTCTTGTCGTCGGCCGTCCACGAGATCCCCTAGCTGACCGGGCTGACGAGTCATCGGTAGCTGCCCGACGTGTGACTCTCAGTCCCGCTCGGGTCGCGAAGGTCCTGCTCAGCGACCTGTAAATTCCTCGTGGTCACACGTTGGTCACAGTCCAACTTGGTCACGCTCCCGCCTCCCGAAGCAACGGCACGACCTGAGCGGTCGGGGAGTCGGATTCCGGGTCCGGGTCAATACCAACCAGCCGCCGCAAAGATGCCGTCGGCACCCGAATCAGCCGGCCAAACCGAATGGTGGGGATCTCACCTCTCCGAACTGCCTCGTATGCCGAACTACGTCCTAGCCCCAGCAAGTCACCGGCCTCCTCGACGGTCATCGTCGGCCGCTCCTCTGGGTTCGGGATCACGCGGTTGCCGCCTGTTCAGTCCTGTTTGCCAATTCGGACAAAAGTCGCGCCCATCGAAGCGCCGGCCGACCCCGTGGCGACCTGTCTGCCGCCTCCCAATGAGCAACGGCAGTCCCAGTCACCCCGCAGTGGTCTCCCACCTGCTGTTGAGTTAGCCCAGCCGATATACGCACCTGACGGGCCTGGCCACTGGCTGCCCAGTCTCGAGCCTTCGCGATCGACAGCATGTCTGACAAGTTCATGCCGGTCACAGTACGCGCGGCCAACGAAGGTCGGAAGTCCGAAACGTCTCATTTCTCTGCGCTGTGATCTGGCTACCGGTATGGCAACTTGACAGTGATATGACAGAGGCATAACTTCTCTGTCGTGTCCTACATGCGAGGTCTCACCCCTCAAGCGATCGTCATGGAGGGCATGGTTCCCTACGGAACTGAGGGTTTGCAGCTGCCGTCCCGATACGCCGTCGAGGTCGACGACCCCGATTGCCCGGTTTTGGTGGAGGTGCACGTTGAGGTGGTGGACGGCCAACCTAGATGCTCTGAACTTCGTTGTCGGAGGAAGGGCGAAGGCCCACCAATCTCGAGCGAGAGCCTGAGGAGGGTCGCCCTTGCTCGGTACCTACGCCAATCCGCGGGGCTGTACTCCGAGCGCGTTCAATTGGATGAGCAAGGACGGACGATGTTCGTACATTCGACTGGTCCTGGGGACGCGCCGCTCCTTGCTCGCGCGGCACAGCAGCGACCTCGACAGCAGATGACCGACGAACTTCTGAAAGAGGTGGCCCGGGTGTACTCCGAGGCCGAGTCGAAGCCGACACTGGCGGTCATGCGGCGGTTTCACCTGAGCAGACCGACAGCAGGCAGGTGGGTGGGGCTAGCGCGTAAGCGGTTTCCGTCTGAGATGCCACCGATTAGGAGGGGGAAGAAAGGATGAGCAAGAGAGCAGCAAGCGCGGCACCACGGAAGGACGATGCGACAGGCACCTGGTGGTTCGTCGTCGATGGGGGAGTCGGGCCGGACGGAGAGCGTCGGCAGGTCCGCCGGAGGGGGTTCAAGACAAAGGCCGCGGCCCAAGAGGAGCTGGACAAGGTGAGGGGGAAGGCTCGGACAGCCAGCTACGTTGCCCCAGCAAAGCTGACCGTCAAGGCATACCTCACTCAGTGGATCGCTGGCCTTCCGACCACTGGTTTGCGTCCGTCGACTGTGGACGGTTATCGGCGGAACTGCGACTACGTGATTCCAGTGCTTGGAGGCCGCAGGCTCGACAGCCTGACTCCGCTGGACCTCAACAAGCTCTACACCGCTCTGTTGGAGTCAGGGAGGCGTCTGAAGGTCGGGGGGTTGAGCCCACGCAGCGTTCGGTACGTCCACGTCGTGCTCCACAAGGCCTTGAAGGACGCCGTCGATGCCGGCACTCTGGAACGCAACGTCGCCGCGAAAGCTAAACCACCACGGGCCAACTCGGTCAAGGCCCCCGAGATGGCGTGGTGGAAGCCTGCCGATCTGAGGATCTTCCTCGATGAGACGAAGACCGAGCCGCTCGGCCCGCTCTTCCGGGTCGCCGCCATGACCGGGATGCGTCGCGGCGAGGTCTGCGGGGTCCGGTGGTCCGACGTCGACCTCGACAAGGCGCGGATCCGGGTGGCACACCAGCTCAACGTCGTCCGTAGTCCGGGCGCGGCGGACGGGGGGCTCGTGTTCTCCGAGCGGCCTAAGACCGACCGAGGTCGACGGACCGTCGACCTCGACCCCGGGACTGTGGCCGTCCTTAAAGCCCGCAAGAGCCAACAGGCGGAGCACCGGCTCGCGGTGGGGGCTGGCTGGCAGGACAAGCACGACCTCGTCTTCACGGAGCCAGACGGGCGACCCCTGGACCCCGAGAGCGTGGCTCAAGTGTTCAACCGGAGGGTTGCCAGGTCGGGCCTCCCGCGCATCCGCTTCCACGACCTCCGACACACGCACTGCGCCCACCTGATCGAAGCGGGGGAGCAGCTCCTCCTCATCACCCGCCGGCTCGGCCACGCGTCGGTCGCATTCACTCAGGACAAGTATGGACACCTGTTTGAGGAGGCCGGTTCGCAGGCCGCGTCCGCGGTCGCCGCCATGGTTGACGGGCTTTGACCGTCCTTGGCCTTCCGCCGGGCAACTGGGCCGAGTGGGTGGGAGGGGTTGGGACGGCCCTTGCATTCGGCGCTACATCCCTGGCCATCTGGCAGGGCCACCGCCTCCGCCAAGTCGAGCACGACGAGGCGATGTACGACCAGGCGCTCAAGGTAAAGGCGACCCTCGGGATGGGTACCGAGTACGTCACCGAGGACATGCCGGACGGCACGAAGCAGTCCAACCCCAAGACCAAGGTCGAGGTGACCGTTTACAACAGCAGCCGTCGTCCAATCCACGCTGTTTTCGTCACCGCAACCACCGAGACAGGGGAGCACGTCGGTTCAGGACAGATCGAGTTCATGCAGGCCGGATGGGAGAAGAAGTGGCAGTTCGAACCGGCCGAGAAGTCCTGGGGCCGACGAGGTCCATCGTCCGCCATCACTGGACTCGTCACCCTCAGCTACGAGGACATCGACGGGACGGCATGGGTTCTCACTTCGGAGGGTCGACTGCTCCGCGCTCGACGGCCGAGGGGATGGCGAAGAGCATGGCGGCGCTTCCGAGGAAAGCCGGGTCGTCGTCCCGAGTTGTGACCAACTTGTGACCACGTACGTCACTTCATGGTCTTTCGTTCACCCACCTGATACGCTCTGAACTGCCCGAATGTCTCAAATAGTTCGTGCCCGGGGCGGGATTCGAACCCGCACGCCCTTTCGGACAGTGGATTTTGAGTCCACCGCGTCTGCCATTCCGCCACCCGGGCCACTGTCACCTCACCTGGACTGTCTCACACCTCCGGTGGGATCCCACATCTCCCGTGGACGCCGCTCCGAGAGTCTCGACAATGAATCCCACCAGCGGCGATCTGTGCACCGTGATGATACTGACAGGCTCACTCGTCCCGGAACCCAAGGTTCGAGGTCCCGGATCCCAGTGGCCCAGTGATCCCGGGGCACGATCCTGGAGTCGTCACGAGCGACCGTGAAGGACGGCCCGGATACCTCCTCAATTTCGAACCGAAAGCGGCGGTATCCAGGTCGTTGTCACTATCCGGTCCCTGTGGCATGGTGAGGCCATGAGCGCTCCCCGCATCGCCCGGGCCGCGTTCAGGAGGCTCTCCCCCCGGACGAGGAGCGCGGTCCTCCACCGGTTCGGCATCTTCGCGCCGTGGGAGGAGGGATTCGACTTCACCCCTCCGGACCTCCGTCCCGGCGAGATCATCGGACCTCCCGACTTCGTCGGGATCGGCGTGCAGAAGGGCGGGACCAGCTGGTGGTATGAGCTCATCGCCAGCCATCCCGGCGTGAGCGCCCGCGCCGACATCCACAAGGAGCGCCACTACTTCTCCCACCTGGTCACCCAGCCGTTCGGTGAGGCCGAGGTGAACCAATACCACGGTTGGTTCCCCCGTCTGCCCGGCACCATTGTCGGCGAGTGGACCCCGGACTATCTGGCGCACCCATGGGTGCCGGAGCTCCTGCACCGGGCCGCTCCCGACACTCGGCTGCTGATCATCCTTCGGGATCCGGTGGAGCGATTCCGCTCCGGTCTGTCGTTCCGTCTCAGCCTGGGCACCATCGAAGACGAGGGCACCGTGGCCGACGCCGTGCGTCAAGGCTTCTATGCCCGGTTCTTGCGCCGGTACCTCGACCATTTCAGCTACGACCAGCTCTTGGTGCTGCAGTACGAGCAGTGTGTGCTCGACCCCGCCGGCCAACTCGCCGCCACCTACGAGTTCCTCGGGCTCGACGCCCATCAGCCCGACGCGCTGAGGACCGGGGTCAACGTATCCGGGGCCAAGCGACCCATCGACCCGGACACCGGTCGACGGCTGGCCGCGCTCTATGCCCCGGACGTGGAGGACCTGTACTCGCTCTTTCCCCACCTGGACCGCTCGCTGTGGCCCAGCATCGACGTGGTCGGGGAGTGAGGCAGCCGTGACGGTGGGAGCACGTTCCCATGGGCCGTCGATCGGTTGGCGCTCGATGATGGCCAACGGTCTGCACCGTCTGCCGTACCCGGTTCACCGCTGGCTTCCCGAGGAGCAGCGGGTCGACCTCCGTCACTGGCTGGGCCGGTACCGCCCGTGGGAGGCCGGGTTCGACCTCACCCCACCAGCTGTCGCGCCTGACGAGACGACCGGGCCGCCCGACTACGTGGGCATCGGCGTCACCCTTGGCGGTGCGACGTGGTGGCACGGTCTTGTCACTGACCACCCCGGGGTGTCGGTCCGGTCGGACCTGCCCGGCGCGCGTCACTACCTGTCCCGCTTCGCCACCGAACCGTTCGGTCCCGAACAGGTGGATGCGTACCACCACCTGTTCCCCCGTCCGCTTGGGACCATCGCCGGTGAGTGGAGCCCCAGCTATTCGACGCTGCCTTGGGTGCTACCCCTGCTGGCCCGGGCTGCACCCGGAGCCCGGCTCATCATGATCGTCCGTGATCCGGTCGAACGACTTCGGTTGGCCATGGCCCTCGGTCGAGAGCGTCGCCGATCCCAGGTGGGCACCGCCCTCGCCGACGCGGTGGAGCGGGGATTCTACGGCGCTCAACTCCGTCAGGTGCTGGTCGCCTTCCCCCGCTCGCAGGTGCTGGTGCTCCAGTACGAGACCTGCCTCGACGATCCCGCCGGCCAGTTGGCCACGACTTACCGGTTTTTGGGCCTCGATGACACCCACCGCCCCGTGGGACTGCACCGAGCGTTCCGCCCGGGGCCTGTAACCGCGCCGACGTTGGAGCTCGAAGCTCGCGAACGCCTGGTCGACCTCTACGCCTCCGACGTGGCCGAGCTGGTCTCGATGGTCCCGGATCTCGATCTCCATCGGTGGCCGCACTTCACCCCGGACTGAGCCGGGGCCGTCGCTGGTCAGCGAACCGTAGGCTTCCGCCCATGGCCGACCACCGATCGCCCGGGTCCCTGGCACGCGTCTGGGGAGAGGTGGGGCGGGAGGAATCGGTGGTGATGCACGCGGTCGAGCTGTGGGCGGTCGAAGTGCCCCTCCGGGAGCCGGTGCACACAGCGAGGGGTACGCACCGGAGCCGGCCGCTGGTCATGGTCCGGGTGATGGCGCTGGCCGACGGCACGCCGACCGAGGGGTGGGGAGAGTGCGCGGCGCTGGCCGACACCACCTTCGACCGCGAGGACGCCGCCGGATCGTATGCCACGCTCGAGCGGCTCCTCGTGCCGGCACTCGTCGGGTCGGTCGCGGCCGCCAGCGGCCTGCTGCCCCGCCCATCGCACCTCGAAGCCGTCCGCCGCGCCGCTCCGGGTGCACCGTTGGCCTTCGCGGCGCTCGAGATGGCCGTGGCCGATGCCCACCTCCGTGCCGGGCATTCGTCGCTGGCGGGGTTGCTCGCGGTGGAGGCCAACCCGGTGCCGATCGGCGCAGTAGTGGGTCAGGTCGAATCGACGGACCTGTTGGTGGAACGGGTGTGGACACTGACGGAGCAGGGCTTCTCCCGGGTGAAGGTCAAGATCGCTCCGGGGTGGGATCTCGACCCCGTGGGTGAGGTGCGGAGCGTATTTCCGGGGTTGCGCGTGCAAGCCGACGCCAACGGGTCGTATCGCCGGCGCGACGGAGATCGACTGGCCGCCCTCGATGCGTTCGGGCTTCTCTGTCTCGAGCAACCGCTCGATCGGGCCGATCTGGCCGGGCATGCCGAACTGGCCGCCCGGATGGAGACGCCGATCTGTCTCGACGAGAGCCTCGACTCTCCCGACGCGGTCGAACAGGCGTTGGCCATGGGGGCGTGCTCCGTGGTGTGCCTGAAGCCGGCGCGCCTCGGGGGTCTGGGCCCGGCGCTCGAGGTCATCGATCACTGCACGGGCGCCGGCATCCCGCTGTGGATGGGCGGGATGTTCGAGTCGGGCTACGCCCGGGGGGTCAACACCGCACTGGCCGCTCTCCCCGGTTTCTCGTGGCCCGGGGATCTGAGCCCCGCCCGCTCCTATCTGCAGCACGACCTGGTTCCGGAGGCACCTCTGCTCCGGGTGGGACCCGCTCGGGTGCTGGCCGCACCGCCGCCGCTCGACGGGGGAATGGGCCCCCGGCCGGAGCTCCGGAGCCTGGAGCGATTCCGCACCCGGTGGGTCCGGATCGATGTGCCCCGTCCGTGATCACAGGGAGCGGACCACTTCGGTCCGTCCGTCCGGGACCTCATGATGCTTCGATGCACCGGGCGTGCATAGAATTGACCTTCCATGCATCGGACCAAGCTCGAACGACGCCTCAGTGACGCTCATGAACAGCTGGTGCGCGCCCGGACCGAGTTGGCGGTCCTCGACGAGCAACTTGTCGTGGTGCAGGAGATCGTCGACGACACCCGACTCAGAGCCATGGTCGCTGAGACTCCGGTAGCCTCGAAGGAGTTCGAGGAGGCGAACCGGCACGCCGCGGTCATGCTCCAGACCCGCACGGCAGTGGCGGACCGGATCGCGGAGCTCGAACATCGCCAGGACGAGCTGCTGGACCGTATGGTGGTCGGCCCCGGTTGATCTGCGACAGTAGGTGCCAGGCGGAGACGCTTCAATCATGCCGACCGATCTGCCGGTCGGGATCCGAACAGGAAGGACCTGAGTGCCCATGACCAGGCGCGTGGTCATTGCCGAGGACGAAGCCATCATCCGTCTCGATTTGAAGGAGATCCTGGTCGACGAGGGATACGACGTGGTCGGGGAGACCGGTCGCGGTGACGAGGCCGTCGAGTTGGTCCGTGACCACCATCCGGATCTGGTGATCCTCGACGTGAAGATGCCCGGCTCCGATGGTTTGGCCGCCGCTCGGGCCATTCGGGATCTCAACATCAAAGTGGCCGTTCTCATCTTGACTGCGTTCAGTCAACGGAACCTGATCGACGAGGCCCGTGAGGCCGGGGTCGCCGCCTATCTGGTCAAGCCGTTCCAACGCATTGAACTGATCCCGGCCATCGACCAGGCCATGGCCCGGTGCGAGCAGGAGTGGGCCATCGATGCCGAGGCGCGCCAGGCGGTGTCAGACGGCGCCGGACAGAATGCCAGCGCTGAGGACAAGCTCGAGACGCGTCGATTGGTCGATGGCGCCAAGGGGGTGTTGATGGAACGATCGGGTTTGTCCGAGTCGGAGGCGTTCAGCTTCATCCAGAAGACGGCCATGGGCACTCGATCGAGGATGATCGACGTGGCCCGGCAGATCCTCGAGGGCACGCTCGTTCCGTAGCCCGGGCCGATCCCTCCACCATGGCCACCCCCCTCCATCCCGACGCGGACCCGTCGACCGACCCTTCGTCGAGGCCGCTGATCCTGTTGGACGGCATGTCGTTGGCATTCCGGGCCTACTTCGCCCTCCCGCCTGATCTGGCGACCACATCGGGTGTGGTGACCAATGCCGTGCACGGGTTCGCGTCGATGGTGGTCAACCTGGTGCGGGACCACCGGCCGGTGGGCCTGGCGGTCGCCTTCGATCTACCGGGTGGGACCTTCCGCGATGACATCGTCGAGGACTACAAGGCCGGGCGGGCCGACACGCCATCGGACCTGCCACCACAGTTCGCCATGATCCGTTCGGTCCTCGACTCCCTGGCCATACCGGTGGTCGAGGCCGAGGGCTTCGAGGCGGATGATGTGCTGGCCACACTGGCCACCGAAGCCCGCGATCGGGGGCATCCGGTGATCATCGTCACCGGTGACCGCGACTCCTACCAACTGGTGGAGGACCCATACGTGCGGGTGCTCTACAACCGACGGGGGGTGAGCGACTACTCCCTGTACGACGAGGCCGGCATCGTGGAACGGACCGGGGTCCGTCCGGAGTTGTACCCCCTGTTGGCCGCCCTCAGAGGCGACCCCTCGGACAATTTGCCCGGTGTTCCGGGGGTCGGCGAGAAGACGGCTGCGAAGTTGATCAACGAGTACGGGGACCTCGACTCCTTGTACGCCCACCTCGATGCCCTCTCCCCGAAGCTGCGGGAGAACCTGGCCGCACACAGGGACCAGGTCCGGCTCAACGCCGAGGTCATCCCCCTGGTGAGAGACGTTCCCCTCGATGTCCACATCGACCAGCTCACCCTGGGGGGCTGGGATCTCGAGGACGTCCGACGGGTCTTCGACGAATTCGAGTTGCGGTCGGTGTGGACCCGCTTCACCGCGTTGATGGAGGCAGGCGCCCTGGGCGAGCCGGCGGCCGGTAGTGGCGGGCTGCTATCGGGCACCGGGTCGGCAACCACGGGCGACCCTCAGTCCGGGACGCTCTCTGGACGGGAGGTAACGGACGAACTCCCGGGCTGGCTGGCCGAGCCTGAGGTCGTGGTGCCCCGAATGGCGGCATCGGCCCAGGATGCGCTCAACGGGATCTTCGAGGCTGCACGGGCGTCCACCGGAAATGTGGCCCTGTTCGCGCAGTGGTCCGGGGACCCGGGGCGCTCCCCCCTGACCCGGATGACGCTGTCCTGCGAACCGACGGAAGACATCGCTCCGAGCCCCGTCCTCCACATCGGACCGGCGGCAGATGCGCCAGATGCGGCAGATGCGGCAGCCAGCCTGCTCGACGACCGCGGCGTGCTCGACGTACTCGCTCATGGACTCGGACCGTCGGGGGTCGGCGTGGTGGCCCACGACGCCAAGGAGATCATGCGGTCGCTGCTGCCCATGGGCGTGCCGATGTCCAATCTGGTGCTGGACACCGCGGTCGGCGCCTATCTGCTGGATCCGTCGACCGACCGCTACCGGCTCAGTGATCTGGCGTTGCGCTACCTCGGCGTGGTGGTCGATGACGGCACCGGCGGAAAGGGCCAGGGTACGTTCCTCCTCGACCCTCCAGCCGATGGAGCCGCGGTGGAAGGAGCCGGTGCAGACGGGATGGCCCTCCCGGAGCCGGCCATCGACCCACCGGGCATGGAGGCCGTGCGATTGGCGTCCGTGGTGGCCCGGCTCCGTCGCCCGCTCCTCGACGCCTTGACCAAGGTGGGTGAGGACGGGCTCTATTCGGACATCGAACTGCCCCTGGTCGGCGTGCTGGCCCGGATGGAAGTGACCGGGATTCCGGTCGACCGGGACGTCCTGCGAGCCATCGCCACGGCACTGGCCGACGAGTGCCGATCGTTGGAGTCGACCATCCAGGACCTGGCCGGCGAGCCGTTCAAGGTCAACTCGGTGCCCCAGCTTCGCACCGTCCTCTACGAGCGACTCGGTCTCACTCCGGTCCGGAAGACCAAAACCGGGTTCTCGACCGATGCGCGTACCCTCGAGCTGTTGCGCGGCCAGCATCCCATCATCGAGACCCTGCTCCGCTACCGCGAGGTGGAGAAATTGCGGTCCACCTACGGGGAGAGCCTGGCGGCCGAGGTGGCACCCGACGGCCGCATCCACGCCACGTTCCGCCAGACCGTCGCCCGGACCGGCCGGCTCTCGTCCGACCGGCCCAATCTCCACAACATCCCTGTGCGCACCGAGGAGGGTCGCCGCTTCCGAGAAGCGTTCGTCCCGTCGGCCGGTCGGCGGCTGCTGGTGGCCGACTACGACCAGGTCGAGCTCCGGGCCATCGCCCATCTCTCCGGTGACCCGGGTCTCACCGCGGCGTTCGCCGCCGGCGAGGACATCCACCGCACGGTGGCCTCGCAGGTGTTCGGAGTGGGCCGCGACGAGGTGACCCTGGCCCAGCGGTCCACGGCCAAGATGGTCTCGTACGGGCTCGCCTACGGCATGGAGGCCTACGGGCTCTCCCAACGGCTTGCTGTCCCGGTGGAGGAGGCCCAGGGCATCCTGCAGGCCTTCTTCGCGGCCTTTCCCTCGGTGCACGACTACATGGAACGCGCCGTGGCCGAGGCCCGCACGGCGGGTTACACGGTGACCGCCTTCGGGCGCCGACGTCCGTTGCCCGATCTCATCGCCACCAACTACCAGGTGCGCCAGGCGGCGGAGCGTCAGGCCATGAACGCCGGCATCCAGGGGCTGGCCGCCGACCTGTTCAAGGTGGCGCTGATTCGTCTCGACCATGGGCTGGAAGAGGCTGGGTTCGCTTCTGACCTGGTGCTGCAGGTCCACGATGAGGTGCTGGTCGACGTGGACCCCGACGAAGCCGACGACGTGGCCGCCCTCACCGAGGAGGCCCTGACCGGAGCGGCCGAGCTTTCTGTCCCTCTGAAGGTGGCGATGGCCTGGGGATCCTCGTGGGCCGAGGCCAAAGGAGCCTGATCCCCGAGCCGGAGCTCGAGCCACCGGCCCCGCTCTGGTAGAGGGGCAGGTGGAGTACCATTGCTACCCGGTCGCAACGGTGCGGCCCCTACCTTCACCACCGAGTCCCCCCAGGGGGAGCAGTGGACCCGTCCGGAAAGCGAGCTACCTACTTCATGTCCGATACACAAGTCGTGCCCGAGGGCACAGCCCTCCTGTCTCCCGAGGCCATGGGGACGTTCGATGAGAACGGGGTCTACATCCCACGGTCGGTCACCGAGGACGATCTCGGCGGGGCGTCCCTCGAGGACGCCATGGCCGGCACCATCGTCGAATTCGAGGATGGTGACCTGGTCGAGGGCACCGTGGTCAAGATCGACCGTGACGAGGTCCTCCTCGACATCGGGTTCAAGTCCGAGGGCGTCATTCCGATGCGCGAGCTGTCCATCCGCAACGACGTCGACCCGTCGGAGATCGTCACCCTGGGCGAGGCCATCGAGGCACTGGTCCTCCAGAAGGAGGACAAAGAGGGCCGGCTCATCCTCTCGAAGAAGAGGGCGCAGTACGAGCGGGCATGGGGAACCATCGAAAAGCTGAAGGAATCGGACGAGGTGGTCACCGGTCCGGTCATCGAGGTGGTCAAGGGCGGGTTGATCGTCGACATCGGGCTCCGGGGGTTCCTTCCGGCCTCGCTGGTGGAGCTGCGCCGGGTGCGGGAGCTGCAGCCCTACGTCGGCCGGATCATCGAGGCCAAGATCATCGAGCTCGACCGGAACCGCAACAACGTGGTGCTGTCCCGACGGGCATGGCTCGAGGAGACCCAAAAGGAGCAACGGGGCGAGTTCCTGGTCAACCTCAAGCCGGGGGAGCGCCGCAAGGGTGTGGTCTCCTCGGTGGTCAACTTCGGGGCGTTCGTCGACCTGGGCGGCATGGACGGTCTCGTCCACGTGTCCGAGCTCTCGTGGAAGCACGTCGACCACCCGTCCTCGGTGGTATCGGTGGGCGACGAGATCGACGTCGAGGTGCTCGATGTCGATCTGTCCAAGGAGCGCATCAGTCTCTCCCTCAAAGCCACACAGACCGATCCGTGGCAGGAGTTCGCCAACTCCCACCAGGTGGGGGAGTTGGTCTACGGCCGTATCACCAAGCTGGTCCCCTTCGGCTCCTTCGTGCAGGTCGGCGACGGCATCGAAGGCCTGGTCCACATCTCCGAGATGGCCGGACACCACGTCGATCTTCCCGAGCAGGTCGTGACACCGGGCGAGGAGCTGTGGGTGAAGATCATCGACATCGACCTCCAACGTCGACGGATCAGTCTGTCCATCAAACAGGCCGCCGAGGGCGGCGAGGTGTCCGAGGAGTACCGCGAGGCGTTCGGCGAGCATGCCTACGATGCCGAGGGCAACTACGTGGGCCCCTTCGAGTTCGCCGAAGCCGAGTTCACCCCCGAGACGGAGGCTCAGGCTGCCTGGGCCGACTACGTGGCCGAGCACGGAACGGGAGAGGACGACGCGCCGTTGCCGGATGGATCAGTGCCGGATGGATCGGTGCCGGATGGATCGCAAGCGGCGGGAGCCGCGCCGGCTGTTGCGGTAGCCGACGAGGCTGTCGGGTCGCCGGCTGAGGCGGCGCCGGAATCGTTGCCGCCGACTGCTTCGAGCACGGAACCGGCCCCCGAGGCCGTGGAGGCCCCGCCGGCAGGTTGACGTTCCCTTCTACAAACGGTCCAGCACCCAGATCATGTGCCGGTCGGTCTCCCCGGGCGCGCTCGGAGGTCGATGTTCAATCCGGTCCAAGCGGTATCCGAGCTTCGATGGTACCGATGCACTGCGCGTGTTGGCCGCATCGCACCGGATCTCGACCCGCTCGACCTCGGTAATTCCAAGGGCAGCGGCCGTGAGAACGCGGGTAGCTGTCGTAGCCACGCCTTGCCGCAGGTGACCGACGCGTACCCAGTAGCCGATCTCCAGGGCGCCCGTGCCAATCCGGGCATGAAGCCCAAAGCAGCCGATGGTCAGACGGGAAGGATCACGTCGGAGGAGATACTGAAATTCCGTGCCGGCAACCCAAGCGGAGGTGGCCTGGGCAAGGAATGCCCCGATCGACTCCTCGGTGGCCCGCTCTTGGGCCCATGGCATCCATGGCGACAGGTGATCGAGGCTGTCGTTCACTGCCTCGACAAGGTCGACGTTGTCGCCGGGAAGGGCTCGTGTGAGCACGAGACCCTCGACTTCGATGCGTTCCGGCGGCTTGCTCGCCAACCACCCAGTCGGCGCGCTGGACATGCCCTGATCATCGCATGCCGATCGAGCGGCTCACGTCCGTTGCCCAGTGCTTCCCGTTCGTTGTCAGGTCTGATGCCCGCGTGTTTCTCAACCTTCGGTCGGAATGTAACTCCCCGGATCGGGGGATCCCGTTGCGATTGCGAGTCGGTTCCAGGCATTGATCTCGATGATCAGATAGAGGAGTTTCGTGAGTTCTCCGGGGTCGAACACAGTGGATGCCTCGTCGATGATGTCCGAGGAGAGTTCTCCCTGGGCGATGAGGGTGACCGCTTCGGTCAGCGCCAGAGCTGCACGTTCACGGTTGGTGAAGAACGGTGTATCACGCCAGGCGCTCAACACAAAGAGACGCTGGTCAGACTCACCCAGCATTCGGGCATCCTTGGAATGCATGTCGATGCAGTACGCACACCCGTTGATCTGGGAGGCCCGCATCTTGACCAGCTCAATGAGAGCCGGTTCTAAACCGGACAACGCGACGAGTTCACTCAGCCGTTGGAGGGATCCGTAGCCTTCGGGCCAGAACCGGAATGTCCCCTTGCGCATTTCGGTCATCATGGTGAGCGTATCCAGCTGTATGGCATCGGTGGAGACCATCTCATGCGCAGATGCGAAGCGATGGATCGGACGGGTGCTGCGGTAGGGTGGAGTCGTTCATCCAGAGGATCTGAGGGACCTGGCCCCGTGAAGATCCGACAACCTGCCAAACGGCAAGGTGCCAACGCCAGGAGCGATGAGGAGGACCCATGCGCCTGGTGCTCGACGTTCCGATGCTACGTGGAAACCTTGTGCGACTAGAACCCCTGGCCTGGCACCACGCCGAAGATTTGGCGGGCGCCGCAGAAGAAGATCGGAGCACGTTCGGCCACACGTGGGTTCCTCGTGGACCGGAGATCGAGGAGTACCTGCATCACCAGTTCCAGCAGTCAGAATCAGGCAAGCTCACTCCGTTTGCCCAGATACGCCTGACCGACGAACGAGCCGTAGGGTGCACGGCCTACTGGGATCCACGTGCCTGGCCTGATCGGTCCGAACCTTGTGCAGTCGAGATTGGTTGGACGTGGCTCGCTTCCTCCGCTCAACGAACGGGAATCAATGTCGAGTCAAAATTGCTGCTACTCAAGCACGCCTTCGAGCAGTTGGGCGTGGCCAGGGTGGACATCAAGACCGATGCTCGAAACGATCGATCCCGCCGAGCGATCGAAGGGATTGGAGCCCATTTCGAGGGCGTGCTGCGCAATTGGTCGCGGTCCTGGGTGCCGGATGAAGAGGGCAAGCTACGTGACTCGGCAATGTTTTCGGTCATTGATTCGGAATGGCCAGCTTGCGAGGCACTCCTCCGGGATCGGCTGGGGTCCCATGGGGTCGGCGCCCCTGATTGACCTTCAGACCAACCAGCCTTCAGGTCACGGCCACCGTGCTCGGGGAAGTCTGTGCCCCGGATGAAGCGGCCGGTGACCAGGTGCCCGATGTCACCGTCCACACCATGCCGCCAAATGTCACCGAGTTGAGGTGGTAGCTCGAGGCATGAGCCACGGCCCAGTTGGCGACTTGCCACCCGGTTTTGGTGGAGAGCGGAACTCCCAGTAGTTGCGTTCCTGCTTCAGTGGTCAGCGCTTGGGTGAGCGCGTTGGCAGGGGGAACGGATCCGCTGAATCCAGCCAGAGTGCAGGAGAGTCCAGCCGGAACCTCGCCGGTGAGAGCTCGGGCCAGCGATCGTGCTTCGGTCTCCCAGGCCGCGTACGCATTCGGGGAGGCGCTGTGCTGGACGAGTTGGGCCGCCTCGGTGACCGGCATCGCCTGCCATCCGGTGGTTTGGACGAGGTGCTCGAAGAAGACTGATGCGGCGTATTCGGGATCGAGTATCTGCGCACGGTCGCCCCATCCTTGAGACGGTCGTTGTTGGAAGAGGCCGATTGAATCCAGGTCCCCGTAGGGAAGGTTCCGGAGGTCCGTCTCCTGCATCGATGTCGCCAAGGCGACGGTCACTGCATGGTCCGCGAGACCCATACGGAACGCCACTGCCGCGATGATCGCCGCATTCTGCGCCTGCTCCGGCGTGATCGCGTAAGGGCTTGAATCTGTCATCGAGCCGAAGTTGCAACGCGACACGACTGGCGGTCCTGCATTGTGAGTCCGGCCAACCAGTGCGACTCCGCCAATGGCCAAGCCCAGGACAACCACTGTGCCGCCAATACGCCAGGCACCACGGACACCGGGGTGTCGACCTCGGTCGTGCAGACTGGGAGTCGGACTTCGCGTCGATTGGGCAGCACGCTCGGCTCTGGTCGATGCCGCATTCATGCTTCGGCTCGCGGGAGCACCACGCCCTATCTTCTCACGACGACTCGATCAGACTGGCGTCGGGTGGCACCGCCAATTCAGTCGCCCGAGAGGTGAACTGTGGTGCTGAACAGGGAGTACACGTACGATTCCTCGAGGGTTGCGTACCGGAACTCACCCGTTGGAGGAGGCCTCGGCGGGTGAGGGACCGCCAACCGGTCCGCTGGCCGCCTCGTTGTCGGCCGCATCGCTGCCGACATCCCCATCAGCATCCCCATCAGCATCACCCACCGCGGCCGCGGCCGCGGCACCGACCAGTGGGAAGTGGCAGGCCACCTGATGACCGGGGGCGATGTCGCGAAGGGGTGGTTCCTGCTCCGCGCAGAGATCCTGGACGTACGGACAGCGGGTACGGAACCGACACCCGGATGGTGGATTGAGCGGCGACGGTAGTTCGCCGGACAGGGCCTTGTGGTCGGCCTGCGTGTCCGGGTCCGGCTCGGGAATGGACGCCAACAGCGCCTCGGTATAGGGGTGGGCTGCTGATCGGTAGAGGTCATCCGACTCGGCGATCTCCACGATCTTGCCCAGGTACATGACCGCGACCCGGTCGCTCACGTTCTTGACCACGGCAAGGTCGTGGGCGATGAACACCATGGTCAGTCCGAACTGGGCCTTGAGATCGGCCAGAAGATTGAGGATCTGGGCCTGCACCGACACGTCCAGGGCCGACACCGGTTCGTCACAGATCAGCAGATCGGGATCGGCCATCAGCGCCCGGGCGATACTGATCCGCTGACACTGCCCGCCGGAGAACTCCTGAGGCCGCCGGTCACCGGCCACGTCCGGATCGATCCCCACCGCCTCGAGCATCTCGCGAACTCGGGCGGCCCGTTCTGACCGGGTCCCGCGACCCCAGATGTTCAGCGGCTCGGCCACGATGTCGCGAACCCGTCGCCGGGGATTCAACGAGGAGATCGGATCCTGAAAGATCATCTGGATCTTCGTTCTGACCTTGCGGAGCTGGCGTTTGGAGAGCTTGCTCAGATCCTGTCCCCGGTAGGTCACGTGGCCCGAAGTTGGCGGCTGGACCTGCACCAACGCTCGTCCGGTGGTCGACTTTCCGCAGCCCGACTCACCCACCAGGCCGAGGGTCTCGCCCCTCCTGACCGCGAAGGTGACACCGGACACGGCGTGCACGGTCTGTCGGCCGTTGCGGAACTCCACGACCAGCTTGTCCACGCCGAGGACGACGTCTTCGGCGGGCGCAGAAGGATCCGTGGACGCCTGCGACTCGGTGGGCTGTGCCGACGGCTCCGTCGAGGCTTCACTCATGGCGACGTGATCTCGCGGTCTGGGTCGCCGGCCGAACCACCAGCCGGGTCGCCAGTGGCATCGCCAGCCGACCCCGGGCCCGTAGTCTGATCGGCGCTCGGCGCGCTCGCCACGCGGACGATCGCTCCCAGATCGGTGCCAGGTGCACCGGTGGAGACCCCGTTCACCAGCGGGTACCAGCAGGCGAAGAGATGATCAGCCGATCCCGCGGTACGGAGCGGTGGCTCGATCTGCCGGCACTTGTCCTGGGCGTAGGGACAACGGGGCGCGAACCGGCATCCCTTCGGGGGGTGGATCAAGTCGGGTGGTCGCCCGGCGATGGCGTGGAGGCGAGTCCCACTCGAGTCGGAGAGCCGGGGAATCGAATCCATCAGTGCTCGGGTATAGGGCATGTGTGTGTCATTGAAGAGCGTGTGCGTGGGGGCCTGCTCGACGATGCGTCCGGCGTACATCACCACGATGTCGTCGGCCCGGTTGGCCACGACCCCCAGGTCATGGGTGACCAGAATGACCGCCATGTGCCGCTCGCGCTGCAGGTCTGCGAGCAGGTCGAGGATCTGGGCCTGGACCGTCACGTCGAGGCCGGTGGTCGGCTCGTCGGCCATCACCAACCGGGGTGCGCAGGCCAGGGCGATAGCGATCATCACCCGCTGGCGCATGCCCCCGGAGAGCTGAAACGGATACCACCGCACCCGCTCCTCGGGGGAAGGTATCCCCACCGAGCGCAGGAGTTCGACCGCGGTGGCGTTCGCCTCTTTTCGGTCCACATTCAAGTGGAGCCGCAACGACTCGGTGATCTGCCGGCCGATCCGCTTCACCGGGTTGAGGGCGGTCATCGGGTCCTGGAAGATCATGCTCAGTTCGGCGCCCCACACCTGCCGGAGGTGATCGTCGTCCATGGCGGTGAGCTCATGACCGGCGAAGTGCACGGTGCCGCTCTTGATCACGTCGTTCGCCGGGAGCAGTCCCATGATCGAGCGGGCCAGCACGGTCTTGCCGGACCCCGATTCCCCCACAACGCCCAGGGTCTTTCCTCGACCGACGGAGAGCGACACGCCATCCACGGCCTGGACCGTTCCCCGCGACGTCCGGAAGGACGTGTGCAGATCGTCGACCACCAGCAGCGGTTCGGTGGGGTCCCCGACATCGGGGAATTCGAGAGCCGGCTTCCCGCGGTTCGACCCGCCGCGGCTCAAAGGAGCCCTTCCCGGATGTCGAAGCGTTGGCGCATGCGGTCGCCGATGAGATTGATGGAGAGGAGGAGCAGGAACATGGCCAGCACCGGCCACAGCATGATGTAGGGGTTCGTGTTCAGATTGCCGTTGGCCGAACCCTCCGAGATGATGTTGCCCCACGACGGAGTCGGGAGGGGGACCGACAGGCCGAGGAAGGCCAGCGACCCCTCGATCACGATCACCCCGGCCACGGTGATCAGCCCGAAGGTGACCGCCACCGGCACCACGTTGGGGAGGATCTCCCGAAAGACGATGCGGGACGACGTCGCCCCCAGGGTTCGGGCCGCGATCACGAAGTCGCGGTTGGCGAACGACAAGCTGGAGGCGCGGATGACGCGGTAGAGCAGCGGGATGGTGGCCACCCCGAGGATGAGGGTGATCTTCCACAACGATGAGCCCCAGAAGGCCACGATGGCGATGACCGCAACGATGGCCGGAAACGCCAGGAGCACGAATGATCCGGCGTTGAGGGAGACGTCCAGCCTCCCTCCCTTGTAGCCCGAGATCAGCCCGAGGGTCCCGCCCACCACCATGCCGATGACCACCGAGACGAACCCGACGATCAGGGACACACGGGCTCCGAAGATCAACCGGCTGAGGAGGTCCCGTCCCAGGTCATCGGTGCCGAGGATGTGGTGGACGCTGGGCGGGGCGTTGATCGCCGAGTAGTTCTGGAAGTCGGGGTTGGGCAGCGGCAGGAGATTGGCGATGATGGCCAGGATGACCACCAGACTGATCCATCCGACCGCGAACCAGAACAGGAAGCCGAGGGGCTTCCGCACCAGGATGTCGTCCGACTCGAGTGTCTCGCTCTGCCGGGACACCACCAGCTCGTCGACGGCGGCCAGCCCCGGTACCTGGTCCGAGAGCAGCCGGCCGGAGGACCGGGTGTTGCTGAGCTCGCGGTCGTCAGGCATCGGTCACTCCCGGGTCACCCTCGGATCGACCACGGTGAAGAAGAAGTCGATGATGAACTGCAGCACCACATAGGCGACGGCAACCACCAAGGTGATGCCCTGCACGACCAGGTAGTCCCGCTGCTGGACGGCTTGGACCAGCGAGTAGCCCAACCCGTTGATGGCGAACAGGTATTCGACGATGAACGTCCCGGCGATCAGGGCGCCGATGTTGACGCCGGCTGCGGCGAGAAGGGAGAAGGAGGAGGGTCGGAAGGCGTGGCGCCACATGATCCACCGTGAGGAAAGTCCCTTGGAACGGGCCATGGTGATGAAGTCCTCCTGCAGGGTGCTGATCAGATCGGATCGGAACAGCCGGTAGTACACCGCGATCGATCCGGCCGTAATGGCCAGCGAGGGCAGGATCATGTCGTGGAGGTTGGTCGCGGGGTCTTGGGTGAACGGCACGTAGCCGGTGGCAGGGAACCAGTGCAACCCGACGGCGAAGACGGCCACCATGATGGGGGCGATGACGAACGGGGGGAGGGCGAGCATCCCGAAGGTGCCGGTGGTGGCCACGTTGTCGACCGGGCCGTTGGGTCGCCGTGAGGTGATCAGGGCCAGCGGGATGGCTACGGCGAAGGCCACGACCTGCGAGATGATGATCAGCTCGAGGTCGATGGGCCAACCGTTGGAGAGGATCTGGGTGACCGGCTCGTGGTTGAGGTACGACTGACCGAGGTTCCCGTGGAAGAGGGCACCCAGCCAGGTGAAGTACTGCTGGATGAGCGGCTTGTCCAGTCCCAGCTGCTTGAAGAGCACGGCGCGGTTGTGGGGGGTGTCATTGTTCTGGAGGATAGTGGTGGCGGGATCGCCGGGCAGGAGGTGCACCAGCATGAAGATCAGCACGGAGATGATGAAGGTCACCACGACCAACTGGATGAAGCGGCGAGTGAGGTACTTGGCCATGGAGTGTCGGGGTCCGGGTCCGGTTGCCCGTTCCGCTATCCGGCCAGCCAGATCTGGGTGGGTACGAAGATGCCCTCGTCGAAGGCATACTGGGGACTCCCGTTGGGGAGTTTCGGGTTGGCGAAATTCTGCACCCGTGAGTCGGCGACCTCGGAGAAGACATACTGCTCGATCCACAGGTACGGCAGCTGCTTGGCCAGCTGCTCGTTGACGGTCTTGTAGGCGGTCACCCGGGTGGCCTCATCGGTGGTGTGCCTTCCGGTCAGCAGGGCCGACTCGATGATCGGGTCGTTCATGCGGGAGAAGTTGAGCCCGATCTGGCCCACAGGTGAGATGGTGGTCGTGCTCCACCAGACATAGTTGAGGTCGGGGTTGACCGCGCCGAACTGGTACGAGGTGACGGCCTGGAACTTTCCGAAGACGAAATCGCTGATGATGGTGGCCTGCTCGACTTCGGAGATGGTGACGTCGAATCCGACCTGCTGCCACATCTGCTGGATGGCCTGTACCTCTTTGATGGCGATCGGGTTCGGGATGGTGAGCAGGTTCAGGGTCGGCGTCCCGTGCTGGGCCTTGTAGGCCGCCACCAGCGACTTGGCGCCAGACGGATCGTACGTCGGGAAGCCGGTGTTGCTGTAGTACGGGGAGTTCGGAGGGAAGATGCCGTTCGCCGGTTGGGCCGGTGGGCCCCCGATGACCTTTTGGAGCTCGTGCTGGTTCATGGCCTTGGCGAGCGCCTGACGGACCCGGAGATCATTGGTGGGCGGGACCGCAAGGTTCAACATGATGTACGTGAACGACGGTTGGCCGATGACGCCGGTGCGGGTGTCCACCAGCTGGAAGCCCGTACCCCCCGAGCCAGAGAAGTTGGTGAGCGTCGTGGGGTCGGCGGACTGGATCATGTCCACTCCGCCGGAGCGGAGGGTGGCCTCGCGCTGGGTCGTGTCGGGAATCGGCTTGAAGGTGATCTGGTCGAGGTAGGGGAGCCCGCTCCGCCAGTAGTTGGGATTGCGGACCGCGGTGAAGTGGTCGTTGGGTACCCAATTGGAGTAGATGAATGGACCGGTGCCGACCGGGGTCGGCGCGGTATTCGGATTGGCGGCGGCGGCTTGGATCATGGCCTCGCCCACCACATAGCCGACCTGGGTGGTGAGCCCGGACGGGAACGTCGGATTGGGTCCGGACAGCGTATAGACGACGGTCATGCTGTCGGGGGTGGCGACCGATGCGATCTGGGCCAGAGCTGTTCCGGTCAGCGGGGAGGTCTTGAGGGCTTGGTAGTTGGCGAGCACCACGGACGAGGTGAGCGCGGACCCATCGTTGAACTTGATGCCGGGTCGCAGCTTCATGGTCCAGGTGTCGAAGGTGGAGTTGCTGGTCATCGACTGGGCCAGATAGGGCTGCGTGGTGCCGTCGGCAGCGATGGCCATCAACGGGTCGAAGATGGCGTTGGCGTAGTTGAAGCCATTGGTGTCCCAGTGGGCGGTGGCCGGGTTGAACCCGTCGATGTCGGCCAGAAGCCCGACGGTGAGCGAGCCGCCCCGCACCGGCGTGCCCGTTCCGACCCCGGGTTTCGAGCCGCTGCTGGTGCCTGCGGTCGTGCCGGTGGAGCCCGAGCTCGACGAACAACCCGCCAGCACACTCGAGGCTCCAGCTCCGAGCATGACCAGACCCCCGGTTGCTGCACCACGGGACAGAAAGGTCCGTCGACTCAATTCGCTATTCGATGCCACGGCGTTCCCCCATCATTTTCCCCCTGCCCACTGGCGATCATCGGCGTCCGAACGACCGATGCACTCTGCCACAGGCGCAGTGTGCCGTGGGCAGGTTACTGCCAAGTAGCGGCGGGATCCATGGATTTCGCGAAGTTCCCACGCTCGGATCGGGGCTGGGTACCATGCGACCCATGGAAGCGCCTCCCTCTGGGTCGGTACCAGTGGTCGATCCTGACCTGCAGGCGGTCGGAGGCGGGCCGGTAGGCGACCGCGTGCCGGCTGTCGACGATGAAGGGTTTCCGCACGGGCGGCCCGGTCATGCGCTTCGCTACGGAGGGGACATCCTCGAGCCCGGCGAGCTCGAGGATACCGATGGGGCACCGTTCGGTCCCACCACCAAAGTGCTGATTGCTGCAGCGGTCGTGCTCGCTCTGTCCGTGGCACTGGTCCTGCGGTTTTGGACCCGCTCGGACCTCTGGCTCGACGAGGCGCTCACCGTCGACATCGCGCGCCGGCCCCTCCGCCAGCTGCCTTCGTTCCTCCGCCGCGACGGTGCCCCGCCGCTGTACTACGTGATGCTCCACTTCTGGCTGGGCTGGTTCGGCAACTCCGATGGCGCCGTCCGCTCCCTGTCCGGGGTGTTCGGCGTGGTGACGGTTCCTCTGGCGTGGCTGGCGGGAAGGCGGCTCGGGGGTCGCACCGCCGGATGGGTGGCCATGCTGCTGGTGGCGACGTCCCCATTTGCCATCCGCTACGACACCGAGACCCGCATGTACTCGTTGGTGGTGCTCCTCACGGCGCTGGGATTTTTGGCCCTCGACCGCTCACTGCACCGACCTCGACCGGGAAATCTGGTGGCGGTCGCAGCCGTCACCGGGCTCCTGCTGTACACCCACTACTGGTCCATCTACCTGATCGGAACGGTGGCGCTGTGGTTGGCGTGGGAGGGCTGGCGTGGCCGCTCCGAATGGAAGACCGGAGCTCGCGCTGCGCTGGCGGCGGGAGCGGTGGGCTGCCTGACCTTCGTGCCGTGGCTGCCCACGTTCTTCTACCAGTCGAAGCACACGGGCACACCGTGGGCGCTCCCGGCCAGTTTTTCCGCCATGGTCACCGCCGTGGCGTCCTTCGCCGGGGGGAGCACCAGCCAGGGCCGGGCACTTGCCCTCATGTTCTTCGCCCTGGTCGGGCTGGGGCTATTCGGCGCGGGAATCAGTCGCCACCACATCGACATCGACATCCGGACCCGGCCGTTGGGGCGCCCGACGGCCATCGCCGTGGGCGGCACGCTCGCCGCGGCGATCGTCGGGGGATTCGTCACCAACAGTGCATTCGACGTCCGGTACGCCTCAGTAGTCTTCATTCCGTTGATCCTGTTGGTCACCATCGGGACGATCACGTTCCGCGACCAGAGGGTCCGGACCGTCATTGTGGCGCTGGCGGTCGTCGCCGGGCTGGCCAGTGCCGTCCCGAACATCACCACCAATAGGACGCAGGCGGGCCAGGTAGCCGAGGCCATTGCGCAGACGGGCCGGCCCGGCGATCTCGTGGCCTACTGTCCGGACCAGCTGGGCCCTTCGGTGAACCGCCTCCTTCCTGTTGGCCGCTATCAGCAGACCACCTATCCCCGTCGCACGGGCCCCGTCTTCGTCAACTGGGTGGACTACGCCGCGGCCTCCAAGGGGGTCTCCCCTCCGGCCTTCGCGCAGCACCTGGTGGCCATGGCTGCGGCGTCGGGACGCCAGATCTTTCTGGTGTGGGCCGGCGGCTACCAAACCCTCGGCACCAAGTGCGAGCAGATCGTCCAGACGCTGCAGAGCAACCCCAGCTACCACGTCCAAGGGCTGGTCACGGGCGATGCCAAGCAGTTCTATCAACCCATGTGGCTTGTCCGATTCACTCCTGCCGGACCCTGACCCTCTCTCCGTGGACCCGGTGAGTTCGCCGGCGCGGTGAGCGGTCACCGCACGCCCAAGGCACGCCTGGGCGGTGACGGTTCCCCGACACCAACGGGGGAACCGCTATCCTGCGTTCCACTGCATGACGGGCCAGCGAATCACATGATGAACGACACCACACCTGATCTCGTGGGAGAGGGTGCTCCGGTTGGAGATGGTCGGTCGGGCCCAGGGACCGGCGGGGGAGTGCCACTGACCAGGGAACCGCTCCCGATCGGTGCTCCTCAGGACAGCCGCACCGAACGACAGGACCGCACCGAATGCCACCAGTGACCGCCGATGAGGACCTGACCAGGGGAGGTCTCTCGCCGTCGGTGGACCCAACGGCAGACCCGACCGTTGATCCGCTGATCGAGCCGGTGATCGTGATCGGGGCCGGGCCGGCCGGTCTCACCGCCGCCTACCAGTTGCTCAAGTCGGGCGACCCCGTCGTGGTGGTCGAAGAGGATTCCGTGGTGGGCGGCATCAGTCGCAGCGTGGAGCGGGACGGCTGGCGGTTCGACATCGGTGGCCACCGGTTCTTCACCAAGGTGAAACCGGTGGAGGAGTTCTGGCATGAGATCCTTCCCCCCGAGGACTTTCTCATTCGCCCTCGCATGAGTCGCATCTTCTACGACGGGAAGTTCTACGACTACCCGATCAAATTGGGCAACGCCCTCTCCAACCTCGGACTGGTCGAGGCCTTTCGCTGCGGGCTCTCGTTCCTGTGGGTGAGGGTTCGACCGCCCAAGGACCTCACCACCCTCGAGGGGTACATCGTCTCCAACTACGGGTGGCGCCTGTACAACCACTTCTTCAAGACCTACAACGAGAAGCTCTGGGCCGTTTCGGCGTCGGAGATCTCGGCCGACTGGGGCGCACAGCGGATCAAGGGAATGTCCCTCTGGAATGCCGTCTGGGAGCCGATCAGATCCTCGCTCGCCGGTAGTCGCAAGAACAAGGCCAAGCAGGTGACGAGCCTCATCGAGGAGTTCCAGTACCCGAAGTACGGCCCGGGGATGATGTGGGAACGCTGCACCGAGCTGGTCGTCGAACAGGGCGGCACGGTACGGATGGAGACCGCGGCATCGATCGTCCACGTGGAGCACGGGGAGGCGGTGGCGGTCACGGTTTCCTCGCGGGGGACCGAGGAGCGAATCGACGTGTCCCACGTGATCTCGTCGATGCCGTTCACGTCCCTGGCCCGCATCGTGGATCCACCGGTCCCCGAGGAGGTACTGGCCGCCGCCGACGACCTCCACTATCGGGATTTCCTCACCGTGGCTCTGGTGGTACCCGAGGACCGGGGCTTTCCCGACAACTGGATCTACATCCACTCGCCGGACGTGAAAGTGGGCCGGATCCAGAATTTCGGCGTGTGGTCGCCCTTTCTGGTCAAGGATGGACGCACCTGCCTGGGCATGGAGTACTTCGTGTTCGAAGGCGACGAGTTGTGGAACTGCACCGACGATGAGCTGGTCGCGCTCGGAACCAAGGAGTTGGCCACCATCGGACTGGTCGAGCCCTCCGATGTGGAGGCCGGTTATGTGGTCCGGATGCCCAAGGCCTACCCGGTCTACGACGACGCCTACCGCAAGAATGTGGAGGTCATCCGCCGTTGGTTCGAGGAGCATGCGCCGAACGTCCACCCGGTGGGTCGCAACGGCATGCACAAGTACAACAATCAGGACCACTCCATGTACACCGCCATGCTCACCGTCGAGAACATTCACGGCGCTCACCATGACATCTGGTCGGTCAACGTCGACGAGGAGTACCACGAGGAGCACGCAACGGACGGGCCGGGGGGAGCCGAACGGTCCGGGGGAACCGGTCGGGATGCCCCGATCCTCCCGCGAAGGGCCGCGGGCTGAGGAGTCCCTTCGACAGTTCCTAACGCAGGTGGCGGAGCGGACGCCGTAGCTCAGGCGCTCTCGAGTGTGCGGTCGTCCAGGTCCTTCCGGAGGATCGCCACCTCCTCGGCCAGTATGCGCGAGCGATCCTCGAGGCGCCCGACCTCCCAGCTGAGCCGGACGCAGACTGTCAGAAGGAAGAGCGCCGCCATCACCGTCAGCAGATCCGGCGGGTTCTTCACCCCGAAGGAGTGGGCCAGGGAGTTGAAGAGCCCCGGGAAGATGGCGAAGACGGCGATGATCACCGCCACGGTGAGCCACACGATGGCGTACTTCTCGTGCAGGTGGCGCCGTCGGGAGAGCTCAACGATGACGCTCAAGGTGATCAGTGCGCTGACCAGGGCGATGATGTGGACACCGGTCACAGTGCCTCCCTCATTCGTTTTTCGGTGGAGTTGGAGTGGCGACGGAAGAGCGAGAGCGCCAGCACGAGCAACACCCGCAGGAGATAGAGCGTCGACCGCACCGCCGACTGGCTCGGTAGGCCGGCCAGGCGGGGCCGCATGGTCACAGGTACCTGGTGCACCCGACCACCGGCGTCGGTCACGATGACCAGCGATTCGACGGTGTCGGACAGGTAGTCGGCCGGGTAGCTACGGGCGAACAGCTCGATGGCCTCGCGGTTGTGGGCTCGGAACCCCGACGTGACGTCGGTGAGTGTCGTGTGGGTCACCCGTGACAGGTAGCGGGCCAGAATGCTCATGGCGGCACGACGTGCCCTGGGGACGGCAATGGCACCGCGGCCGGCGAAGCGGGCCCCGATGACGACCTGCGGCCCGGGCTCATCGTCGAACTCGGCCAGGAGGAGCCCCACGTCACGTGGGTCGTGCTGCCCGTCGGCATCCACCTGGACCAGCACGTCGTAGCCCTGGGCCAGCGCCGTCTTGAACCCCACTCGCATCGCACCTCCCACCCCGAGGTTGAAGGGATTGGAGGCCACCTGGGCGCCGGCCTCCAGTGCCTGGGCCACGGTATGGTCGACCGATCCGTCGTCGACGACCAGGATGGTGGCATCGGGCCTGGCCGCCTTGACCTCTTTGACCACCAGCCCGACCGAACGCTCCTCGTTGAAGGCGGGGAGCACCACCAACACGCTCGGATCCGTCAGCACGCGGCCCACCTGGTCGTATCACCACGGCGAGCTGTCAGGACACACATAGTGGGGAGCTTACGTCCCCTCCCCAGCCCCGGTCGGGTTCATCGGCACAGAGCTCAGTGCCGATCATGGTAGGACGACCGCTCAGGCTCATCAGGCAACGTTGGGCCGGATGGATGTGCAACGATCAGTGGGCGTGACGACCATGGATCTGGAACCGGGTGGTCGACACGCGCTGCTGGAGCCGGCCGTCGACCCCGATCGTCACCCCGAGGGCTCACCCGAGACCCGTCGCACCATCGACCATCTGCGTCACGTGGCCGGTCTCGACGGAATCCGCGCCATCGCCGTGCTCGGCGTGCTGGGCTTTCACGCCGGAGTGGGCTGGTTCGGCGGTGGGCTGCTCGGCGTCGACATCTTCTTCGTCCTGTCCGGTTATCTGATCACCTCCTTGCTGATGGGGGAATGGTCCGGATCGGGAACGATCGCCTTCCTGCTCTTCTATGAGCGCCGAGCCCGACGCCTGCTCCCGGGCTTGTTCATCCTGCTCCTCTTGGTGGCGGCCTATGCCCGATGGTTCACCGCGCCCGACGGTCTGGGTACCCTCCGGAACGACGGCCTCTCCACAATGGCGTATGTGGCGAACTGGCGGTTCGTCTTCTCCGGGCAGAGCTACTTCGTGCACTTCGGCCCGCCGTCACCGTTGCTCCACACCTGGTCGCTTGCGGTCGAAGAGCAGTTCTACCTGGTGTGGCCGGCCGTGGCCCTGTTCGTCCTTCGGCGCCGGGGCCGTCGGGCGCTGGGGATGGTGGCTGCCGCCGGCCTGGTCCTCTCCTCCGCCTGGACCGCGGCGTTGTTCCACGCCGGCGTCAGTGTCAGCCGCCTCTACTACGGAACGGACGTCCGTACCCAGGAGGTGATGATGGGCGCGCTGTTGGCCGTGGCGTTGCCGGCGATCAAAAGGCGGAGCAGCAGGGCCAGCACAGGCGCCAGGTCCGGCACAGGCCCGGCGCCCGGCGCCGAACTCAGACGGCGGCCCCGGTGGGTGCTCACCGCGTTCGGGACCTTCGGAGCCCTGGCCCTGATCTGGGCGCTGCACGTCGTAACCGGCCAGGGCAATTTCCTCTACAACGGCGGCTTCTCATTGGTGGCCGTGGCCACCGGGGCCGTCATTCTGCTCGTGACCCTGCAACCGAAGGCCATGGTCAGCCGGGTGCTCTCCATCGGGGTGCTCGGCTACATCGGGCGGATCTCGTACGGGCTCTACCTCTATCACTTTCCCCTGTTCATGATGATCGACCATGGCCACACCGGTCTGTCGGGATGGGCCCTGTTGACGGTACGGATGACCGTCACCGGGGCGGCCGCCGTCCTCTCCTATCACCTCATCGAGATACCCATCCGCAACCGGACGGTGCTTCCGGGGTGGCATGTTGCAGCCGCCATCCCTGTCGCCATGCTCATCGCGGCCGCGGTGCTCGTGGTCTCCACTGCGCCTCCTCCGCCCGTGTCGACCACACTCAACGGCACAAGGGAGGCGACCCTTGCCCTCCCGCTCACCCGACCGACCTTGCCTTCGGGCCGTCGTGTCAAGGTCCTGCTGGTGGGCGACTCACTGGCCCTGACCTTGGGTCTGGGCCTGGGCGTGCATTCCGAGGCGTGGGGTGTCGAACTCGATGACCAGGGTGTCCTGGGGTGCGACCTCGACCCCCACAGCACCATCAGCTTCGAGGGATCGATCACCAAGGCCTCGCAACAATGTTTGGATTGGCAGGGCCTCTGGCAACAACTGGTCAACGACTACGACCCTGATGTGGTGGCGGTAGAACTCGGGCGATGGGAGGTCTCCGATCGGATCGTCAACGGCACCTGGACACGCATCGGGGAACCGGCCTGGGATCGCCTGTACTCATCGGAGTTGGGTCAGGCTATCCGGATCCTGTCGTCGAGGGGGGCCCATGTCGTGGTCTTCACGCTTCCGTACATCACCGAGACCACAGAGGCCCCCAACGGGTCGGCATGGGACGTCAATCAACCGGTCCGGACCAATGCATACAACGCCGTCGTCCGCGGGACGGTGGCACGGTACCCGAACGTCGCCTCGGTCATCGATTTGAACAAGATGCTCGACCCAAAAGGTACGTATACCTCGTACATCGACGGTATTCGCGTTCGCGACAGTGACAACGAGCATCCCTCGGTCCTCGGCGGGGAGCTGCTTCGCCCGATGATCCTTCCCACGCTGCTCAAGCTGGGTAGTTCGCACGAGGCGAGCCGACCGGTCAACATCCCCCCGCGCCCCGCGTATTGAGTGGACGGGTCAGCCTCGGAGATCGAACGGGAAGTGGGTGATGTGGGCTATCCTGAGCCACCATCTCGATGAAGAAGTCCCAGGTAGGGCGATTGTGGCCGCCGATCGCAGGCCAGATGGCCGACCGTCCGGAGATCGACCTGCCGGAGCCGGACGCCAAGCATCCGGGAGCCGGACGCCGAGCACGCCGTAGCGTGACACCAACGTCGTGGACCGACACGGAAGGAGGATCGATGCAACGGATGGCCTGGTCGTGGGAGCGGGATGTCGTCGCATCGGTCCTGAGCCATCCACGCGCCTCACGGTGACGGTCTGGCTGCCGAAACGACGACGTGGTCGGGCCCGACGACTGCTGCCGGCTGACGGGCCGGCGACCGGCTCTCACGATCCCCCGACTTCGGAACGCGAACATCCCCCAGCGGAGACCGACGGTGCAGACGCCGGCTCTGACGATTCGATCGGGGGACCGTCAGCGGTTCGCGACGACCTCCTGATCGCCGAGGGATCCCTGGTCGACACCATCGCCCTGACCCCAGCAGGGGGGTTGATGGCCGATCCCTTCACCGAGCACGCCGGACTGACCGACAGAGTGGGATCGAACGGCTCGGTTCCGACCGATGCCGTTCCCGCCGGCACCACCGGTCCCCCCGACGAGTCCGCACAACGTGAGTCGTTCATCGGCGGACTCCTCCAAGCCGGGCCGTTGGCCGTGGGCGGCCTGGTGGCGAGCGTGGTCAACATCGTTGCCACGGTGCTCATCGCCCGACTCCTCACCCCCCGTCAGTACGGCGCCGTCGCCCAGTTGCTCGGGCTGTTCTTCGTGCTTTCGATGCCGGGGTCGGCCCTCCTGGTCGGTGTGGTCCGGAGGATCGCGGCCGGTGCCGCCCAGGGCCGACAGGAGCAGGTCCACCGGTGGACCACGCGGCTTTCACGACGATGCCTCGCCGGGCTTGTGGTGTGGGCGGTGTTCGCCCTGGCCATCGGGCAGCCCCTGTCCTCGGCGTTGAACCTTCCGAGCTCCGGCGGTGTCGCCGCGGTGCTCATCGCCGGGGGAGTCTGGCTGCTGCTCTGCATCGACCGCGCCGTGCTCCAGTCCCACCGCCGCTATGCCGGGCTCGGGACCAACCTGATGGTCGAGATCGGCATTCGTACCGTGTTCGTTCTCTCCTTTGCGGCGGCCGGGTTCGGTGTCGCAGGGTATGCCGTCGGCCTGCTACTCGGTGAGATGGTGGCCACCGTCCACGCCCGGCTGTTGGCGGGACGGGCGTGGGACCATCCGGCGACGCCATCGTCGGCGCACGACCTGGTGGCGGGAGACCGAACGCTCTCCATCGATCTTTCGGTGGCCTTCGTCGGCTTCGCGCTGCTCGGGCTGCTGCAGAACGCCGACGTCATTCTGGTCGGGCGCCTGGATCCGGCCAACGCCGGCTCGTACGCGGCGATCTCGGTGGCCAGCAAGTCGCTGGTGTTCGGAGCCATCCTCCTCGGCAGCTACGTGCTGCCCGAAGCGGCGATCCGTTGGCATCAGGGACAACACGCCCTTCGCCAGCTGGCGGTGACCTTGGCGTTCTTGATGGTCCCCGCCGTCATCCTGCTGACCATCGCCCTCGTCGCCCCGAAGAAGTTCCTCACCGTGTTCTTCTCCGCTCCGCTGAGCGCCGGCGCGCCGGCGTTGGCCACGCTGGTGGCCGCCATGGCCTGTCTGGGCCTGGTGGTGGTCCTGACCAACTATCTCTTCGGTGCCGCCCGTCGATGGATCGTGATCCTGCTGGCCATCGGCGTGGTGGTGCTGCTGGCCCTGATCCACCGCGCCCACGGCGCCATCGTTCCGACGGCACGGGCCGAGCTGTTGGTACAGGG
>Ga0307373_10002644_pt1 | contig 32042 bp, 25 predicted proteins | sample OX2MG_FD_202534 | JGI IMG/M metagenome (GOLD analysis project Ga0307373, IMG submission 202534) | Soil microbial communities from Risofladan, Vaasa, Finland - OX-2 | ecosystem: Environmental > Terrestrial > Soil > Coastal area > Acid sulfate soil | place: Finland: Risofladan, Vaasa | collected...
CGCAATGAGCAAAATTATAGGAATTGACCTGGGAACGACAAACTCCGTGGTTGCCGTTATGCAAGGTGGAGAGCCGACCGTCATAGCCAACCAGGAAGGCGGACGAACAACGCCCTCCGTGGTAGCCGTCACCAAATCCGGCGAAAGGCTGGTCGGCCAGGTGGCCAAGCGGCAGGCCGTGACGAACCCGGGAAACACGATGTACTCCATCAAGCGATTTATGGGGCGGCGCTACGATGAAGTTTCCGAAGAAATGAAGATGGTCCCCTACAAGGTGATCCGCAAGGGCGACAACGTAGCCGTAGAGGCCTTTGGCAAGGAATATACCCCCCCTGAGATTTCGGCCATGATTTTGCAGAAGCTGAAGAAGGCCGCCGAGGATTTTCTCGGCGAAAAAGTCACCGAGGCTGTCATCACCGTGCCCGCCTACTTCAACGACGGGCAACGTCAGGCCACCAAGGACGCCGGCACGATCGCCGGGCTGGACGTGAAGCGCATCATCAACGAGCCCACGGCGGCGGCACTGGCCTACGGCCTGGACAAGAAGAAAGACGAAACGATTGCCGTGTACGACTTCGGCGGCGGAACCTTTGACATCTCCATCCTGGAAGTAGGCGAGGGTGTGATTGAAGTCAAGGCCACCAACGGAGACACCCACCTGGGCGGCGACAATATCGATCAGCGCATCGTCGACTGGCTGGTGGAGGAGTTCAAGAAGGATGAGGGCCTCGATCTGGGGGCCAAGGGAAATGAAATGGCGCTGCAGCGTCTTCGCGACGCCGCCGAACGCGCCAAGATCGAGCTCTCCACCACCATGGAGACCGAAATCAATCTGCCGTTCATCACCGCCGACTCAGGCGGCCCCAAGCACCTGGTCAAGAAACTCACGCGCGGCAAACTGGAAGCGATGATTGAAGAGATCATCCAGCGCTCCGTGGGACCGTGCAAGCAGTGCATGAAGGACGCGGGCGTGGATGCCAGCAAGATCAATGAAGTTGTGCTGGTCGGCGGTCAGACGCGCATGCCGCGCATCCAGGCGCTGGTCAAGGACCTTTTCGGCAAGGAGCCGCACAAGGGCGTCAACCCCGACGAAGTGGTCGCGGTCGGCGCGGCGATTCAAGGCGGCGTGCTGGGCGGCGAGGTGAAGGACATCCTGCTGCTGGACGTGACTCCGCTGTCGCTCGGCGTTGAAACGCTGGGGGGCGTGATGACCGTGCTGATCCCGCGGAACACCACGATTCCCACGCGCAAGTCGGAAACGTTTTCCACCGCCGCGGACAACCAGCCCTCGGTTGAAATTCACGTCATGCAGGGCGAACGCAAGATGGCCGGAGACAACCGCACACTCGGCAAATTCCATCTGATGGGAATTCCGCCGGCGCCGCGCGGCTTGCCGCAGATCGAAGTGACCTTCGACATCGATGCCAACGGCATCCTGAATGTTTCGGCGAAGGATCACGCCACCAACAAGGAACAGAAAATCACGATTACTTCCTCCACCGGCCTGAGCAAGGAAGAGGCCGAGCGGATGCGCAGCGACGCGGAAGCGCACGCCGAAGAGGACAAGAAAAAACTCGCGGAAATCGAAGCGCGCAACATTCTGGACAATCGCGTGTATCAGATTGAAAAATTGCTCGCCGACAACCGCGAAAAACTCACCGAAACCGACACCAAGCCCGTGGAAGAGGCTGTCGCGGCGGCGAAAACGGCTCTGGCCGGCGGCATCCTCGACCAGATCCAGTCGGCCACGCAGGAACTCGAAAGAGCTTCCCACAAACTGGCCGAAGTGCTTTACAAGACCGCGCAAGCCAGCGAAGCGCAGCCCGGCGCCCCAGGTTCCACCGACGCCGGCCCGGGTGGCGCGGGCGCCGCACCCAATGCCCCGCCGCAGGGCGAAGTGATCGACGCCGAGTACGTGGACGTCGACGAACCCAAGAAGCCTAATTAACATCACCGGGAACCGCGGGGGCGATGGCGACATCTCCTCCGCGGCCCCGCAAATTTCCGCGATTTTAATGTTTTTCAAAAGGGAGCCAGCGTTGACCACGTACGAAGGCATCAAGCGATCCGGGCCGCCTCAAGCCATTCAAAAATTGCGCGACGATTTTTACATGATTCAAATCACGCTCTCGGAAACCCCGAGCGCCGACTGGAAACGCCTGTTTTATGAGACCCAGCAGGCCCCGCCACCTGATTTCATGCCGCGCGCGGTGGACATCAGCGGAAACTTCATTCGATTCCGCACCGATTCGGCCAGCGTCGAGGCCAAGACCGCATGGATCGACCGCTGGATCGACCGCGCCAACCAGAAAGAAGCGTCCATGAGCGGAAGGCTCGATCAGGAAAGCAAGCTGCGCCGCGAAGAACACCAGCGCGAGCAGCAGGAACTGGCGGCCATCAACGCGCGCTGGGAAAAACTGTAGAGGAGATCGGCCGGAGGGAATGGAACCACGGATTCACACAGATGAATCCGGAGGAAGAAAGCAATTCGTGATTCGTAATTCGTGACCGGTGCCCCCTTATGGCAACGACGGCAAAACAAGATTATTACGAACTCCTGGGCGTCCCCCGCAAGGCGGCGCAGAAGGAAATCCGGGCGGCCTACCGCAAACTGGCGCGCAAGTATCATCCCGACCTGAACCCAGGCGACAAATCCTCGGAAGAAAAATTCAAGCAGGTGCAGGAAGCCTACGACGTCCTTTCCGACACCAAGAAACGCCAGATGTACGATCAGTTCGGCTTTGAAACGCCGGGATCCGGAGGAATGCCGGGGCCGGGGGAATCCGAAAACGTACATTTTGATTTTGGCGGATTCGATTTTGGCGGGGGCGGCGCGGGCGGCGGCCCGAGCTTCCGGGACCTGTTCAGCCAATATTTTCGAGGGGGCGGCGGGGTAGCCGAAGCGCCCCCGCGCGCCGAACCCGGCTCCCACCTGGAATATCAGATTGAAATTACGTTTTGGGAAGCCGTGCACGGCGCGTCCAAGAAGCTCACCATCGCGCGCCTGGACACCTGCACGGATTGCCATGGCACCGGATCCGTCGGGCAGGCGCAATCCTGCACGGCTTGCGGCGGCAGCGGGCAAGTGACGCAAACCAGCGGGCGCATGCGATTCAATCTGACCTGCACGCGCTGCGGGGGGACCGGGCACATTCGAAACATGTGCCGGCTGTGCGGCGGCGACGGCCGCGTGCGCCGCGTGGATACGATTGAAGTGCGCATCCCCGCGGGCGTGCAGACCGGATCGCGCGTGCGCGTGGCGGGACGCGGAAACGCCGGGATGCACGGCGCGCCTCCGGGCGATCTCTACATTATTACCGACGTTCAGGCGCACCCGTTTTTCGACCGGCGAGGCGACGATCTGTACACCTCCGTGCCCATCACCGTCACCGAGGCCACGCTGGGCGCCAAGATCGAAGTGCCGACCATGGACGGGCGTTCACTGCTGCGCGTTCCACCGGGCACCAACAGCGGCCAGAAGCTGCGTTTGCGGGAAAAAGGCGTTCCCTCCGTGCGAAATTCCTTGCACCGGGGCGACCAGTACGTCGAGTTGCAAATCGTGGTGCCCAAGCCGGCGGATGAGCGCGTGCGGGAATTGTTGAAGGAACTGGAAAAGGTTGCGCCGGAAGATCCGCGCAAGGATATTTTCGACCGCGCCAAGGCATAAGGAGCGCAGAGATGCCTCGCACAACCGCAAAACGGAAAAAATCCCGCGCCGGATACATGATTTCAGCAGTCGCGGAGATCTACAAGCTGCATCCGCAAACCCTGCGCCTCTACGAACGCGTGGGACTGCTGAAGCCGTCACGATCGCAAGGCAATACGCGACTCTATACCGACTCCGACCTGGAACGCCTGGAAGTGATCCTGACGCTGACGCGTGAAATGGGCGTCAACCTTGCGGGGATCGAAATCATTTTGAATATGCGCGAGAAAATGGCCGAAATGCAGCGCCAGATGGAAGCGTTTACTTCCTTCGTGCAGCAGGAACTGTCCCGGGGACTCCGCTCGGCAACCGCGCGGCCTCCGGACAACGCGCTGGTGCGCGTTCCGCCGCCGAAAGTCATCCGCGTGCATAAATGATGTGATTCGTGACTCGTAAATTGTGACTCGTGCCGAAGCGACGGATCTTTGGCATCCTGCGAAGTGGAAAGTCGATCGTCGAAAGTGGAATGATAAACCTCCTCCCGCCGCGCGGCCCCGCAGCCATGGAACGTTCGATGTACCGTTCGGTAGAACAATCGATAAATGCTTCGACTCTCATCTCTCGACTTTCCACCTTTAACCCCGAACTCCCGGCTGCTTTTCCACACGCTCCACCAGTTTCCACAACCGGGGACATCTTGCGCATCCGGTTCCGCGCGCCTATGCTGGCGTTATGGCGCAACCCGATTGTCCGCTGTGCGGCGGTACCGGATGGAAGACGGTCGAACGCATCGCGGAGGATGAAAAACCGAAACGCTTTCCCACGCTAAAGCCCCATGAGGGCGCCGACGCGAAGCGGCGCGTCTGGGCGATGCTGTGCGACTGCACGGGGGGTGATCGCGCTGCACGCACCCTGGCGCACGCGCGCATCCCCAAACGCTACGAGCACTGCGACTTCGACAACTTCGATACCAATGTGTATGACGATTGCCCTGAAGCCCCGCACTGGAATCGAAGCCTCGAGCAATCCAAACTGGTCGTGGAGGGCTTCGCTCGCGATTATCCCGTGGGCACGGAAACCGGCCTGCTGCTGATGGGACCGTGCGGCTCGGGCAAGACACATCTGGCCGTGGCCGCGCTGCGGCAGATTGTACTGCGCGGGCATACGGGCCTTTTTTACGACTACCGTGAATTGCTGAAGGAAATTCAGGGAAGTTACAATCGGGAAAGCCAGTCCACCGAGCTGGGCGTGCTCGAACCGGTGCTCACCGCCGAGGTTTTATTGCTCGATGACCTGGGCGCGAGCAAACCCTCCCCGTGGGCGCTCGAAACCGTGGGACATATCCTGAATTCCAGGTACAACGAGCGACGGGTCACACTGCTGACGACGAACTATCTGGATACCGCCCCCGCAACTTCCGCGGCCCCGGATTTGCGGCTTCCCTCCGGCCGAGCCGTTTCCGCCAACCGGGAAGATTCACTGGCCGACCGGGTCGGGGGACGCATACGCTCCCGCCTCTACGAAATGTGCCGCACGATCGAACACAATACCGGGGATTTCCGCAAGATTCGCCAAGCGGGACGCGTGCGATCCTGAATCCCCGTAAAATCCACCTGCTGCATCTACTCTTAAATGGCTAGAAGGGCCGGCAGGCGATTCTGGCAGGACTGCGCGCCAAATCAATTTTGCGCCGTCAAGGTCACGACGGGTGGGCGGCGCTGGCTTCGCTTCCCGTTTCCGCAGTCATCTGATAGGCGTGTTGGTCCGTATTCAACAGCGCTGTGACTTCCGCGCAAGTCAGGTAGCGCAAGGGCGCGGAGGCGTCGATCCGCTGCGTGATCCGCGAAAGGGCGACCAGAGTTGCGCGCTGTTCCAGCGTGATTTGCTTGTGCAGGATGACGCCAGCATCTTCGATGATGACGAATGTCCGCTGCCCATCGCTTCCGTTGGCATATTCGGCGAAGCGGGATAGCGGGACCGAGTGCGGCAGCATGCGCGTTTTCACCCCCAGAAACATCGCCATGCACGGATAAAGAATTCCACCTTTGAGGATCGATCGGGAAAACGAATCCGTCGCCAGCGCGTGCAACCCGCGAAAAACCGGCAGGGACCAATCCGGCGAACGCGCAATCACCATGGACAAGGCAGGTTCGGGTTCCGGAAAAACGCGCGGCTGGACTTCCAGACGGCGCTCCACTTCCAGCAGGAGCGCTTCCACGGCCGCACAATCGGTCCCACAGACGACCAGGCCATGATTGGCCAAAACAAAAATTTCGGCGTCCGGCGAGGCGGAAAGGGCTTTCTCAATTTGCCTGGCCAGAGGCACGCCGGAAGCGGAATACGGAATCCACTGCCAGCGCAGGCCGGCCAGGTGCGCGGCAAGGTGTTCGGGCGCGTCGCGGCGCACCGCCCAGGCAATTGTGTTGATCGAGTGAACGTGAGCGACAACGCGGTGCGGCAACACCGCATGCATGGCGGTTTCAATGGACGGCTTGCTCGACAGGTCTGTCCCCGCAACCGGGAAGATCACCGAGCGGGTGCGCACGGCTTCACGCGCCTGCTCCAGGTCCACAGGAACAAAATTCCCTTTCCATTGGGCATGTTCGAGCCAGGTTCCCGACGCCTTGATCCAGAGAACCCCGCCCAGTTTGACCGATGTATTTCCATTGCTCGCCTGCACCAGGAGCGGATTGCGGCCGAGGCGCGTGGAAAAATCCACCAAAGCGGAAATTTCCGCGCTGTCCAAACGTGTTGCCAATTCCTTGCTCGATCGGATGTCTTTCACGACTAGTTTCCCCTTTATCGACTTGGCCGTTTTTTATTGCGCCGGCAAATCATCGGGCCCCGGCGTTGATTTCAACTGCTGCCAACAGCGCATGGCACGAAAGACAGTTCGGTCAATTCGCCCATCTCCCCGCCAAAAGCTCTCGCGTTACGCGAATAAGACACGAACCGCGTTGCGCGCAGCCGGCGGCGATGAGTCGGTCGATTCATAGAACTGGGGTTGGTGATAGGGAACAGTGATGTTCTTGACGGATGGATGCAAATGCGACCACCGCGTGGGATAGCAGACAACCTCATTCACAAAATGCGGCTGCTGATTTCCAATTTTAGCGTGGCCGTGAAAATCGGGACTGAAAGACGCACCAGTATCAGTGGCATGCGGATTCACCGCGGGAGGATCCGGAATGCTGTCCACACACGCCGCAAAAATCACCAGGCAGAGCAGACAGGTCAGCCACCGCAGTTTCATAACGAGGAAAACCCAAAGAGCGGATTAGGCCTGATGATCGCTCCGTCCATCAGGCTCTCTCTCGCCAGCAGAATAGGCCAGAGACAAGAGCAATGCAAGCAACTCATTCCCGTGGGGCCAGACATTTTACGGTTTCCGCAAAGCAATTCAATCAACAACAAGCAAACTAATAAGCATGTTCTGTGCCACATGAGCGAGAGCGGATTGATTCCCAAAGTGGGATTGGCACCCAGCACCTTCACCAACCCCCTGCAAATGACCCGGCTCGAAACCCGTCCATTTCTCCTTGCGCTTTTCGAGCTGGAAAGGTTTTACAAAACCCTCGACGTGAGCTGTTAGCAGAGCTTGTAAAAGGTCCGCCCTGGCTGGAGAGGCAGTCCGTACCTCTCCAGCCAAGGTCGAGTCGGCACCCCCCACCGGGTTTGATTGACACAAGCCACAGAGCGCGGTTATTATCGCCTCGGTGCGGCCCCTGGGTGGGAAGCCGCACTTCCTCCCTTGCACTGCCCTGTGACTGGGAAGATTCCCTGAGTATTTTTTCAGGGGCAAGGACAGGACCTCACTGGAGGCCATTAAGATGTTTTCCGACAACGAGAACCCCGGCGCGGAGTCTTCCGCCGGACAAGCCGCAACCGCCGCCACACCGGCGACGGAACATTCAACGACGGAAGAAGCAGAAGCAGCCGTTCCGGCTGCCGTGCAAGAGCTTTCCCGCGATCCTGCTGCGTTTGCCGCGGAACCGGCCGCCGTTACGGTGACTGGGGTAGAGCCTGTGGCCACACCAGACGGCCCTGCCGCGGTGGAGCACACCGACGTGAGCGACGTGGTGGAGTCCGATGTGGAAGCGGGTGAAGCCTCCACGGAGTCGACCTCGGAGATGGAACAGCTCATGGAGCAGTACGCCACGCCGCATCAGGCGCCGGCGGAGGGCGAAATCGAATCGGGCCAGGTCGTGGCGATCACGGACCTGGGCGTCGTCGTGGACCTGGGTGGCAAGACCGAGGGGTTGATCCCCGCGCAGGAATTCGCGGAGCTCGACGGGCCGTTCCCGTTGCAGGCCGGACAACCTGTAGAAGTGCAGCGCACGGGCGACCGCAAGGACGGCATGGTTCTGCTGTCCTACCAGCGCGTGCGGCGTCGCCGCGTCTGGTCCAAGATTGAAGAGGCTTACCGCAATAAGACAGAAATTCCTGGAAAAGTCGTGGACCACATCAAGGGCGGCTTGGTGGTCGACATTGGCGTGCGCGCATTTTTGCCGGCATCGCAGGCGGATATGCACCCGGTACGCGATCTGGAAGAATGGAAGGGCCGGGAAATCACGGTTCGCGTGCTGAAGATGAACCGCAAGCGCGGGAACGTGGTGGTCAGCCGTCGCGCCATCATGGATGAGCAGGTGGCCGCGCAGCGGCTGGCGATGCTCGACTCATTGGCCGAAGGGCAGGTGGTGAAGGGCGTGGTGAAAAACGTCACCGGCTACGGCGCCTTCGTGGACCTGGGCGGCATTGACGGACTGCTGCACATCACGGATATGTCCTGGGGCCGCGTGGCCAGCCCGCTGGACGCCGTCTCCCCGGGCGAAGAAGTGGAAGTCAAGATCCTGAAATACGACAAGGAAAAGGGCCGCGTCTCCTTGGGGCGCAAGCAATTGCTGGCCGATCCCTGGGCGTCGGTTCCGGAGCGTTACACGGCGGGCACCAAGCTCACCGGCAAAATCATGGGGCTGACCGACTACGGCGCGTTCGTGGAAGTGGAACCCGGCATTGAAGGCCTGGTACACGTCAGCGAAATGAGCTGGTCCAAGCGCAAGCAGCATCCCTCGAAAGTCGTGAAGGTGGGCGAGGAAGTCGAAGTCGTCGTGCTGGGCGTCGATACCAACGAGCGGCGCATTTCGCTGGGAATGAAACAGGCGCAGGCCGACCCCTGGCAAATGCTCGCCGACAAGTATCCGGTGGGCACGGTTGTGAACGGAAAAATCCGCAATCTGACCGAGTTCGGGGCTTTCCTGGAGATCGAGGAAGGGTTCGACGGATTGATCCATGTCAGCGACATCTCCTGGACCGGGCGAATCAAGAATCCCTCCGACGTCTACAAGAAGGGCGATGCGGTCGAAGCCAAGGTGCTGAAGATCGACGCGGCCACGCGGCGCGTGTCGCTGGGCGTCAAGCAGGTGAACGACATCTGGTCGTCGTGGTTTGAGAAGCACAAGGTCGGAGACCTGGTGCGCGGCAAAGTGTCGCGCGTCACGACGTTTGGCGCGTTTGTCGAGCTAGCGGACGGAATCGAAGGCCTCTGCCACATTTCGGAAATCGACGAGCGCCGCAATAAGGGCGATAAGCCGCTGGCGCCGCCGCGTCCGGGCGTACGGCAGAGCGGACTGCTCGATCCCGGCCGCGATTATGAATTCAAGATCGTGAAGATCAGTCAGGACCAGCATAAAATCGGGCTCAGCTACCGCGCAGCCCAAAAGCAGGCGGAACGCCGCGACATGGAAGATTACCGATCGACGAAATCTTCGGCGAAAGCCACGATCGGCGATGCCATCATGGCCAAGCGTGCCTTGTAAGCGCCGTCGAGGCCACCGGCCGGAGCGGTAGATTTCATTTCCCTTCAGAGTCATTTAGTGATATGGAAATGCCATGATTGGCGGCTCGCCTCAGGGAAGAAACTTCGGCGAGAACCTTGGCGAGTAAGTAGCGTGCCAACCGGGCGCGCTCGGCCCGAGCACCGAACAGGTGCAATCCAGTATTTTGTTGGAGCATACATCGATGACCGATTCCACAGTGACCAAAGCGGATCTCGTTGAAGAGGTCGTCCGCGTCACCGAACTTCCACGCAAAGAATCCGAAGCGATTGTGGAAACCATTTTTGAGAGCATCATCGGCGCATTGCAGGGCGGCGACCGCATCGAAATCCGCGGGTTCGGCAGCTTCCGGACGCGCCAGCGCCGCGGCCGCATCGGCCGCAACCCCAAGACCGGCGCCAAGGTCGATGTGCCCCCCAAGAAAATTCCCTTTTTCAAGCCCAGTAAAGAGCTGAAGGATCATGTCAACGGCGGCGCTCCCGCCGCCCCGGACAAGGGCGCGGCACCGGCAGCGCCGGCACCGCCGGCGGCACCGACCGCACCGACCGCGCCGCAAAGCTGAGCGCGCATCCGGCGAATCTGGTTCGCCGACCGTGACCTTCACTACTTAAATTAATTATGGATTATCTCTGGACGCCCTGGCGCTACCGATACGTTGCTGAAGCCAAAAATGCCGCGGGCTGTGTTTTCTGCAATGCCCCGGCCGCCAACCGGGACGAGGACATGCTCATCCTCTCTCGCGGCGTGAAGAATTTCATCATCCTGAATCGCTACCCCTACACCTCGGGCCACGTGATGATTGTCCCCTACGCCCACAGCGCGGATTTTGCCGCATTGGACACGGCGACCACGGCGGAAATGATGTTTCTGGCGCAGCGCGTGCAGGCTGCGCTCGATGAAACCTACCATCCCGATGGCTTTAACCTGGGCATGAATCTGGGACGCTCGGCCGGGGCCGGCATTGCCGACCATCTGCATCTTCATCTGCTGCCTCGATGGACCGGCGACACCAACTTCATGACCACGGTAAGCGAAACGCGCCTGGAACCGGAGGATCTTTCCGCGACGTACGCCAAACTCCGCACGGCGCTGCATACGTGATTTGTGAGTCGCGCATCGCGGAAAATCTGGATTTGAGATTTATTTAAAGGCTGAACGTTGACGGTCGAAAGTGCATCTGGGCTCATTTCTGCGGCATGGCGATGTTTGCCTGTTGCCTTTTAACTGTCAACTTTCAACTTTCGACTCTTCCCCGCGCATCGTATTCTTTCCACAGGGCAAGCTTGCTTCGTGATGGAACTCGATTTCACCGTTGAATTCACTGCCGCGCGCGACCGCGAATGTTTCGCCACCGCACCCGCGCGCCCGGCCGTGTTTATCGTCGAGCCTCGCGAGGAACTCGCCGGCGCGAAACCTTACCTGCTGCGCACGATGAATCTGCGGCAGCGCCTCGCAACGCTGCTGGGACCTCCCGATCCCGCGTCCAAGCGCCTGAACTTGCGCGCCTTTGCGGCGCGCGTGCGTTACCGCGTTGCGGGCTCCCCGTTCGAATTGAATTTTCTGCACTGGCAGCACGCGCGGCGCATCTGGCCGACGAGCTACCGCGAGCGTACGCGGCTCCGGCCGCCCGCCTTGCTGAAGGTCAGCCTCACAAACGCCTACCCGCGCTGCTACGCGACGCGGCGCATCAGCGCAAACGGATTTTATTTCGGCCCTTTCGCTTCCCGGCGGGCGGCGGACGCGTTTGCTTCTGGATTTCTCGATTTGTTCAAGATTCGCCGGTGCCAGATCAAAATTCGCCGCGATCCAAACTTTCCCGGCTGCATGTATTCGGAGATGAAGATGTGCCTGGCGCCGTGCTTTGCGGGATGCACCCAGCAGGATTACGACGTGGAAGTGGGCCGCGTGGTCGCGTTTCTGGCGACCGGCGGCGCATCGCTCACTGCGGAACTCGAACGCGAACGCGAGGCAGCCAGCGAAGCGCTGGATTTCGAACGCGCCGCTGCGGTTCACCGGCGCATCGAAAAGGCGGGAGAGGCGTTGCGCGGCCTGCCGGAACTGGCACGGCGGCTTGACGACCTCAACGCCGTGATCCTCGAGCGCGCGGCGGAGGAAAACACGATTGCGGTGTTCGCGGTGCGTGCCGGGCGCATCGAAGAGCCGCGCATGCTGCGCTTCACGAAACTGGCGAGCGAGCCCCGCCCGGTCGAACAGATTCTGCGCGAGTGGCTGGAGGGCGCGGCCCCCCAGGATGCGCCTGCCGCCGAGGCGGCTGCATCGCAACAAAGCTACCGCGAACTGGAAGACCAGTTGAGCCTGCTGGCCCGATGGTTTTACAAGAAACCGCGCGTCGGGGAAATCTTCTTCCGCGAGGCCACGGCGCGTTCTTCCTCTGCCGCGCCGCAGGATGACGCCGCCACGCGCCGCAACAGCGAATGGCCGTACCGCAGAATTTTGCGCGCCTGCTCGCGCCTGCTGGCTCCGCCGGAGCCGGAAAAAACAGTTGGTGGTTGATCGTCGAAAGTGGAAACGGAAAAGCGAGTTCATGCAGCGCAAGGTTTTTTTCGACTGTCAACTTTTGACGTTCCTCTTCCGGCGCCGGCCTTCCCCTCGTGGTTCACGGCAGATTCACATATAATCGCAGCTTCCCAATCCGCGAGGTGAAATGACGACGTTTGCGACATCCGATGGCACGAAGAAATACGCGGCGCGATTTGCGTCCGCCGCCGCGGGACATTTCCGACAGCAGCAAGGGCTGTGGCTCTCCTCGCTCGGCATCGGCACGTATCTGGGCGATCCGGACGCGCGCACCGATCAGGCGTACACGCACGCCATCGTCGCGGCCGTCGAGGCGGGGGCGAACGTGATCGATTCCGCCATCAATTACCGCTTCCAGCGCTCGGAGCGGTCGGTAGGCGCGGCGCTCATCGACCTGGCGCAGCGCGGCTATGCGCGCGAGGAACTGCTGATCTGCACGAAAGGCGGATTCCTGACGCCGGACGGCGCGATGCCCGCCGACGCCAATGAATATTTCAATCACGAGTACGTGGAAACCGGAATCCTGCGCGAAGGAGACGTCGCCGCGGGATGCCACTCCATGGCGCCGCGATTTCTCGCCGACCAGCTCGAGCGCAGCCGCCGCAATCTGGGCGTGGAAACGATCGACGTCTATTACCTGCACAATCCGGAAACGCAACTGGGCGAGGTGCCTCGCGAGATGTTCAACAGCCGCGTGCGCGCCGCGTTTGAATTTCTGGAATCCGCCGTCGCCGCGGCGAAAATTCATTTTTACGGGCTGGCCACGTGGAACGCGTTTCGCCAGAGCGATACCGCTCAGGATTTTCTTTCGCTGGAAACCATGGAATCGCTGGCGCGCGACGTCGCCGGAGGATCCCACCATTTCCGCTTCGTGCAGTTGCCGTGCAACCTGGGCATGACCGAGGCGCTGACGCGCCCGAACCAGGCGCTGGACGCGCGACGCGTGCCGATGGTCGAAGCCGCGAACAAACTGGGCATCACGCTCGTGGCCAGCGCCTCCATGCTGCAGGGGCAACTCTCCCGCGGATTGCCTCCTTTCGTGGCCACCGCGCTGGGCATGGAAAATGACGCGCAACGCGCATTGCAATTCGTGCGCTCTACGCCCGGAATTACCACCGCCCTGGTCGGCATGAGCAGCATCGAACACGTGCTCGCCAATTTTTCCCTCACCCGCGTGCCCCCCGCCTCGCAGAATCAATTTTCAAAGCTCTTTGAACGCGGGAAACAGGCGTAGGTTGAATTTCGCATGACGTTTCCAGTAGGACAGGCTTCAGCCTGTCCTACTGTTCGGCGCAGCCTTCAGACTTCGCTTGCGGCGAGGTTCGGGTGGCGGGTGGCAATCCATGCCGTGATGGCGCGGTCCAGCTCGGAAAGATGGCCTGTAAAAAAATGGTCCGCTGCGGGAATGATGGTTACGCTCGTCTGCTCTTTCACCTGCGGAGGAAATTGCGCCACCAGGGCCCTCAAATTCCCGGGCGGACCGTATTGATCGAATTCTCCCGATACGAGCAGCTTCGGTTTTCCGCACGCATCGAGGAAGGAAAATCCACGATGCTCCAGATTCCCCACCGGTAGACCTAAACCGATCAATTCCGTTACGCGCGGATCGCCGCACCCGACGCGCAAGCCTACCCACGAACCGAAACTGAAGCCCGCGAGCAGCAGCGGCACGCCGGGATTATTCTCCGCGAGATAATCCAGCGCCGCCGTAACATCTTCGCGTTCGCCGTGGCCGTTGTCGTGGATTCCTTCGCTTGCGCCCACTCCTCGAAAATTAAAACGCAGGACAGGAAGTCCAAAACGGTGCAGCGATTTCGCGGTCTGATAGACCACCTTGTTGTGCATGGTTCCGCCAAACAGCGGGTGCGGATGGCAAACCACCGCAGCCAGCGCCGACCGCAGTCCGTCTTCGCGGTCCGGCGGGGACCACAAGACCGCTTCCAGGCGTCCGGCGGGTCCCGGCAGCGCCAGTGTTCGATGAAGGGGCAGAGGCATTTTCGAATCCCATGAAACCACAAAGACGCATCCCGGCACAAATGCGCATAAAAGAAACAGCGAGCTGATTTTTCTAAATGCGCCCGCGTGTTTCTGTTGCGATTTTGGTTCCGGGATGCTACGTTGTGTCCGACCGGAACGCCCTCTTCCGGGGGAGTGCATGTCACATTCAATTGAACGCCGAGCCTCACGGCGATTTACTATGACGCTGCCTTTGACGGTCCACAGCACCGGGACCGACACCAGCGAGCGCCAAGGACAGACGCGGGACGTCAGTTTCCGCGGCCTGTACTTTTTGGTGGACGTTGAATACCTGCCGGGAAGCTCCATCGAGTTCATCCTGACATTGCCCCGGGAAATCACTCTGGCCGGCGACGTGCATATTCGATGCTTTGCGGAAGTCATTCGCGTCGAGCCGCACAATGACCGCCGGGGCGTTGCGGCACGCATTGACCGGTACGAGTTTCTGCCCCCCTCCGTCTGAAGGATCCAAGCGCTTCGATTCCGGCCGCCCCTGGTTTCCGGCACGCAGTCCTTTTTTTCGTTTTCCATGCCTTTCGCAGTAGAATTGATGTCTCAGCCACGGCCGGGAGGGATGATGGAACTTTATGACGCCAGGACAGCGCTTGATGAATTGAGAGAGGATGCCGTACTGCCTCATCCGGTGCGCATGCGCGACATGATCCTGCGCATGCAGCTCAACGCGGTGGACGCGGTCGAGATGAACCGTGAATTTCAGGCCTACCTGCTGCATTACGGGGAAACGCAAAAAATCGCGCTCGAAATCCTGAAAAAACTTGCGGCCAGCGCGCCCGCAAATTCGTAAGCCCCGGGCCGGAATCATGCCGCGCGAAACCATTCTGATCGACGCCGACGATACGCTCTGGGAAAACAATATTTTCTTCGAGCAGACTATCGCGGAATTCCTCATTCTGCTGGAACCTTTCGGTTATGACCACGAATATGCCCGTCACATCCTGAACGAAACCGAGCGCCGCAACATCCGCCAGCACGGCTACGGCGTGCGCAGCTTCGGGCGTTCCCTCGAGGAAACCTACATGAAATTGGCGGGCCACCTGGCCGAACGCGAAACGATCGAGAACATTCATCATCGCGTCGGCGAACTGGAACGCACGCCTCCCAATGTCCTGGAAGGCGTCGTCGAGACGCTGGACTACCTGGCCCAACGCCACCGCCTGATCCTGTTCACCAAGGGCGAGGCGGCGGAACAGGCGGCCAAGGTGGAGCGGTCCGGCTTGCAGATCCACTTCGACGCCATCGAAATCGTTCCGGAAAAAGATGTCGCGACTTACCGCACGCTGGTCAACCGCCATCACGTCGTCAAATCGCGCGGGTGGATGGTGGGCAATAGCCCGCGCAGCGATATCAATCCGGCGATCGAGGCCGGGCTGAACGCGGTGTTCATCCCGCATCACTCCACCTGGGCGCTCGAACACGAAGAAGTACGCAGCGGCGCGGGCCGCCTGCTGATCCTGCAAAGCTTCCGCAATCTGCGGGAGCATTTCTAAGCTAAGAAACTTATTGGATGTGCCGACGGTTTTACGTCTTGCCGGCAACATAAGAAAGGCCGCCGGCGCGATCCCGGCGCCACAGAGAATCGCGCCCGGCAACGCCATCGGCGGCTGCACGCGCGTGGCAGCAGATAGTACGGCTGGGAATGCGCACGGAAAACCGCCAGGTTTTAGAACGACGGCCCGCGCGAGCGGAACGGAACGTACACAACGGCTTCCAGGTCGACCGGCTGGCCGCGTCTTTCCGCGGGACGGAATTTCCACTGCGCCAGGGCGGCCATCGCGTTCGCATCCAGTTGCGGATCGATGCTGTGAACCAGTTGGATGCTGTCCACGCTGCCATCCTTGCGGATGATGGCATACAGGATGACTTCTCCCTCCACATGCTCGGTGCGCAGTTCGGGCGGATACTTCGGGTCCACCTTTCGCAGTGGCACAGGGCCTACAAGGTCCGGCGGAGCGTATCCCGGGGACTCCGCGTCATCCAGTGCGGCAAAATTCAGAACCCAACTGCCGGATGCGCTGGTCAGGTTCGGCATATTCACGTGCAGGCTGTAAACACGCTTTGCACCCAGCAATTTCTCGGGCGACATGCCGAATTTGGGAGCGGCGACTGCGGAATCCGAGGACGGAATTTTCGTATTTTCGTTCGAAATGCGCGCGCGCGGAACCGGCCGTGAGGGGAGTTCCCTTCCCAATCCTCTCGCAGTGGGCCCAATGCCAAGCCCTGATACAGGACCGCTCGCCGCACTATTTCCTTTGCTGATAAAAATTCCCTCCGGGCCATGTTTTCCTTCGGCGTTCGGTCCTTTGCCCAATACGCCGTGCTCCGCCGCGCCGCCGGGCCTGGATCCGTCCGGCGAAATGGAAATGCGCGCGGAAAGATTTCCGGCGGGAATGGCGGGAGGCGGAGCCACCGGGGCGGGCGTCGCGGAAAGCGCAATCAATGTGCAGCTGTCGCCGGTGCGCGCTCCCAGGTTGGGCGCCGCCACGTTCGCCTCGCTTTTTTGCCGCGCCGCGAGTGGACGCGACATCGGCGTCACCGGCAGCACCGGCTCCGGCAGCGCGTTTTTGGAGGAAGCGATATCGATCGGGCCCGCCTGCTTTTCCGCAAGCGTCACATCAGGGACGGCAGCGCTCGGGGCCGCCAGATGGGCCGGCAACTTGGGCCGCATGGCCGTGATGTGCAATTCCGGGCGCGCCGGCTGGGAGTCGGCAAGCCGCACGATGTTGGGCAGCGCGGGCAAAATCTTCGGCGGCGCCGGAGGCTTGGACGGCTGCAACAAAGTCTGTCGCGGGTGCGTTGGATGCAGCGGCTCGGACAGGATGGTTTGCCGCGAATGAAACGCGTCGGCGCCGCGACGCGCGGGAGCCTTGGCTGGCTTATCCACCGGCGGGGACTTCAGCGCCGGCGCCGTGGGATGGATTGCGGGAAAATCCTTTACCGGGCCGAACCAGGTTAATTCCATGTCCGGTGACGCGGGCACTATGCGAGCCGGGTGAATGTTCCAGATGGGCGGAGGAAAAACAATCAGGAGGATTTGCAGCGCCACGGCGGCTGCAAACGCCAATTTCGGAAAGCCCTGCTCGATCCAACAATCCCGGAAGTACGGGGCGCCCAAAAACTTCTTCGGCGGCGCCGGTCCCTGAACCAAAACCGCAACGCTGGAGGCAAATTGTTTCAGCCAGCCGGTCTTTTCCAGGGCCAGCCGCGGAGCGCGCGTCGTTTCCCCGGAAATTTCCGGGGAGGCGGCCACCCGGGCCGTGTCGTCCCTCAAATTCAAAATCCCGCCTCCCGGCAAATCAGCGCCCCCCCGACAAAAATTATACGCCCATGGCCTATCCGGCGGCGGAGCAATGCAAACGATAGGCTTGCCGTTCGCGGCGCGATTTGTAACGATAGGGCCTCCGGAAGATGTCCGGATAACTTTGCCAGAATTGGCGCACTTGGGAATGTGAGTTTTTATGGCTACGACAACTTCCTCGAACGCGAGTCCCCGCCGCTTTCCGCGGTGGGCAAAGATCCTATTGTCAGCCCTGGTTGTGCTGCTTCTGCTCGCTCTCGTGGCTCCCTATTTCCTGAATGTCGACCGGTATCGCGACATCCTCGCCCAAACTTTAGCGCAGCAGACGGGCCGTAATGTCAGCCTGGGGAAAATACGCGCGCGGCTGTTGCCTGGGATCGGATTGACGGTGAATGACCTCCATATCGGCAATCCGCAGGGGTTTCCCCAGGGAGATGTCCTCTCGGCGGATCAGATCCGGGTGAACGTGGCCATCGGCCCGCTGCTGCACAGCATCATTCACGTCAATTCGATTGATCTGGTGCACCCGAAGCTTTCCCTGGTGACCGCCGCAAACGGGAAAGATAATTACACGTTCACTCCCGCGCCATCGGCGAATAAAGCTCCGGCAGCGGCGCCATCGTCAGGATCCTCGGGCGTGTCGCTCGACCAGATCGGCAGCATCAACCTCAGCAACGCCGAAGTGCTTGTGGGCGCGGTGGTGCGCGGAGCGGTGCAGCCCAGCGCCGACACCAAGGGCATCAATATCACGCTGCGCAATTTCGCCATCAGTCCGATGCGTGTGCGGGACTGGCAGGCCCATTCGAATCTTTCCGGCGTAACCCTGGCGCTCGAGGGCTGGAGCGAGCCGGTCGCGTTCAAGTCCGGAGAAGTCACGCTCTCGGGCGGAAAAATGGACGCGCAATTTGTGGCCGATCTCGCGAAAGCATCCGACGTAAATGGCACCCTGAGCATCCCGGACGTGACGGATCCCCAGGTTGATTTTGAATTGAGCGCCTCGCAGATGGATATCGACAAACTGATTGCCGTCGCGGGGGGAGGATCCACGACTTCTTCCACTCCGGCAAGCGCGAAACCTGCTTCCGGCCCCAGCAAGCTGGTGGCCCGCGGCCACATCAACGTCGCGAAGATTACATCAAAGCCCTACACCGTGGGCCCGGCGAACATCGAAATGCGCATTTACACGGATCGCGCGGAACTGTTTCCCATCGCCATCGGCATGTATGGGGGAACGATGCAGATTTCCTCGCGCGTCGACCGCTCGATCAACCCGCCGCGCTTCACAGCCAACGTGCAGATGCGCAATCTGGACGTCGCCAAGGTGCTGGACGTCAATCCCTCCGCGCGCGGAAAAATGAGTGGCACCGGAGAACTCGATCTACAACTTCTGGGAAGCCTGAGCGAGGCGTGGAAGAAAACATTGTCCGGCACGGGCAAGTTTGCCGTGCGCAACGGACACTTGCCCGGCGTGAATCTGGCGGGCGCCGCGGAATCTCTGGCGAAAATGGCCGGAGTCGGCGGGGGTACCCCGTTCACCGTCATCGATGGCGACATCAACATCGCCAACCAGCGCGTGTCAAGCAAACAGATTCATCTCGATTCGCCCAGCGGGATTGTGGACCTTCGCGGCAGCGTGGGCCTGGACGGCACGCTCGATTATCAGGGAGTTGCTACGGTGAATCCGGCGGGAGCCATGGGAACAAGCGCGGTGGGCAGCATCGTGGGCGGATTGATCGGCAGCCGCGTGGGAAAAATTACGGTGCCCTTCGCCCTGGCGGGAACCATCGAAAGTCCGAAAGTGACGCGGGGGAAAGGTATACCCACTTTTAGCGCGCCGGCGTCCGCGACGGGGTCAGCGCCCTCTTCGACCCCTTCGAAAAAAACTGTCACGCCGCAGAATGCGGTCGATACCCTGAAAAATCTGTTCCAGAAGCATTAATTTCATTTTTCCCGAAACTCACAAAAGAACAAATAAGGCGCGCTCTAACCCGAATTTCTCACGACAATCCATGTGCGGGGAGCAAAGACGCGGGCTGCAGAGGCTGTGCGACAACTAAGAAATCAGAGCCTCAGCGGCTGAAGCCGCGACCCACAAACATGTTCGGATCCTCACCCGAACTCCACAGCCCGCTCAAGCCGCGTTCCTGCCGCCGCGTTGCCACAACACCAGCGGCCAGGCGAGGATCGCAAGACCCACCGCCACGACGGCGTAACCATTCAAGTGGAAATACGCGTTCGGCTGCCGGAGCAGATTGACGGCCCCGGGCACGAGCGCAATCATGGCCGCAAGCAGGAAATAAGCCATCACATTGAATCGCGCGATGCGCGTCACGCCGACCCAAAGCACTACGATCAGCACCAGACGGTATGCGGCCTCGCGCAAAAATGCGCCCGGCGTTGCCACGTTCGTGGCCATCACGACGGCGTAGAGAACCATGATCCCGCCGCGCATCCACAGGGGACGCACATAGGCGGCAATCAGCGCGGCAGCCAGCCCAGCGATCCCCGCTAGGAGAAAACTGGTCGCAATCGCCGACCCAATCACACCCGCCGCCGGATTGAGCGCGTCCAGCCCCCCCGGAACGGCTGCGTCCAGCGCGTGGCGCAGCAGCGGCCAGCGCGCGAAGAGTACCGGCAAACGACTGATCCCCAGGACCGCCGCCGACCCGAAAATTCCCACGCAGAAAGCGTCGCGGAAGTACACGGCCCGCGCTCCCGACCAGGTGGCAATGCGCCCGGGGCCAAACGCGCGCTCCAGCATGAACCACGCCAGGCCCAGCAGGAGAACCGCCGCCGCCAGATAGAGCGAAACGGCGAACAGCAGCGAGATGAAAAGAATGGTGTAGTACATCGCCAGCGGCATGGAGGTCGTGTAATTCATGAGAAGTTCCGGCACGCGGTTCGCAAAAATCACGATGCCGGCCAGCAGCATCCAGAGCGACCATTTTCCAAGCCGGCGCCACGGCACGCGCGCAATTTCCGGTTTTTTCAGATTGCGGAAGAAAATCACGAGCACCGTGATGAGCACCAAAGCGATGCCGGCGGTTTTCCCGAAACTCTGCGCGAGTTGCGCGGCAGTCGTGCGGCTTTCCGCGTCCTTCCATGCCTCGGGAATCTTGATGAAGATGCGGTAGCCGGAAACTTCGTCGCCCTGCACCTGCACCTGCATGCGGATGTGCGCGCCCTGCTGGCCCGACCCGGGATCGAGCGCCGCCTTTTGTTCCCACTCGAACAGATGATCGATTCGCGCAGGCTTCTGTTCGGCATGTGTTTCGACCAGGTTCCACGCAGAGAGGTCCACCTTCTTCTGATCGCGCAGATAGGCTTCCGCGCGCGCCAGGGCTTCCTGCTTGGTCAGACTTGCTCCGGCAGCATTCTCATCAAGCGTGTGATGCACGGCATGCAGGGACCCGTCCGAATTCAAGACAACCAGATACTCCTCATTCTGGGAATTGCGGAAGTAGCGGATCGTCCAGAAAGCGGAGTGAACGCGGCTGCGATAAATGCGGTTGGCGGCGGCGATGCCGATTGTGCGCCGCAAATATTCGTTTGTGTAACTGTTGAACGTGTAGGTGATGGTTGCGGCGTGCAGGTAGGTTGCGGGATCGACTTTGATGTCGCGCAGCGCCTGATCTCCCCGCGCCACGGCCTGGTTCGCGTCAATTTGAAAATGGACAAAATCGCCGATGGCTTCGCGCTTCACTCCCACCAGGAGCGCGAATCCCAGCACGCCGCAGGCGATCAGCGCCACCAGCGCGCGGCTGGACATGCCCGCGTACCCCGCCGAGCTTTCTTCGGGAACGCTTTGCGAACCCAATTCCGGCGCGGCTCCTTCTGCCGCTCCCGAAACTTCTCCCTCCGCCCCCCGACCCGGCGCTCCGCCCAGCGGCCGGGCGCTATTCAGCAGCGACTCGTCGGTTACAAATCCTCCACTGTAGAAATAGAAGTATCCCGCGATGGCAAGGGGAATCAGCGCGGCGCCGCCGACAATCGCTCCGGAAATGCGCAGGTACGCGCCGTTTGAGCGCAGCAACGATGTGCTGATCAGAAACGCGTCCACCGTGTAGTGCCAGATCAGCGTGGGCCAGATACCCCAGCGGAGCATGACCAACCCGGCGACGATGCCCATGAGTCCCACTTCGATGCCGCGGATGTACGCCGGCTCCTGCGGATAATTGCTATGCAAAAATCCCCAGGCGAAGGCGGGCAGGATGACGGCTAGCCACTTGGACTTGGTCGCGCGGAATAAATAAGGAATCGCGAACAGCCGGAACAGGAACTCCTCGCTGGTGGCCGCGTAAATGCCGATGGCCAGCGGATAGATCCAGGGCAGCGAAGTGCTCACCACGTTTTCGTAGTTCAAATCCTGCGGGGCCCATGCGCCCAGTCTTCTGCTGATGATGTAAAAGACGGTGATATAGCCGATGTGCACGGCGGCCAGGCAAATCCCGATCACGTTGGCGGTGAAAAATTCCTTGGTGCGAATGCCCGACAGGCGCAATCCCGCGCCCACCCTGATTTTGCTCGGCTGCGAAACGCGGTACAACGGTTCCCCTGGCACGATGGCCAGCACCACAAGCAGGGCGCTGGCGATGCTGAGCAGCGCGGCCTGACCTACCTGGCTGAGGAAAAAACTGGAATAGGGCGTGTTCGTATCGTAGGCGGCGCGCTGCATCGGCCACTGGTTCATCGTCATGATGAAATACAGAGCGGTCAGAAACAGGCCGAGCGCCAGGCCGGCGCGCCATTCCAGCAGGCCGCGGCGTCCCAGAGAAATGATCAGGTACAGGCACCCGCCTAACAGAAATGCGTAGGGAATCAGCGCCACAAACTCGAAAAGATTGTTCGACGAGCGAAGCCGCGCATAGCCGATCTTCCATGCCTCGGGGACTTTCAGAACTTCGTCGTAGCCGCTGACGCGGTTTCCGGCCAGAGTGACGTTAATGCGGTAGGGCGCGTCCTTGGCCCGGAATCCGTGCAGCTCCCACGTAAAACTCCAGTCGCGCCGGTTGGGCCGCTCGGTGAAATTCGCTTCGTCTCCCAGAAAATCGTAGCGGGATAGATCGGTGTGCAGGGTGTTGCGGAGAAACGATTCGGCGATCGCCTGCGCCGCGGCGCGTTCCAGATGCGCTCCCGGCGCCGTATCATCCAGGACGTGCGTGTACCCGACAATGCCTCCGGCGGGATCGACGCGCACGTCGTATTCTTCTTTTTGCAGGGGCCGGAAAAAACGCGTCTGCCAGTACCAGATGTGGAGTTTGTTCTCCATCATCTGATTGGCTTGCTTGAGCCCTACTTCGCGTTCCAGATACGTCTTTGCCGTATCGTCCACGTCAAAAACAATGCTCGAATCGTATCCGTTGAGTTGCGCGCCCTGCGTGCCGGCAAACCGCTTCGCCTGTTCCAGAGCGCTGGCGCGCGGCACCTTGAACTGCACGGAAGCTTCCGGGAAGGCCTGAAAAAAATATTTGTAGGCGACGCCCCCGCCGAGCAATCCGGCGAGAATCCAGATCACAAGTACCCTGACGTCTTTCCCATCGAGCCGCTCGCGCGACAATTACGCCTCCCGGGCCAAAGCAGAAACAATCCATCTTTTCCCATGCCGCCACCGATTGCAAGCCTCGGCGCCAGCCGCCGTGCGGTGATATAACATGCTGCGGAAAATCGGCGGCGCAGGGTGGCCCGGACATTGAACCTCCGGCTGTTTTTCCTCTCCTCTCACAACAAAAACAAAGAAATGCAAACCCAAACTCCACACAGGCTGAAGCCTGTGCTACTAAACACCCCCTCCAGTAGCACAGGCTTCAGCCTGTGTGCCGTTGCTTTTTGCCTTTGGGCGGGCGGCGCGGGCCGCCGTGCGGTGATATAACAGGACGGGGAAAATGAGCGTCGTTTCCACAACCGAAGTGATGTACCTCAAGGGAGTCGGGCCGCACCGCGCCGAATTGCTCGCCAAGCGCGGCCTGCGCACCTTCGAGGACCTGCTCGGCTACCTGCCCTTCCGCTACGAGGACCGCATCCGGTTCTCCAAAATTCGCGACGTCGCGCCCGGGCAGGTCTATACCCTGCAGGCGGAAATCTCCAGCGGCAGCCTGGTGCGCTATTCGCGCGCCGGAGGGGGCGTGTATCACCTGCTGGTGCGGGACGATACGGGTTCGCTGCCCTGCAAATTCTTTCATGGCAGTTACCTCGAACAGAAATTCAAGCCGGGACTTCGCATCGTTCTCCACGGAAAAGCGGACCTGGACCCGAACCGTCCCGGCCGAATCGAAATGATCAATCCGGAATACGAATTGCTCGGCGCAGCAGACGCGGACTCAACCGAGGTCGGCCGGATCGTGCCCATCTACGAAGCGATTGGCGGCATCAGTTCGCGCATGATGCGGCGCATCATCTATCTGGCACTCGAAAAGTTTGCCGGGGAGATGCCCGACCCGCTGCCCGCGGAACTGCTCGAGCGGTACAAATTTCCGTCGCGGCGCGAGGCCATGCGTTACGTGCATTTCCCTCCGCAGACCGAGCCGGTGGAAGCGCTGAACTCGTTTCGCTCGCAGGCGCACCAACGATTGATCTTCGAGGAGTTTTTCTTCTACCAGTTGAGCGTGGCCATGCGGAAAAAGGCGGCCCGGCAGCAGCCGGGCATCGCGTTTCGCGTGCGCGAGCCGGCCATGCGCGAGGCCATCAAGCGCGTGCTCCCGTTCAAGCCCACCGATGCGCAGAAGCGCGCCCTGGCGGAAATCGCGGCGGACCTGGAGCGGCCCGTGCCGATGAACCGCCTGCTGCAGGGCGACGTGGGCAGCGGAAAAACCATCGTGGCGCTGGAAGCGGCAACCATCGTGATCGAAAACGGCTACCAGGCCGCCCTGATGGCGCCCACCGAAATTCTTGCCGTGCAGCATTTTCTGGCCGCGCGGAAAATTTTCGCGCGCGCCGGATACAGCGTCGAACTGCTGATCAGCGGAATGAAGGCTTCCGAGAAAAGGGCGGCGCTGGAGCGAGTGCGGAGCGGGGCGGCGCAGCTGGTGGTGGGAACGCATGCGCTGCTCGAGCCGCAAGTGGAATTCGCGCGGCTGGGACTGGTGATCGTGGACGAGCAGCACCGCTTCGGCGTGCTGCAACGCAAGCAGTTGATGGAAAAAGCGGCCGCGCCCGACGTGCTGGTGATGACGGCGACGCCCATTCCGCGCACCCTGTCGCTTACCGTCTACGGCGACCTGGACATCTCCGTGATCGACCAGATGCCGCCGGGCCGCGTGCCCATCGAAACGCGCTGGTCCTCGGACGCGCATTTGCCGGGCGTGTGGGATTTTCTGCGGCGCGAGCTTTCCGCGGGTCGGCAGGCGTACGTGGTGTATCCGGTGATCGAGCAATCGAAATCGGCCGAATCGCAGCGCTCGCTCAAGGCCGCCATCGTGGAATTTGAAAAACTGCGCAGCATGATCTTTCCGAACCGCAGGGTCGGCCTGCTCCACGGCCGCATGAAGAGCGACGAAAAAGAAGAGGTCATGGAGCGATTCCGCCGCCACGAAATCGACATCCTGGTGGCCACCACGGTCATCGAAGTCGGCGTGGATGTGCCCAACGCAACCGTGATGGTGATCGAGCATGCCGAACGATTTGGCCTTTCCCAACTCCACCAGCTGCGTGGGCGCATTGGCCGAGGCGGCGAAAAAGGAACGTGCATCCTGATCGCGCCGAAAACGCCCGGAGACGACGCGCGCCTGCGCCTGGAAACCATGGTGCGCACCACCAACGGCTTCGAAATTGCCGAAACGGATTTGAAAATACGCGGCCCCGGCGAATTTTTCGGCACCCGCCAGCACGGGGACCTCGGTTTTCATATCGCGAACCCCATTCGCGATTTCGATCTGCTGGAAGCCGCGCGCCGCGAAGCCCTGGCGCTGGTCGAATCCCCCGGCGCCGAATCGGCGCGCAAGCGCCTGCTGGAAAAACTCCCGCAGCAGTGGCAGCGTCGCTATCAGCTGGCGTCGGTGGGGTAAATGCGTGAATCGTGTGCGGGGCGGAACCGGCTGTTGAACGTTATACGTGGAAAGCGAAGGATTCCATGAGTGCGAATTTACGTATCGCTGAAACAACCGGCTTCCCACCACCAACTTTCGACTTTCGACGGATGCTGCCCGGAAAATCGGTTTCACATCCCGCAAATCACGTATTGCAAATCACGGATCGCGGCCTCTCATGCGCGTAATCGCCGGAAAATACCGGAGCAGGACGCTGCGCAGCTTGAAAGGGCAGGCGCTGCGGCCCACCAGCGACCGCTTGCGGGAAACGCTCTTCAATATTCTGGGACCGGTCATGCCAGGGGCCGCGTTCATCGACCTGTATGCGGGAACCGGGGCGGTGGGTATCGAAGCGCTCAGTCGCGGCGCGCGCAGCGCGATTTTTATCGAGCAGCACGCCCCCGCCGCCGCGCTCATTCGCCGCAATCTGGAGTCGTTGGGGATTGCCGGCGAAGCGGAGATTCTTGCCGTGGACGTTTTGCGCGGGCTGGAGCGCCTGGAGGCGCGCCACAGTCACGCGGAATTTATTTTTCTCGATCCGCCCTACGCGGCTGCGGGGGAATACGAACGTGTGCTTGAATTTTTGGGCGCGTCGTCGCTGGTGTCACCCGGCGGACGCGTCATCGCCGAGCATCTGAAGAAATACGCGCTGCCCGAACGAATCGGTAAACTGGAGCGTTCCCGCGTGGTCCAGCAAGGCGACGCGGCGCTAAGTTTTTACCGTCTCGCAGCGGCCGCATGATGGCCCGCGTATCAGGGCTACAACCCGCAACAGTGATTCTCAGGCTACATCTTTTCCCCGAAAAGCGCGGCCGAGAAAATAAAGTCCCGCACCGGCGGCGACGATGGCGATTCCGATGATAAGGCCGTTGGTGGACCCGACAATTTCCACGCGATTGCGCACCACGACAGCAACCATCAGCGCCATGGGAGGCACGCCGATGGCAACAGCGCCTGCCATGCCCCCCGGAACGCGGAACGGGCGCTTGAGTTCGGGCTCGCGAATGCGCAGCGCCACCAGCGCCCAGAATTCCAGCAGAATGCTCAGTCCGGTCAGCAGGACATCGAGAATCAGGTTCTTCTCAAACCCCAGCGGAAAGCAGACGCCCCAGACAACAGCGCACGCAACAATGGCGGCCCAGGGCGCGCCGGTGCGCGGATTGCGGCGAGCAAAAATCCGCGGCAGGTAACCGTCTTCGGCCATCACCAGAGGCAGGCGCGTAAAGGAGAGCATCAGCGTGCCAAACGTTCCGATCGAACCAATCACTCCGGCCGCGGCGATGGCGACGGCCAGTGTTGCGCCGCCGATCAGTTGCCCGACATCCACCCAGCCGCCCGTCGTCCAGCTGTTCGGATCGATTCCCGTGCGCGCAACCGCAGCGACCGGCAGCAGGTAACTCACAATCACTAAAATCATGGTGCCGAACATGGCGCGGGAATAGGTGCGTTGTGGCGACTCCACTTCTCCGGCAATGGTGGAAAGATTGTCCCAACCCATGTAATTCCACATGGCGATGAGCACGCCGCCGAGCAGATCGACGTGGCGCAATGGCGCCGGTGCCGCATTGCCCGCCCTGCCGCTTCCGATGGCCAGAATAATCAGCGCCACAAATGGCGCAAACAGCGCAAGATTGAGCCAGATGGAACCTTCTCCGACCGAACGCACTCCCATCAGGTTCCACGCCGTGCACAGCGCAATCATGGCAAATCCCAGATAAAGACCGCGATGCCCGGCGACAAGTCCCGGCATGAACCGCCCGATATAAGCAACGCAGAGATTCGGGTACAGCGCCATTTCAAACACGCTGCCCGCAAGGGAAAGCCACGTTTCCTGAAATCCCCAGAAACGCCCCATCCCGCGACGTACCCAGATGTAGAAACCTCCCTCTTCCGGAATGGCCGTGGCCAGTTCGCTCACCATCAAGGCCGCGGGCAGACTCCAGAGCAGCGGCGTAATCAATAGGATCAATAACGTGGCGGCGTAACCCGTCTTCTGGACAATGTCTTCCAATCCGTACGGGCCGCCGGCAATCATGAAGTAGGCTGCCGTGATCATGGGCACGACGGTAATCTTGCGAAGCGTTTTCATGCCGCCGTTGCCGGGGCTGGATTTCGCAGTGCTCATGGGCGTTTGGCTCGGTTCAAGCGTTCGCTCCTTCAGCGGTCTTGCCGAGGTGTCTTATAACATCCCGGGCCGATAAAATGAAATTTACAAACTTTCGCGTGCCCCTCTAATGCTTTTGTTTGAATGAGTTAGCAGAGATATCGCGCGAATCTTTTCGGGCCCGGAATTGCTGCTTACTTTTCCTTGTATTTTCACGTCTAAACAATTGGAATCGTTTCCGTATTGCCGGATTGCACGAAGCGGAATATGCTTCGTAGTTATGGAGAGAGAGCACAAGATGTCCTCCGACGGAATAACAGCCACATGGCCTGCTGACCGTTCCGGCGATCCCGTGCAGGGATCTGCCGCCATCGGGGCATCCCGCCGAGCCTTGGCCGCGCCCGATGACCGGGAACTGATCGAACGCGCGCAGGGCGGGGACCGCGAAGCGTTTGAAGCGCTGGTGCACCGCTACGATCGCGATGTCCTGCGCATCGCGCTGAACGTGCTGCACAGGACCGACGACGCCCGCGACGTCTACCAGGAAGCATTCCTGAAAATTTACAAGAATTTGCCGCGCTTCCGTTTCGAATGCAGCTTTTATACTTGGATGTACCGCGTCGTGACCAACGTCTGCCTGGATCATCTGCGCCGCCGCAGCAGCCGGCCGGAAGATCAGGCGCCCGAATACGCGAACAATGCGAATGGTGATACGCCGGCCGGCGATTTCTTTGACCGGCAGCAGGAACAACGCGCCTCGTCCGATCCGGAGCGGCGTTTCATGGGGCTGGAAATCGGCAAGCGGATTTCCACGGCATTGGCGCGGCTGACGCCGCGCGAGCGCATCGTGTTTGAGATGAAGCATTATCAGGGACTGAAACTGCGCGCGATCGGCGAAGCCCTGGGAACCTCCGAAGAGACGGTAAAGAACTCATTATTTCGCGCGACGCGCAAGTTGCGCGTGCAATTGGAAGAATTACTGTGAACGAACAGTCCAACAACACGATGAACATCCGCTGCAAGGACGTCGAATTCCTGGCGCTTCTCTACGCCTGCGACGAACTCGATGCCGCCGGGCGCGCGGCCCTTGAGTCGCACTTCGCCCAGTGCCCCGCTTGCGCCGCCATTGCGTCGCGCGAAAATCAGCTGCATCAGGCCATCGCTTCTTTCGATCAACCCGCGGATTCTCTGGATCGCTCCGGCCTGCTGCTGGCCGAATGCCGCAGCCAGCTTGCCGAAGCGCTCGACGATCACCAGACGAAAATGAATCAGCCCGGCTGGCGCGCCGTTTTTTCACCGGCCGCGTGGTGGGGCGTGCTGCGCGGAACTTTGATTTATCACCCGGCCATGAGCATGGCCGCCCTGATGGTCGTCGGATTCCTGGCGGGCGTGGCCGGGCAGCGCATGCGCGTTGCCCCCCCGCCGGTTCCGGTCCGCCCCGTGATGAGGGTTTCCGCCGCCCCGAAGCAATTAATCCAGCAGCAACTGCGAAGCGCCGAGAGCGCCAACGTGGTCTGGGTAACGCCATCGGGATCGAGCACCCCCACCGTGCAGGTGCAATTGATGTCGCCGAACCCGACCAGCATCGTAGGCGCGCCGGACGATGCGGACGTGGAGCGCGCGCTGACTTTTGTTCTGGAAAACGGCCAGCAATTCGATCCGGGCGTGCGTCTGGATTCCCTGGATGTGCTGCGCACCCGCGCCGTGGATCCCGATGTGCGCCAGGCGCTCTGCGCCGCGGCGCGCGCGGACCACAATCCGGGCGTGCGCATGAAGGCGCTGGAAACTTTGCAAGGGTTCGAGGATGACGCCACCGTCCGGCAAACACTTCTGGACGCGCTGCAGAGCGACGCCAATTCCGGCGTGCGCATCGAAGCCGTCAATCTGCTCGTCAATTCCCTGCGCGATGCCGGCGCATCCGGCGCGGCCGACCCGCAAACCCTGAACGTGCTGCGCGATCGCCTGCGAAACGATCCCAACCAATACGTTCGCCTTCAAAGCGCAGCCGCCCTGCGTGAACTGGGCGCCAGCGTTCGTCCCTAGCCGGGCGCGACTCCAGCACTGCCGGGATCTTCGGTTTCAGCGGCGCCGCAAGACAGCGGCAATCACCGCGGCTTCCGCCGCTGAGGTCCTGATTTTTTTGGTTGTCACACAGGCTTCGACGCCTATCCTGCCGGGTTGAAATTCATGATGATTTGGCGAAAATTCTCCGTGGGAGCGGTACTGGCGCTGGCAGCCATGCCTTCGCTTCTATTCGCGCGCCCCCAGGCCCCCGCAACGCATTCCCGCGCGGAGAGTTCCATCCTTACTTCCCTGCAAGAACATCCCGCGCGCCAGGACCCGGCCGCATCTTTTCCGATCGCGATTATCGAAAAGACCGGGTCGCTCCCCGCGAAGCAAGGCATGCGTCTTATCGTGAACGCCGATCCGGGCAATATTCGTATTTTCACCGACGCATCCTCGAAGTTTGTTTCCTACTCGGTGCGCGTGGAGGCCGACGCGCGCGACCCCGGCGCAAAACAATTCGTGCGTGATTTCAAGCTTGCCGCGTGGCGTACCCGCCAGAACATTGCACTGCATGGCACGCTGCCATGGAAAACCTTTCGCGGGCAGTTTCGCGTGAACTATGAGATTCACATCCCGCGCCGCTTCAACGTGGAAGTCCACACCCTGCGCGGAAAGATCGAACTGCAGGACGTTGACGGCCAGGTGGATTTGTTCACCGAGGGAGGAAGCATCACCGTGGGCAGCGTGGGCGGCGCGGAGGCGTCCTCTCATTCCTCGCGCGGGTCCGAGGAGAGCTTCGCCGCGCGATTGAAAACAATGGGCGGCCATATCGCCATCGGCGATGTGAATGGCACTCTGCAGGCAACGACCGAGGGCGGGCACATCACCACCGGAAATATCGCCGGGGAGGCCATCCTGCATACCGGGGGCGGACAAATTCACACGGGCCGCATTTCGGGAACCGCAACGCTCGATACGGGAGGCGGAAATATTACGGCGTGGCTGGATGACACCTCCGGCCAGCAAGCCGCCGCCGGCAAAGACGCCGGAGACGCCGCGAAAAACGCGCGCAAATTTCACGGCGCATCGCAGTTCGTCTCCAGCGAAGGGGATGTGACCCTATATCTCCCGCAGAAAATGGCCGCGACAATCGATGCGGTCATCGAACGGGGCGCCCGGCACAGAATTGTCTCGGCCCCTTCCCTCCTGCAGAATGTCAGCTGCCAGGATTCAGGAGCCGCCCGCATCATGATGCAATGCTCGGGCGATTTGAATGGGGGCGGCGAGGTGGTTCATCTGAAGGCCCTGTCGGGAAATATCTTTTTAAAGACGGATCAGCCTCAAACGCAGGCGGGCGCGGCTTTCCCCTCCACCTGGATGGAAGCCGCCAATGGCGCCGCTGTTTTCGAGCCACTGGAATCCAACGACCCGGGGGACGACTACGATGCCGCAGGTTTCTTTGCGGAAATTCGCCGGAAAATTCTGGAGTCCTGGTGGGGCGGCCTTCCGGTCGACGCGGCGGAAATGCAGAGGCATCTGGAGAACGCCGTGGCTCCGGTATATCCGGAAGTAGCGCGCAAGGCGGGTGTGGAGGGCGACGTCGTCCTGCGTATCAGTGTTTCCGGCGAAGGCCGCGTCACGGCCTTGAAAGTTCTCGACGGGCCGCCCATTTTGGCGCGCGCCGCCGTCAAGGCCGTGAAGCAGTGGCAATACCGCGCGCTCACGATCAACGGCCAGCCCACCACCGTGGTAACGACGATCGTTGTCTCGTTCCGTTTGCACTAATGCGCGGCAGCAAACTCCCCGCAACGCTCGATCGCTGCATCCCATCCTTCGAAACGGCCATACGCCTCTGAATCATTGGCTCAAGAACCTGCGAAGAACACGAATAACGCCGTGATATAAATGTTCCATTACCCCGGACCGGGCCCGAACAAACGGTCCATTCGGAACCGGTCCAGGTTCGTGTCACGATTCGTGAGGCCCAGGTTGCCGATACTCTTGCATTCCCGCATCGGCCAACAGGCTCGGGCAAATTGCAACGGTTTCGCGGCTGTTGCGCCGGCAATGAGAGGAGTATCCACGATGATGAGATTTACCTGTTTCGCTTTTGCGCTGGCTTTATTGACTCATTCCGCCATGGCACAAGACAAAAAAGACGCAGGTGCTCAGTCTTCGACGTCCCTGCTGGTCAACGGCCAACTCATTCATGGGAAAGTGCTGGAAATCGATGGGAAGCATTTTGTGGCGGTGGAAGACCTGGCGCAAAGCCTCCGGGGAACGATCGCCTACGGCGACGCCCGGATTGCGCTCACGTTGTTTCAACCTTCATCCGCGGCCAGCCACCTGCCCTCGACTGCGCCGTCACCTGCGCCCGCACCACCGTCTGTGCCCGCACCGCCAGCCGCTTCCACAATACCGCCCACGCCGGCACGGCAACTGGAAGCCGGACGCATCAAAGGCACGCTCACATATTTTCTCGATTTCCATGCCGGGAATGTGCCGGACACCGGGAGCAAAGTGTGGCTGGTTGCGGGCGCTGCTGGAATCCCGGTCAACA
>Ga0307373_10002645_pt1 | contig 32039 bp, 24 predicted proteins | sample OX2MG_FD_202534 | JGI IMG/M metagenome (GOLD analysis project Ga0307373, IMG submission 202534) | Soil microbial communities from Risofladan, Vaasa, Finland - OX-2 | ecosystem: Environmental > Terrestrial > Soil > Coastal area > Acid sulfate soil | place: Finland: Risofladan, Vaasa | collected...
GGTTCGTTCCGTGTCGTGACCGTCTAAGAGGTCGAGCATGACCGAGGCACCAAACCGTGTGGACGCCACGCCCAGCCCGGTGAAGCCCATGACGTACGAGGCCTTGCCTTCGTAGGCCATGCCCCAGAAGGGGGAGAACCGCGTACAGGTGTCGATGGCCCCGCCCCACGAATGGGTGAATTTGACGCCCGCGAGCTGCGGAAAGGTCTTGAGAAAGTGGCCCGCGAGTTTGGCGTAGGTGTCGGCGTTGAATTCGTAGTCGCGACGGGCCTTGGCGCGAAAGGTGTAGATCGCGTCGTAGCCACCCCACAAGATCGAGTTGTCCTTCGTGAGCCGGTAGTAGTGAAAGAGGTTCCCCGAGTCGGCGACGCCTTCGCGGTCCGTCCAACCAATGCTCGCCATCTGCTCGTCGCTGAGCGGCTCGGTGACGAGCGTGTAGTCGTAGACCGGCACCACGTACTTTCGCGCCTGGCGGATGAGCGAGGGAAAGACGTTCGTCGCGAGTGCCACCTTCGCTGCCGTCACCGCACCGTAGGGGGTGTGGACGCGCACCGCGTCGTCGACGTCTTCGAGCCACTCCACTTTGGAGTTCTCGAAAATCTTCACGCCCAAGGACAGGCAGACGCGCTCGAGGCCCCACACGAGCCGCGCGGGGTCGACGAGGGCCGTGCCGTCGACGTCAAAGAGAGCGCCCTCGTACGAGGGTGAGTGAATGCGGGTCTGAACCTGTTCGCGGTCGAGGACCTCGACGTGGTCGCCCATCTCATTTCGAAGTCGCGCTTCTTCCACCATTCCCTTGAACTGCCATGGCGCGACCGCGACGCGCAGTTCGCCGGTTCGCTCCCAGTCACACTCGATCTGGTAGCGCTCGATGGTCGCTTCGATCTCGTTGAGGTTCTCGCGAGCGAGCCGTTCGATGATGGGCATCTCGGCGGGGAACCGATTCATGCCGTTGTTGAAGCCGTGCGTGAGCGACGCGCTGCAGAAGCCGCCGTTTCGCCCCGACGCCCCCGCGCCCGTCTCGTACTGCTCGAGCACGATGACTTCACGGTGGGGGTCTCGTTCCTTGGCCAACAGTGCCGTCCAGAGTCCCGTGTAGCCGGCCCCCACGACGCAAAGGTCGGCGCCGAGGTCACCGATGAGGGCGGCGTGCGACTCGGGTTCGAGGGGATCGGAGTCCAACCACCACAGCTCGGGCTGTACTTCGGCCAGGTGGCGTAAGACGAAGGGGTCCTTCTTCTCCATACTGTGTCCAACCACTGGTTGGAATCACCCTCTCTTGGCACTTCGTGTTTCGCGGGTCCCAACCGCGCGAACGCCGGGTCTCACCCCGGCCTCTGATGGTCAATTCTACCGAGGGACCGTTGTCGCCGAGGTACCTCGATCGTTGAATTCAACGTCGCGGAGCCCGGCGGCGGTCCGCGCCGCTTCTCCTCGGGCGACCCGTACGTCCTGGCGTCGAAACATGGCTGTACCCTCCGAGCGCCGCTCCAGAGCGCAAGCGCCGTGGATCAATGCGAACTGGCAATCTGGCCGCACGAGCGACCATCGTCACGGACCAAGGACTCATCGACGTCGCGACAGGGTCAAACGGCGTCTTTTCTACGTCGGTCGACAAGTACGTTCGCCGTCATGGCAATCTTCTGACCTGGTTCCACGGAGTCGAGATTGACGTCACCGTTCCCACGACCCCGGGCGAACTCTGGGCAGTCCTCGGCTCGGTCCGGTGGTCCTGAACCCCCAGCAGAGCTTCGCGGTTGCCCTTAACTATCGAAACCACGCCGAGGAGATGAAGCTCGCCTCTGCCAAGCAGCCGACGATATTCACGAAGTGGGCTTCGTCACTCTGCGGGCCGAACGACGAGCTTCGGATCCCGTGTGACTTGACCGACTTCGAGGCGGAACTCGTTGACGTGCTTGGCACCACGGCGCGGGAGCTCAGCGTCGAAAACGCGCTCGCGGCGGTAGCCGGCGACTGCGTTGGGCAAGACTTTTCGGATCGCGCCTCGCGGACGCAAGGCGCGCCAGCGCAGTACACACTCGGCAAGTCGTATCGACACCTCTTTCCAATTGGCCCGTGGTTGACGACCGCCGACGAGAGCGCGTATCCGAACGACCTCTCCATTCAGTGCGGCGTCAGTGGCGTCGAGTACCAGAGCTCAATGACGAGCGACATGGTCTTCTCCGTAGCTGGAATCGTCAGTGACCTCAGCCACGTCGTGGAACCGCGTCCGGGCGACCTCATCTTCACCGGTTGCCCTCACGGTGCCGGACAGGGCCAGACGCCCCCACGGTTTCTGAAGCCCGGCGAGCGCGTGGTCACTGAAATCGGACGACTCGGTGACGTCGAGAACGAAGCCGCGTAGGCACCCCTGGTCCCGGTCGTCCATCGGGTGAGACTTGCGCGCCGACGTTTGAAGCGGCCGGTTCGAAGTGCGTGAGGCGACTGGGTAGCCTGATCGAAGTGCGACCGAGGACGTGACGGTGACTGACTTTGTGGGCTTCGACCTCGAGACGACGGGCGTCAGTTCCTTCCGTGACTTTCCGGTGTCCTACGGTTTCGTCCAGCACGTGCGCGACGCGAACGAAGTGTCAATGCACGTCGAGGGCGGCTACGTAAACCCCGGCGTGGCCATTCCGCCTGGCGCGTCGGCGATACACGGCATCACGGACGACATGGTGACCGACGCGATGGCACTACGCGACGCCGTAGAGACCATCGTGGACAAACTGGTCTCGGTGTGGAGTTCGGGCGGGGTGATTGTCGGGATGAACGTCGGCTACGACCTCACGATGGTGGATTCACTTTGTCGACGACTAGCGATTCCAACACTCGAAGAGCGCTCCAACATCGGTGGGGTCATGGACATCCTCGTTCTCGATCGACACTTCGACAAGTGGCGAAAGGGGGCACGTAAACTCGGCGACCTCTGTCGGCACTACGGTGTGACGCTCGAGGGTGCCCACGGCGCGGTCGAGGACGCCGAGGCCAGCCTCATGGTTCTCGAAGCGATGACGGCGGTCTTTCCGGAGATCGAACGTATCCCGGTCGCGGACATCAGCGGGACGTTGCGCACTTGGTACCAAGAGTGGCTGACCAGCTTCTCGAGTTACCTAGAGGAGAAGGGCGAAGCGCCCATCGAAGCTGGCCGCTACGCATGGCCGATTCATCTCGACGGGTAGGGCAGTCCCTTTGCTCGCGATTTCGAAGTCAATAAAGGTGCCGGGGGAGTCGCGAGTGTTTTGTTGCAATCTTGTTCATTCAAGACGTGGTCACCGACTACGAACCCGCTGGCCAAAGCCGCTACTGCGTGGTGGCAACTCAGTTCCGCCGCCTCTTCGACCTCAGCAATTCAGAACGAACTCAGTATCATGTCTGGCGGAGACGTCATGAAATATCTGCTCACTTCTTCTGGAATCAGCAACGCGAGCATCAACGACGCGCTGGTGGAACTACTTGGCAAGCCGATTGCCGAGTCCAGTGCTCTGTGCATTCCTACCGGAACGTACCCGTTTCCCAATGGTGCAGAAGGGGCCTACAGATTCATCCGCGGAGTGGCCAAGAGCCACTTGAGTGAATTGGGGTGGAAGTCGTTGGGGGTGTTGGAACTCACTGCTCTGCCCAGCATCAAGGAATCCGATTGGATTCCTGTGGTCCAAGATATTGACGCTTTGCTCGTGTGGGGTGGAGATCCACTGTATTTGTGTTACTGGATGCGCCACTCCGGCTTGGCGGACGTACTCTCGTCGTTGGGAAATGAGACGGTCTACGTGGGGGTGAGCGGCGGAAGCATGGTGGTGGCTCCCAACTTCGGAGTGCCCTATGACGGTGTGAACCCGCCCGTCGGCAGTGAAGAAGGCATGGGGTGGGTTGACTTTGCCATGATTGGCCACCTCGATAACCCCGACATGGCGGACTTTTCCCTCGCGGGTGTAGAAGAGTGGGCTGCTGGGGTACCGGGGCCGGCGTACGGGATTGATGATGAGACCGCAATAAAAGTGGTCGACGGAACGGTCGAAGTCGTTTCAGAAGGCCATTGGAGATTGTTCAATCCCCGAAATAGCGATGCTGAGTTCAACTGAAGTTGAGCCACCGTTGAAAGGTTGCGGTTCTTGGGCGGCGAGTCGCTGCGATCGTCGTACCCGTGCTTGTCAGGAGTTTCCTGACGCTGTAAGGTAAATCCTGACAAGAACCAAGACTTCGGGGAGATACCATGGCCATCACCGACGAACCCGTGGCAACGTCGTGCTCGTTTTGCTTGAAACCCGCTACCGAGGTTACGAGGCTCGTCGCCGGTCCCGGTGTCTATATCTGTAACGAATGCGTCGAACTCTGCAGTCAAATCATTAGCAGCCCTCCGTCGCTGCCGCAAGGGACGACGTCTTGGGAGAAAGATCTTGACCTTAACGGGGTCCTTTCGAGCCTCCCTCGGATAGCAGCAACGGGTCTGCAAGCGGAGAGTAACCTCACTCGCTTCGTGATGAGGGCGAGAGAGATGGGAGCCACGTGGGCGGCGATCGGAACGTCTTTGGGCATTGCCCGTCAGTCGGCGTGGGAGCGGTTCTCGGGCGAGGAATAGATGTTCGCTTGCCGATGCCCTCGTGAGGCGCTCGAATCGAGCTACACGACGCTGTTTGGCCCCCCGCTCGGCGATCCTGCTGTTGGAAAGCACTCCCATTAGCCGTTAGTTCGCACCTATCTCAACCCCGCGGTTCGGCGCCTCCAGCTGCCACCACGAGTGCCGTCTCGTACTCACCTGAGGTGATCCGAACGACACCGGCATCGAAATCAGCCCTGGCATTCTCCTCGGGGTCGATCCGCGGTAGCACGGCGCTCATCGCGACCGGAGGGTCCCATACTTCAACCCGACTCAGCAAGACGCCTCCGGGCGAGTCGCCTGGGTACTGCCGCGCTTCAACTGGGGTCCAATCATGGACTGATGAGGCAACCTCCGCTCGAGCGACGAACTGCCTCACCGGTGCTCCGAGATACACGAGAACGACGTCGCCCTCTTCGAGCGCATCGCGGTGGCGCTCATCGACGTTGACTCCCCACATTCCCGCACGCAGGTAGCCGCTAGCCCGCTCGTAGAGGGGTCGGAGATCCGTTGCGTCACTGCCCGTGACGTTAAAGATGTAGTGCGCCACGGCTGAAGCGTATCGCGAGTCATTCCCAGCCACGATGAAGTTGCACTTCATCGGGCTGCTGTTCACCACTAGGTTTTGACTGATGGCGATCGGATCGGGGCTCGCGCGCCTAAGCGGATATCCCTTTGAGGTGCGTTACAGCGAAGGGTCGCTGCTACGAGCGCGGACCGCGGCGAATGTCGCTGCGGATGCCTACGACTACTTCAGAGACCCGTTCTCAGGAGTAGAGCCCGACATCGCCTTGATCGTTGCCGACAAGGCTGACTGGAAGAGCAGACAGCCCTACGGGCTGCCGTTCTTCAACGATGACGAAGGACAGATTCGTCCCGGCATCGTGGTGATGCCCGCGGGCGGTGGAGACTTCTGGATCGCCATGGGCCGAGATCTTCTCGAGGCGTCGCCGGATGGGCGCACGAAGTTGCTCGCGACGTACCCAGACGGTGAGGGTGGCTTGAATCTCCAACCATTCTTCGACCTCGTCACGATTCACGAGCTCGGCCACGCGTTCGAAGTGCTCGGGGACCTCAGATTGCCGACGTTCTGGTTAGGCGAGATCTTCGCTAATTTGGCCCTACACGCGTTCGTAGCCACGAGACAGCCGGAGAACTTGACCACTCTTGAAACGCTCTCAAGGGTGGGAGCGCAAAGTTCACGCCTCGATGCGCGCGTGGGCGCCGGGGGTTACACCGCACTCGAAGACCTCGAAAGCCACTACACGGGTGGGGAAAACCCTATGAGTCCGCTCAACTACGTCTGGTACCAGTATCGATGGCAGCGTCTGGCAGCAACGATGTTCGATGCGGACGGCGAGGGCGCACTGGTCCGCTTCTGGAACTGCTTTCACGCAACCGATCGTTTCGACTCTGGCGAAGTCACGGCCGCGATGCTGGTCCCGTTGCTAAGAGCTGAAGTGAGCGAGACCCTCGGGCAAGCCGTCCAAGATTGGCACTAGAACCGGTTGCGGACTGAACCGTGCGAATCGCACTGGAACGCTTGAATCGCCAACGATAGGCGGCGCGTCCGTTCCTTCGGGTCTTCGATGGCGAAGTTTTGGCAGTTGCTCGCAGTCCGATGAGCGCTCGCCGTCGCGGGCGACGAAGTGGACACGCCACGAGCTGGACCCGACGAAACCCTGCTTCTCGACTGCTACGACGACGTCAACTCGTCTCCCAATCGGACAACCGCCGAAGCAAGTCCGTCGACGTACTCGCTCGTCGTACGGGGGTTGATGAAGCAGGGGCGAAGTCCGAACGAACCGTTGACGATGGTCGCGCTCGGCAGGTACGGCGTCTCTCGTAGTAGGCGCCGGTGCACCTGTTCGTTAAGAGAGTCAAGGTCAATAACACCGTCGCGACGATAGCGAAAGCAGCAGATGGAGAGCACTGGCTCGCAGAGTAGTTCGAGGCGATCGTTTCTTCGAACCTCCGCCGCGAGCTGACGCGCAAAGTCGTTGTCTCGTTCGACGCGGTGCGTCACGCCGCGGCGACCGAGTTCGCGCAGGATGCTCCAGACGACGACGCCTCTCGCGGGTGCAGAGAGTTCAACGCCGAAGTCGGCGTAGGGAATGCCCATCGAATCGAGCGAGGATCGAGCGTCGTCCGGGTCGCCGAAGGATCCCTCTAAGTAGTCCGCCGGCTCTTGGGTGAAGGCTCGATGCAAAATCGAGCGGTCGCGCACGAACGTCGCGGCGATGCCGGTCGGTGCGCCGAGCCACTTGTGGGGATCGACGATCACCGAGTCCGCGAGTTCCAAGCCGTCGTAGAGCGGTCGCACGCGCTCGTCGAGGATGCCGGGTAGTCCGTAGGCACCATCGACGTGGAACCACGCGCCGTAGCGACGAGCGAGTTCGCCGCACTCTCGTAGGGGGTCGATCGCTCCTGTGTTCGTCGTCCCCGCCGTCGCGACTATCGCCAAAGGGATGACGCCCCCGACCCGGTCATCCTCGAGCGCGCGAGCCAACGACACCGGGTCGAGACGCTGTTGCCCGTCGGAAGGAATCAGGCGTACGCTTCGCCGCCCGAGACCGAGAACTCCGGCCGAGCGCAGAATTGTGTGGTGCGACTCCTCGGAGGCGTAGATGGCGGCGCGCGTGGCGCCCAGCCCGTCGGCGGCGGGATCGACGCCCCGCTGTTCGTAGGCCCACTGGCGAGCGGCGCCCAGCGCCACCAGATTCGCGACCGATCCGCCGCTCGAGTACACGCCCTTCATGCTGGAACGAAGTCCACAAAGCTGCGCCAACCAGTTGAGCGAGAGTTCCTCTAGATAGTTGAAGGCGGTGAGCGTGTAGCGCTGGGGGGAGGCGACTGTCGCGGCGAGCGACGCGGCGGTTGCTACGGCGGTCGGTTCCGTCGTGATCCATCCCCAAAAGCCCGGTTCACTGATTCGTGCGCCATTCGGCACGACGGTGCTCACCAACTCATCGATGACGCCGTCGCCACCGACTCCCTCATCGGGCAGCGGTCGCTCGAGCACGCCCATCCATTCGTCGCGTCGCGTCATCGGGTCACCGTGTTCGCCGTGAAGAAACTCTTCCAGGGCAGTGCCGACGCGCGCGAGATAAGCGTTGCGGTCGTCCGTTGTCAAGGGTGGCGCCATGGCATCGATGCTACCGAGGGTGATGTGACGTCGAACTAGTGCGCCTGTCGCTTGCTCAGTCAATCGGTCGAGAAGGCAGCCACCGAGTCAATCAGATGGTCCGCGGGAAAATTGATCTACCTTGACCCACGACGACAGAATCTGCTTGGATATTGGTGGCATCGGCCACGAAACCCAGGACTGGCTTTGCCGATCGTAAGCGAGTCTCTCGCGAAAGATTTATGGCGTCAGGTGCTCAGCGCTGGCTAGCGCGTCGATGTAATTTGAACGCAACTGCGATCTGGGAATAGGGAGTCGTCGAGTGGGTCTCGACAGGTGTCCTCTGCACGCAGATTGACCTCCAGCCGGTTGGCGTGGAGATGCTGAACGGGCAGCCGTCGTGGAGTGAATCCCTTCGCGGGCGAGCGATGAGGAACTCAGACACCAGTGCCGGGTTGCGACACTCTTGCGTCGGGTCGCCGACCCGTGTTGTGACCAACGGGTCATCAAGCCACGAGTTAGCTATCGGTGTTCACGTCTCCGTGCGGGCTATAGGGCGTCGCGAGGGCCAGTACGGGGTGGCGGAATCGCCGCATGCTGTCCCGTTCGGTGGGTACGTGGTGGGGTACTGCCGTTGAAGCACCCGATCCCAGCGCCCTCGCGAACTTCTACTCCCAGTTGCTCGGATGGTCGGTAGTCCGCGAGGAACCCGGAACGGCCATACTCTCGGCGCCCGAGAGGCAAATCTACCTCGTGTTCCAGGAGGCGCCCGGCTACCAGTCCCCGGTGTGGCCGCCGGACCCGGCGAGCCAACGTTCGATGATGCATTTCGACTTTCCGTTTGGCGACCTCGACGGGGCCGTCGCCCAACACCAACCACAGGAGAACGTCCGAGTACTCTTCGATCCGGCTGGCCATCCGTTCTGCCTCTGTCGGGAGCGGGATTGAGACTTCAAGCGCCGAACGCTCGTGCGCGTAGTTCACGCGGCACGGCTGACGGGGCTCGAGTTCTCGGTCCGGCGTTCGCCTTTGCCCGGAAGATGATCCCCAACTTCGGGTCTTCGACGGGCTGCATCCACGAGTGAGGGGTGCACGCAGAAAGGCCGTAGCCACGAGGCGTTTACTCAATCCAGAATCGATTCACACAGCCGCCGTCAATCGAAACGACGGCCGAGTCAAAGACTCCTCCGCATCGCTCGATGACGTTCATCGAACCCTGGTTGTCAACGTTGCACGTCAGAAGAACACGTTGGACGCCCGCGTTGCGCGCAATATCCAGACCTTGAGTGAGAATCTCAGTGGCGTAACCTTTTCGCCGCTCACCTGGGACAACTCCGTAGCCGATGTGTCCGCCCTCGTGCGCAAGGAGCGCGTCAAGTTCGTAGCGAATTGAGGCGCGGCCCACGATCTTCGCGTCGACCTCCGCGACGAGAAAAGTGGACGGTACCCACTTTCCTTTCCGACCGTACTGGTATGAGTCCAGCCGATCGAGGTACTCCCGCCACGACTCGTTCCTTCGAAACCCTGTTGCAAAAGTGAAGCCCTCACTCAACATCTGTTGATGCGCCTTCATGACTTCGGCTTCATCGTCAACGTTGGGTGGGCGAAGGCGCAACGTGCTCACAAACCAATCCTAAGCAGCTTTGACTCAGGCTGGCTTGTGCCAGCAACGACGTGCGAATCATCGTTCACCTTTCGACGGACGGGCAACCGACGAAACTGATGGGGCCCCAGACACTCGTTACGTCATAGCCGATCGGTGCCAACGCAAGGCGGCACTCCTGTTGCGTAGGGTCTTCGTCGCTAGGCAAGCAGCCCAGGACATCGTCTTCGATCGCCAGATGTTCTTGAGCGGACGATCGCGTCTCGCACACACTCGTGAGGCTCGTGTACTTGATGCAGAGGTGAAGTCGCGCTAGAAAGGGCTCAATGACGCCGTACTCGATCCGAACGCTTGATGCTTCCACTTGGGACGCCTTCGCGGAGCTCGTCGAGCGCAATAATGGGGTCTTCGGGGGCTGTTGGTGCATTGGCTATCACCCCGAGTGCGGTCGGAGGGAACTGAACTATCGCGCGGTCAAGGAAGACCGCGTGATGACCGGGCGTGCCCACGCGTCGCTCGTGTTTGACGAAGACGATAGGGCGCAGGGGTGGTGTCAGTACGGCAGCCCCGAAGAGCTCTCGAACATTAAGCACCTGCGTGAGTACGAAAAGGACGCGCCACCTCGTCCGGATTGGCGAATCACTTGCTTCTACGTCGACAGAAGACACCGCAGCCAGGGCGTTGCCCGCGCCGCGCTCGAGGGTGCCCTCGATCAGATCGCGCGAGCCGGCGGCGGCCTCGTCGAGGCCATCCCCGAAGTGACCGCCGGCCGTGAGGCACCGGGTCGCTTCCTCTTCAGCGCCTCCGTCGAACTCTTCGAGCAGTATGGATTCGTTCGCAAGCGACAGGTTGGCAAGCACGCGTGGATTGTCAGCAAGGTCGTTGCTGCCGAGTGAACGACTCCTGTTTCGCCCAGCCATGTTCCCATCGACACGAGATCCGAACACCCGTGGCGTTCGCAGGCCCGAGGTTCAACTCGTTGACCGCGATGCTGGCGGCATTGACTCGTCGCCACCAACTTGGCTCAATTCGTACGTCACCTGAAAACGGCGGTAAGTCTTTCACGGCGCAACGTCGACCTTAGACCGGCGAGAACGTCCGTCGTCACTCGCCGTCCGCTCTCAACCGAGACGCGCGGTCAACTGATCCTGCACGCTGGACCACTCGCGGTCGAGGATTGAGAAAAATACGGTGTCGCGAAGATGACCAGTCCACGTGAGCCGATCGCGACGCAAGACTCCTTCTCTGACAGCACCCAGCTTCGCGACGGCGGCCTGGCTTCGTTCGTTGCGAGTGTCCACCCTGAATTGGACGCGCACCGCCCCAGAGTCGAAGGCGTGCTTCAGCATCAGCATTTTTGACTCCGAGTTGACCGCTCGTCCTCGAACGTCGGGGTGCAGGAATGTTGTGCCGATCTCTACTCCACCCTGGTCGGCCAAGGCCGTGTAATAGCTCGACATTCCTACGACCCGCGAATCTGCACGGCGTCTGATGGCGTAGGGCATTCGCTGATCCCTTGGAGCACCACAGGCGACGGCCCAAAAGGTCTCAAACGCTGCACCCGTCGGATTGACCGGCATGATGTCCCACGTCTCGAGGTCGCAGTCGATGGCCGCACGGACCTCTTCTTTCAGCTCGGGCCTAAAGGGTTCCATGCGGATGCGGCCACCCTCCAACACGCAGAAATCGAGCTCCATATCGGTACCTTAACGAACTCGAGAATCACGGCGATCTGCTCCAGCGTTGCTGCTGCGGATCATTCGCGGCGGGAAGCCGAGACGTAGTGACGACTCAGAAAATGCCGACGGATGGCGGCGGACGTGCCACGTCGGATCGATGACGTCAACCTGCCTTTTCGAGACGCCAGAGCTTGGTGGCAGATTTATTGCCTTGGGTTTGCGACGACGGCGCCACGTTACGTGATGAGTGCTTCGACAGCGTCCAGATCGCGCTCGGCGTACCGGCGGTGCTCCCACTCTTCATTGAGGATTATGAGTAGGCACTTGCGCACGGGAAAACTCTGAGGCGGCGGCCAACCTGGCGCGTCGACGGATTCAGTGTGGCCGTCAAGTGCCGCGGCGGTGAGACCTTCGATGACCTGACGCACCGTGGCCATCCGGTCGCGCCGGAGCTCGAGCACGGCGTCGAGCGAAGGGCGCGCGGCGCGATCGCGAGGGATAGCCGGGTCTTCGGGCATCTCGTCCCACGGCAGGTCCAAAGGGCTCCAGGGTGACGGATCGCCAAGAATCGCGCGCCGGACCCACGAGTCGGTCGCGAACAGTAGGTGTCGCAACGTTTCAATGAACGTCCATTCCCCATCCACCGAAACGTGGAGGAGGTCTGGCTGCACGTGGCGAGCCCGTTCGACCGTCTCGCCCCAGAGTCGCTCGATGATGCCCCAGGCATCATTGAAGCCGGCGGCGTCTGTCGGGCGCATCTTGGATCGCAAGGGATTGCGTCTGTCGAGTTCGGCGTCGATCAGTGGTCCGACGTCGACGTCGTTAATCGTCAGGTTGTCAATGTCGCCGTGGATCTCGACGTCGACCAAGTCCACGTTTCGCAGAAGTGCTCCGCTCAGGTCGACGGCGCGGAACTGCGCGCCACGGAGGTCGACGCGTTCGAACGTGGATCCACGGAGGTCGGCATCGATGAAGTCCGTCATGCGAGAAATCTTATTGTCACGTTCGTCGAGATGTCGGACGGTTTAGGCACCGTGTGGCTGTCGGCGTCTTGCGCCGGTGTGATCGGTGGGTCTGCGCTTAATTGGTGACCGTCAAGTTCGTGGCTGGTACGTGCGAGGCAGTGGGCCTCGTTGCGTCGGGTCTTCGTGATCGAAGATCTGTTGCCAACGGCCGCTGACTCCACCACCCTCAGAAAGCAACCTTCTCGCGTGTGAATCGTGAGCAGCGGGATCGCTCCACCAACTACTGAGCGGAGCCTGCTATTTCGTGCTGGTTCGAATCACCGTGCGCGCCAGGATGCCGAGCGTGGCACGTAGCGACGCCTCAGGAATGACCGCGAAGCTAATGCGCGTTCGGTGCGCTTCGGGCACGTTTGTCCAGTCGTAGAAGGACGTCACCAACGTTCCCGACTCGACAGGCTCGAGCACGTATCCATAGACGTAGCCCATTGGGGGATCGATCATAACTCTCTCCGTCGTCCACGTATTTCTCGGGCAATCTCGGTGCGCGGACGTCACCGGTGGATCTACTGAGGGAGAGGACGCCAAAGGCTGGTAGAGGGACGATGGCGCCAAGTCTCCGACTCCGGCCCAGGTCAGCGGACTGGCGGCCAGTGCAGGGATGCTGACTTGTCACGGGGAGTCTCCGCGGCGGACTCATCCACGTGACGCGAGCCGCTACCCAAGAGGCGTCACGCCCGCGGCGAAAGATGACGCGGTCCGCGCACTCTCTCACTTGGACAAGGGCGTCTGGCTCTTATCTCGGAAACTTCTGCAGTGGTGAGCGGTCTCCCACCAGCCAGACGTGTCCGAAGGGATCGGTGAAGCCACCTTGACGGTGCACGCCCCAGGGAGCGTCGTGATCCCGGACGCCGTCCCCGGTGACCACTGCACCGGCGGCGATGGCCTTCTGAACGAACCCGTCGGGATCATTGGTGAAGACTTCGACTCGAACCGTCGTCTGGCCAACGGCGGCGGGACTCGAAAATCCCTCTGTGGTGGGCTCATGCAGAATGAACGGTGCTCCCCCGCAGTCCAACCCAATGACGGAGCCAAGGCTCCAGAGCTCGCTGGCTCCGAGCGCAGAAATGTACCAATGGGCCGCGGCCGGCGCATCCTCGACGGCGAGCATGAACGAAATTGACAGCGTCACGAAGACGATTGTAGGCGTGGATTTGGTTCGGCCCAGTGAACCACGCCATCAACAGGTGACGCTGAACTTCCGACACCGGGTGAAACCTGCAACTTTCAGATCGTGAGCACAAGTTGGCACGTCGGTGTCGGGTGTCCGGCACCACACAAGTCCCGTTCGCTAGGCGTCAGTGCTTCGCGCGAACCGGTCACGTCGAGCCCGCGACAAAATACGCCACTAAGCGTCGGGCACTGCGAAGTCGCTGTCGGCGACGCTGGTCTCGGTGACCGAAGCGTAAACTCGCCAATGCTCGCTCCTTCCACGCCGCGCTCCTTCGTCGTCGCGCCGGACGGCGCGACAAAGCCAGCAAGCGACCTACCTCAAGGTTGTCGTCAAGTCCGCCTGTCACGAGCCCACGAGGGCGAGCCATCTCTCGTCCTAGCCCTCGCGCGTACGTCCTCGACCAGGTCTCGGTCAGAGTTCGGCCGGGCCGGATCGCGGAGGTGGTGTAGTCGCGTTCTGGCAAGTCTTCTTTATGTTCTGTAGGGTGAGAAAACTAGGCAACGTTAAGGAGTCGTCGTGTCTGAGTTCTTTATGTCCATCGGTGGCAAGTCGGTCGCGGCCAAGGAGACGTTCGGCGTCGTGAACCCCGCCTCCGGCGAGGTGTTCGAGCGGGCCCCCGAGTGCACTCGTGACCAACTCGACGAGGCCTTCGAGAGCGCGAGCCAGGCTTACGTGACGTGGCGTTCCGACGAAGATGTTCGCCGCAAGTCTCTTCTCGAGGTGGCCGACGTGCTCATGGCCTCGGCCGGCGAGATCGCGCCGATCATCACCGCCGAGCAGGGCAAACCCTTCTCGGACGCGAACATGGAAGTCTTCGGGGCCGCGATCTGGTGTCAGTACTTCGCGAACCTCGAAATCGCTCCCGAGGTAATCCAGGACGACGACGCCGCGCTCGTTCAGGTCGTGCGACGACCCCTCGGCGTGATCGCCGCGATTACCCCTTGGAACTACCCGCTCCTGCTCGCCTTTTGGAAGATCGCCCCCGCGTTATTGGCGGGCAACACCGTCGTGATCAAGCCCTCACCATTTACCCCGCTTTCGACGCTCAAGGTCGCGGAGTTGCTCCAGTCAGCGTTGCCGGCCGGCGTGCTCAACGCCGTCAGCGGCGGCGACCTCCTTGGCTCGCGGATGACCTCGCACCCGGTACCCCGAAAGATCAGCTTCACCGGATCGGTCGAGACGGGCAAGAAAGTGGCCGTTGCCGCCGCCCCGGACCTCAAGCGAGTGACCCTCGAACTCGGGGGAAACGACCCGGCGATCGTGCTCGATGACGCCGACCCCGTAATGGTCGCGAAGGCCATTTTCAGTGGCGCGTTCTCCAACAACGGCCAAATATGCTGCGCAATCAAGCGAGTGTACGTCCCGGAAGCGCTCTACGACGACGTGGTCGATGGCCTCGCGGCGTGTGCCTCCTCGATCAAGGTGGGTGACGGGATCGATCCCGAGAGCCAGCTCGGCCCCATCAACAACAAGCCGCAGTTCGAGCGGGTTAAGGAGTTGGTGGCGGACGCGCTGAGCCACGGCGCCACCGCGGTGACCGGCGGTCGAGCCATGGAGCGGCCGGGTTACTTTTTCGAGCCGACGATCCTGACGGGACTCTCGGACGGCGTACGCATCGTCGACGAGGAGCAGTTCGGCCCGGCACTTCCGGTCGTGAAGTACCGCTCGCTCGAGGACGCGATCGAGCGAGCCAACGCCACCAATTTCGGTCTCTCGGGCTCGGTCTGGGGCACCGACGTGGGGCGGGCGACTGCGGTGGCTTCGCAACTCGACTGCGGGACGGCCTGGGTCAACACGCACCTTGGCCTCGCGCCCAATCAGCCCTTTGGCGGCAGCAAGTGGAGCGGCCTCGGGGTCGAGAACGGCAAGTGGGGCCTCTCGGAGTTCACGGAGGTTCAGTCCCTCTACCAGTCGCGCACCACGGACGGGACGAACCCCCTCATGGCCCTTCTGGTCGAATAGCAGCAGACCGACCGCCGCAACTCGGTGAGCGGTGATGGGCTTCGGGTGCCGTCGCGGGTGACGGCAGCTAGAGCGTGAGAGTGGCGTGCCTCACGCTGAGCGGTGCCCGCGTTTCGCCTCCACAGTCGCTGTGGAGCGCACGACCGGTTCGGATCTCGGACACGAACACTCATCGAGTCCCGTGACTGCCTATTCGACGAGCGTGGCGCGGCGGCGTGTGACCTTCAGAAGGTTCAGGGGCATCGATCACCATAGTTCGGACAACTGATTCGCTACAGCGCCGAAACTGTCGATCACCAGTGACGGCGACTCGGCCCCCGCCACACCGTTCCCGTCGGTGACACCCACGTCGGTGAGCGTCGATCGAACGGACGCGCTGAGAAATCTCGAAGGCTGCGCCCACGAATGTTCGTCGCGAACTCGATGATGGTGATAGCGAAGCGGAACGTAGATCGCCAGGTTGCGTCGCGCCCTCGTGACCGCGACGTAGAACAGTCGACGCTCCTCTTCGAGACCCTCCGGAGTGCCGAGCGACATGTCAGAGGGAAAATTGCCGTCGGCCGCGTGGATGACGTGAACGGCGTCGTACTCGAGCCCCTTGGCCGAATGGACCGTCGAGAGAACGAGCCAGTCCTCGTCCATCATCGGCGATCCCGCAAAATCGCCCGTCGAAGCCGGGGGATCGAGGGCCTGCGCCGCCGCCACGTCGCTCAGACGCGTCGCGTCGCTGCACGCCAACACGAGAGCGCCGAGATCCTCCAGACGCGGAACCGCGTCGTCGTAAGCGGCGATGATGAGCGGTGTCATCGCCTGTCGGAGTCGGTCGGCGTGCACGACGAGCGGTTCACCACTCACGGATCGAAGTCCTCCCATCAATGCCAGCGCCATTTCACCGGTTTCTCTCGGCAGCGCGTCGAGGACGTGCACCCAACGTTGGCCTATCTCCTCCATCGCGAGGGGGAGCGTTCCGTCGCTGTCGCGCAAGGCGTCAAGGGCGCGTCGAGCTTTCGCCGGTCCCACGCCGGGCATCAATTGAAGAAGTCGGAACCAAGCCATTTCGTCCCGAGGATTGTCCACGAGGCGAAAGGCGCTGAGGAGGTCCTTGACGTGCGCCGCTTCAAGATACCGAAGTCCACCGTACTTAACGTAGGGAATGTGACGTCGCGACAGTTCAATCTCCAAGTCGGCGCTGTGGTGCGCGGCCCGAAAGAGGACGGCCTGTCGTTGGAGAGCGACTCCCTCTTCGTAGAGTTCGAGCACGCGGTCGGCGACGACGATGGACTGGTGTCGTTCGTCGACGCAGTGCACCAACGCGGGCTGGACGGCCCCCGTTGTCGGCACCCCTTCGCGCAGCACCGCACAGAATCCCTCTGGAGCGTCGGCCGCGATGGCGTTCGCCACCTCAAGGATTGGCGCAGAAGATCGGTAGTTGGCGTCAAGGGTGATGGTAGTAAGCCCGTCAAAGTACTTTTCTGCGTCGAGCAGGAACCGGGGCGAGGCTCCGCGAAAGCCATAGATCGCTTGCGCGTCGTCGCCAACCAGGGTAAGGCGGGGGTCACGTTCACGCAGGGCCCTCAGAATGTCGAGTTGCAAGAGGTTGACGTCTTGAAACTCATCGACCAGTACGTGGTCGAAGGCCTCGCTCAGGCGCTCACCGAGAACCTCATGCTGAACGGCGATTCGCCAATAAAGGAGGAGGTCGTCAAAGTCGAGCACGCCGAGTGCCCGCTTTCTCACGATGAAGGCTCGAAAGAGCGAGGCGACGTCGTCGCAGTGTTCGACGCACCATGGCGTGACGTCGCTCATGACACTGCGCAAAGGCACGCCCGTGTTCACGGAACGTGAGTACAAAGCGGCCAACGTGGCTTTCTTCGGTAGCCTCCGTCGGCCGCTCAGTATTCCGAGGTCGCTTCGCACCAGATCGAGCAAATCGGCGCTATCACCCGGGTCAAGTACGCCAAAGCCCTCAGGGAGACCGACTGCCGCGTGGTGTCGTCGCAGCGTGTGGTGGGCCACTGAGTGAAACGTCCCTCCCGAGACCCTTTGAACTTGCTCGTCGCGCCGCAGTGACCGCACGCGACCGATGATCTCGCGCGCTGAGCGGCGCGTGAACGTCAGGAGAAGTATTCGATCCGGAGCCACGCCGCGCCCGAGAAGACACTCCACCCGAGCGCTCAACGTGGTCGTCTTGCCGGTCCCGGGTCCCGCGAGAACTCTGAGCGGACCGTCGCCGAAAGAGGCAGCTTCCATCTGGCGTTCATTGAGTAGTTGTCGCTGGACGGACACGCGTGGGACCCTACTTCGCGACTGTGACACCAGCGCCTCAATCCAATGTCGGTCCTCGTGACTTCGGGCCGCCGACCCCTGGACAAGGGAACACGCTCAAGAGCGGCCCTACCCATAGCGCTGGACGGGAAGTCGAGTTTGGACTTGGAAAGATCAATTCATCTCAATGAATGTTGTGCCGCCGAGGACCGGAAGTTAGGGGGATGCGTCGTCACACGAGAACGATGGCGCCACCTTCACTGCGGTGTCAGCACCATCCATCGTCAACCCGACGCACGCTCGCCCCAAGACGCCAATCATCCCGTGCGAAAGATGGCGTCACCGTGGCACCGCACCGCAGACCACCGAGCTTGTGGGAACGGAGAGCACTGTTCGGCCGACGTGCGCACTCACCTTGGTCGGGCTGGGGAGATTTGAACTCCCGATCTCTCGGCCCCCAGCCGAGCGCTCTAGACCAAACTAAGCCACAGCCCGTGAAGGAGCAATCCTACTCGGCGCGTCTCAACTGCTAGGACGATGCGCGCCGTGCGGTTGATCGGGATTCGTCAGCCACGCGCGGGCCTCACAGAGGAACGCGATCGTCTCCCCGGTGGCCTTCGCTTGGAGCGCTTCGAGTATTCGTTGATCGAGTGCTGCCGTGAGTTCATCGACTGCCATTGTGCCTCCTTACCTATCCACCGGCCGCGGCCGTGACTATCTCGACGCTGCTTTCGTCTGGAACAAGGGTGCTCGACCAGGCAGATCGGCGAACGACTTCGCCATCGAGTGCCACGGCGATGCCGCGTGGTTCTATGCCGAGTCGTGTGACGAGCGCGTCCACTGATTCGAGGAGGAAAACGTCGTCACGACCGTTGACGTGAATCACGAAAGACTTTCCACGAACGACTGTGCTTCGAGGGCGGCGAGTGGCGCAAGGGTCACGCCGTGACGATAGTGACCCGACAGCCACGCCCAGCGTTCGTCCACGGTTTCGACGAAGGGTGCGAGGTCCTTGCTGGCGGGACGAAGGCCCTGTCGCGTTTCCACGATGGCCGCGCTCTCGAGCGAAGGCACGAGGTCCAGCGCGTCACGAAGAAGTCGCTGGAGTTCGCCCACTTCGACGACCAGCGCCTCTTGCTCGTCGGACGACGCGCCGAGAACGCAGTAGCCACCCGGACGACTCACCATGTAGAAGGAGCGGCCGCGGACGAAGGCACGCAACGTCGGCAAGTCGGAGCGGTCGAGGCCCTGGACACGTACGGTCGTGCCCCGCACCGGTCGTACGACGTTCGCGACCCTCTCCGCCACGCCGTGTGGCAACGCCCGGGCGCCGGTAGCGAGGATGCCGGCGTCGGCGCGAAACGTCTGGTCCGCGGTGGTGACTTCGACGTGATCACCGTCCGTGTTCGCCGTGAGGACCTGTTGGTGAACCACCGTGACGCCGAGGGACTCATTGGCCCTAGAGAGGAGTCGGATGGCTTGATCGGGGTCGAGCCACGCGTCGCCTTCGAGCAGCAGCCCTTCGTACACGCGTGGCGAAACGCCTTCAAAGAGATCGTCGTGACCCTCACGACTCACGAGCTCGCACGAAACGCCGAAGGTCTCGGCAACGTGCGCAAACTGAAGAACGAGACGACGATCGCTGGCGTCGTAGCCGACGAGCAAGGTGCCGGTTTCGAAGATCTCGAGAGTCTCGTCCGTTTGCTCGAGAACCTCGCGCGCGACGTCGCGCCACGCTTGCAGGGCGCCGCGTTGGCGGGTGAAGTTCTCTCGTTCACCGGGCGACACTTCGGCGCTTGGCGCGATCATCCCCGCCGCAGCCCACGTCGCCCCCGAGCCCGGCGCCGGGTCAAAGAGGGTGACGTGCCAACCCGCCCGAGCGAGGCGAAAGGCGCTGGTGGTGCCGATGACGCCGGCCCCGACAATGAGTACGTCTCCCTGGGTCGAGGTCACGAGCCCATCGTAGAGGGCCGTGCGACATTGTCCATTCGGTATAGTGAGTGCGGGTCAGCGTTGCCCCAGGACAACCGCCATGACCAGAAACCTTTACGACCCCTCGTTCGAGCACGACGCCTGCGGCGTGGGGATGGTCGCCGACCTGACGGGCCAGGCGACCAACGCCACCGTGCGTGACGCGTTGACGATCTTAGAAAACCTCGAACACCGCGGCGCGACGGGCGCGGACGTCGACTCCGGGGACGGCGCGGGCATCCTCATCCAGATGCCCGACGCCTTCATTCGAAGCGTCTTCGGCGACGGCGTACCGCGAAAGGGCGAGTACGGCGTCGCGAACTGGATGGTGGCCCCGGCGCTGGACCTCGACCTCGTGAAGGAGACGGTCCAGTTAGCGCTGTCGCGCGTTGGACTCACGTCTGGGGAGTGGCGCGAGGTACCCGTCGATTCGTCGGTCCTGGGACCCACCTCGAAGGCGTCGGAGCCGCGTTTCTTCCAGCAACTCATCGTACGCTCGGACCTAGACGACACCGCTCCCCTAGAGCGAGCGCTCTACTGTGCGCGCAAGGTGATCGAGCACACGATGGACGTCTACGCGTCGTCGTGTTCGTCGCAGGTGTTGATCTACAAGGGCATGTTGACCTCACCCCAGCTTCGCCTCTACTTCGACGACCTCGCGGACGAACGCCTGACGTCGGCCATCGCCGTCGTGCATAGTCGGTTCTCCACCAACGTCCTGCCGCGGTGGGACCTGGCACAGCCTTTTCGTTACATCGCGCACAACGGAGAGATCAACACCGTGCGCGGCAACCGAAACTGGATGACCGCTCGAGAGACCACGCTCGAGAGTGACGCGTTGCCTTTGGCGGTCAGTGAACTCACGCCCATCATCACTCCCGACATGAGCGACTCGGCCAGTTTCGACGAGGTGGTCGAGCTCCTCGTGCACGCCGGCCGCTCGCTGCCGCACGCCGTCCTCATGATGATCCCCGAAGCGTGGGAGCGCTCAACCGTGATGAGTCCGAGCCGTCGAGCGTTCTATCGCTATCACGCCGGCCTGATGGAGCCGTGGGACGGCCCCGCGTCCGTCACCTTTTGCGACGGAACCGTGGCCGGCGCCGTTCTCGACCGCAACGGACTTCGCCCGGCCAGGTACTGGGTCACCAAGGATCAACGCGTCATCCTCGCGAGTGAAGTCGGCGTTTTACCCATCGAACCCTCGAACATCGTGCGAAAGGGCCGACTGCAGCCCGGGCGGGTCTTCCTCGTCGACGTCGAGCAGGGTCGAATCATCGACGACGACGAACTGAAGGAGACGCTGGCGGCGCGGGCGCCCTACGAGGAGTGGCTCGAGCGTCACCAACTTTCCCTGGACGAGGTCGAGACGACGACGTCGCTCGCGCCCGAGTACGCCTCGGTTGTTCGTCAACAGGAGAGCTTCGGCTACAGCGAAGAGGACCTGCGTCTCATTGTTCGCCATATGGCCCAAGTGGGAGAGGAACCTATTGGCTCCATGGGATCGGACACGACGCTGCCGGTGCTGTCGAAGCTGCCGCGATCGATCTTCGACTACTTCACGCAACTCTTCGCCCAGGTCACGAATCCACCACTCGACGCCATTCGCGAGGAACTGGTGACGTCGACGCGCGTGGTCATCGGCGGCGAGGAGAATCTCTTACGCGAAAGCGAAGAGCACTGCCAGCAGATCGTGCTGGCGTCACCGGTACTCAGTGTCAACGAACTGCAAAAGATCCGCTACATCGCCGAGTTGCCCGGCGTCAGCGGCTTTCGCACGACCGCGATCGACGGACTCTTTCTCGCCCACGGCAACGACAGCGCCGCCGATCGGTTGGCGAACGCCCTCGACGAGGTCACTAACAACGTGGTCGAACAGGTTCGCTCGGGGGTCAACATCGTCATCCTCAGTGACCGCGGCACGTCACTGACCCACGCGGCGATCCCCAGTCTCTTGCTCGCTTCGGCCGTCCACCACCGCCTGGTCACCGAGCATCTGCGCACCAACGCGGCTCTCGTCATCGAAGCCGGTGACGTGCGTGAGGTGCACCATGTGGCGCTCCTGCTGGGCTTTGGTGCCTCGGCGGTCTGTCCCTACCTGGCCTACGAGTCGATCGACGCGTTGATCGAAGAAGGTGAGCTCACCGAGCTCACGGCCTTCGACGCGCGCTACAAGTACGGCAAGACCCTCAACAAGGGTGTGGTCAAGGTGATGTCCAAGATGGGTGTCTCGACCGTCGCGAGCTACGTCGGCTCTCAACTCTTCGAGCCCGTCGGCCTTTCGGACGACGTGTTGACGCGGTACTTTCCCGGTTTCCACTCGCGTCTGGGTGGCGTCACGCTCGAGCACCTCGCGAGCGACGTGCTGCGCTGGCACGCGAGCGCCTTCGAGCCCGACGTTGGCGAACGCGTCGAGATCACCAATCGCGGCGAGTACCAGTGGCGCCGCGACGGTGAACTGCACCTCTTCAACCCCCGCACCGTGCAGAAACTCCAGCACGCCACGCGCGAGAAGCGCTTCGACCTCTTCAAGGAGTACACGACCCTCGTCGACGAACAGAGCGAGGGCAAGTTGACGCTGCGCTCGTTGTTGTCGCTGGTCCCGAGCACGTCGCCGCTTCCCCTCGACGAAGTGGAGAGCGTGGCGTCGATCGTGAAGCGATTCAGCACGGGCGCGATGTCCTACGGCTCGATCTCCGAAGAGGCGCACACCACGCTCGCCGTGGCGATGAACCGTCTGGGCGCGAAATCCAACACCGGTGAAGGGGGCGAAGACGAAGAGCGTTTCGACACGTCCGACCCGCAGCACAACACGCGCTCGGCCATCAAACAGGTGGCTTCGGGTCGTTTCGGGGTGACGAGTAAGTTCCTGGTAAACGCCGACGACCTGCAGATCAAGATGGCGCAGGGCGCCAAACCCGGTGAAGGCGGCCAGCTCCCGGGCACCAAGGTCTACCCCTGGATCGCCAAGACGCGCCACTCGACTCCTGGCGTCGGACTCATCTCACCGCCGCCGCACCACGACATCTACTCCATCGAAGACCTGGCGCAGCTCATCTACGACCTCAAATGCGCCAACGACCAAGCCCGAGTGAACGTGAAGCTCGTCAGCGAACAAGGGGTCGGCACGATCGCCGCCGGCGTCGCCAAAGCGCACGCCGACGTCATCCTGATCTCGGGCCACGACGGCGGGACCGGTGCTGCTCCCTTGACCTCGCTCAAGCACGCGGGCACGCCGTGGGAGCTAGGTCTCGCCGAAGCACACCAGACCCTCGCCGCCAACGGTCTTCGTAGTCGTGTCACGCTCCAGACCGACGGACAGTTGAAGACCGGTCGCGACGTCATCGTGGCGGCACTGCTCGGTGCCGAGGAGTTCGGATTCGCTACGGCGCCACTGGTGGTGGCGGGGTGCGTCATGATGCGCGTCTGTCATCTCGATACCTGCCCGGTTGGCATCGCGACGCAGAATCCCACGTTGCGCGAGCGCTTTCGCGGAAAGCCGGAGTTCGTCGAGAACTTCTTCGAGTTCATCGCCCAAGAGGTCCGCGAGTACCTCGCGCTGCTCGGCGCGCGCACCATCGATGAAGTGATCGGTGACGTGTCGAAGTTGAGGTTCAACGAACTCGGCGATCCGACGAACGACCTCGATCTGACGGCGTTGTTAGCGGTGGTGGCGCCCGACCAACGGCGCCAGAGCGTGAAACAAGACCACGGGCTCGACGGTGCACTCGACTGGTCGTTCCTCTCCGACGCCGTGACGGCGGCGACCAACGGATCGACGTTCCGCTACGCCACCGACGTTCGTAACGTGAATCGTGCGGTGGGCACGCTCACGGGCAGTGCCGTCACGCGGGCGCTCGGTTCGAAGACGCTCGGCGACGACCACATCCAGATTGACCTGCGCGGTTCCGCCGGTCAGAGTCTTGGCGCGTTCATGCCCGCCGGGCTGACGATTCGCTTGAGTGGCGACACCAACGACTACGTCGGCAAGGGCCTGTCGGGTGGGCGCATCGTGATCCGCCCCGACGCCTCGGCCACGTTCGCCAGCGACGAGAACATCATCGCCGGCAACGTCATTGGCTACGGCGCGACGAGTGGCGAAATCTTCATCAGTGGCGTCGTGGGGGAGCGCTGCGCGGTGCGCAACTCGGGCGCCACGGTCGTCGTCGAGGGCACCGGTGATCACGCCTGCGAGTACATGACCGGCGGCGTCGTGGTGATACTCGGTGACGTCGGTCGTAACCTCGCCGCCGGCATGTCGGGCGGCACCATCTACCTGTACGACCCGAGAGAAGCGGTGCACAATCACCTGAGTGCCGGGGTCTACGAGATCGAACTTCTCGAGAGCGAGGACGACGAGCGACTATTCGCACTCCTCGAGCGATTCCGCGACGAGACGGGTTCGAAGAAGGCCGATCGGCTGCTGAAGAGTTGGCGCAGTGAACGCATGAACTTCGTGCGACTCGAAACCTCGGAGTACCAACGAATTCGTGACGAGGTGAAGGGTGGGTAAGATCACCGGCTTCCTCGACTTCGAGCGCCGCGGGCCCCAGTACCGTCCGGTACCGGTACGCGTGCGCGACTGGCACGAGGTGTACCAGCCCCAGAGCGACGAGGAGATCGCGCACCAGGGTGCTCGCTGCATGGACTGCGGCATCCCCTTTTGTATGCAGGGCTGCCCCTTGGGCAATCGTATTCCCGTCTTCAACGATCGGGTCTTCAATTTTCGCTGGGAGCAGGCGGCCGACCAGCTCTTCAGCACCAACAACTTCCCCGAGTTCACGGGTCGACTCTGTCCGGCACCGTGTGAGTCGGCGTGCGTGCTCGGCATCTCGAGCGATCCCGTCACGATCGAGCGCCTCGAGTACGAGGTGGCCGAGCACGCCTTCGCGAACGCCGTCGCCGTGTCGCGCCCGACGCCGGCCGAGAGCGGACGACACGTAGCGGTCGTGGGATCGGGGCCCGCCGGCCTCGCGGCCGCGGCGCAGCTGCGAAGTGTCGGTCACGCCGTGAGCGTCTTCGAACGCAGTGACGCCATCGGAGGACTCCTTCGCTACGGCATTCCAGAGTTCAAGATGGAGAAGTCGGTGCTCGACCGCCGTCTCGAGGTCATGACCCGCGACGGCGTCGAATTCTTCCCGGGCGTGACCATCGGCGCGCGGGACACGCCCCTCGACGCGTTGCGAGAGCGCTTCGACGCGGTCTTGCTCGCCGTCGGTTCGACGATCCCACGGCTCATTCCCGCCCCCGGTGCCGCGCTCGAGGGCGTCTATCCCGCCATGACGTACCTCGAAGCTTCGAATCGTGCGGTCAACACGGGCGACGCTTCTCCGATCAGCGCGCGGGGACTCCACGTCGTCATCCTCGGAGGAGGTGACACCGGCGCCGACTGTCTCGGCACGGTGCACCGCCAGGGCGCGGCGTCGGTCACGCAGATCGAGATCATGGACCGACCGCCTGACGAGCGACCCTCCGACCAGCCCTGGCCGACCATGGCGCGGCTCTTCAAGACCACCTCGGCGCACGACGAGGGCGGCGAACGCCGGTTCTCCACCGAGACGCTCGAGTTCCGTGGCGAATCGCGCGTGTCGTCGCTCGTAGTGCGAGATCACGTGACCGAGGAGAGCGTCACCATTGCGGCCGAACTCGTCTTGATCGCCGCGGGTTTCGTCGGTCCCGAACTGGACGACCTCGGACTGAACGCTGAGCAGTTTCTCAGCCCGCGCCAGACCTTGGCCGTCGACGCCGACTGGCGGATCACGAACACCGGGGGGGCGAGTCCCGTGTTCGCCTGTGGTGACGCCGTTCGCGGCCAGAGCCTGATCGTCTGGGCCATTGCCGAGGGGCGCAGCGCCGCCTCCTCGATCGACTCGTACCTCGTGGGCCGCGACAGTGCCCTCCCCGCGCCCGTCGAGCCCTACGGCTTGTCCTGGTGACGCCGGAGCGAAGCGTCGTTTTGTAGCATCGAGCCAACGGTGTTTCGAGGGGGATCATGAAGAGCACGATGCAAGAGGCGCCGCTGCTGATAAGTGGCATCCTCCGCCACGGCGAGTACGTCTACGCCGACAAGAAGGTCTTCACCGTGACGCCCGACGGTGTCCAGGAGGCGACGTTCTTTCAGATCGCCCAACGCGCCAAGCAGCTCGCCGCGGCGCTCACGAGGTTGGGCGTGCAGCCCGGTGAGCGCGTCGCGACCTTCATGTGGAACAACCAGTCCCACATGGAGGCCTACCTGGCGATCCCGTCGATGGGCGCGGTGCTGCACACCTTGAACATTCGACTGTTTCCTGAGCAGCTCGCGTACATCATCAACCATGCCGAAGACGAGATCGTCATCGTCGACGCCTCCCTCGCCGAGCTTTTCGCCCGGGTACGAGACCAGATTCCCCTGGTCAAGACGATCATCGTCAACGGCCCCGAGACGACGGGCATCCTCGGCGAGACGCTCGACTACGACGAGCTCGTGGCGGCCGAGCGCCCAACATTCGACTGGCCGCAACTGGACGAGCGTGACGCCGCGATCATGTGTTACACCTCGGGCACCACGGGTAACCCCAAGGGTGTCGTGTACTCGCACCGATCGACCTGGCTGCACTCGATGGCCTCGATGACCGCCAACTCGGTCGGGTTGTGCGAGAGGGACCGAAGCCTGTTGATCGTGCCCATGTTCCACGTCAACGCCTGGGGCTCGGTCTACACGTCGTTCTTCGCGGGGGTGGAGCTCATCATGCCCCAGATGTTCCTCCAGGGCGCGCCGATCATCAAGATGATCCGCGAACTTCGGCCCACCATCTCACTCGGGGTGCCCACCATCTGGAACGACGTGCTGCGGGTCGCCGAGACGACGCCCGAGACCGACCTGTCCAGCCTGCGGGCCATACTCGCCGGTGGCTCGGCCGTGCCGCGCTCGATGATCGAGGCGTTTCGCGATCACTACGGGATCAACGTGCTCCAGGGTTGGGGCATGACCGAGACCAGCCCCTTGGCCGCGGTGTCGATCCCACCCGCCGGCACGCCACCCGAACTCGAGATCGACTACCGCGTGAAGGCCGGCCGTGTCGTGGCGGGGGTGGAGGTGCGCCTCACCGATGACGACGGAACCGTTCTCGCGCGCGACGGCAAGACCGTCGGTGAGTTCGAGATTCGTGGTCCGTGGGTCACCGGCTCGTACTTCGGCGTCGACGAACCCGACAAGTTCCGTGACGGGTGGCTGCGCACCGGCGACATCGGCACGCTGGACGCCGAGGGATTCATGGTGGTGAGCGACCGGACGAAGGACGTCATCAAGTCCGGTGGCGAGTGGATCAGCTCGGTCGAACTCGAAGTCACGATGATGGCGCATCCGGCGGTCTTCGAAGCCGCGGTGATCGCGGTGCCCGACGACAAGTGGCAAGAACGACCGCTGTGTTGCGTGGTCTTGAAGCCCGACGTCGCGGTGAGCGCGCTCGAGCTCAAGGAGTTCCTCGCCGAGCGCGTCGCGAAGTGGTGGCTACCCGAACGTTGGAGCTTCATCGAGAGCGTGCCCAAGACCAGCGTGGGCAAGTTCGACAAGAAAGTACTGCGGGCCCAGTACGCCGACGGTGACCTCGACGTCGTCACCGTCGACTAATGGAGTCCCTTGACGAATTGGCCGACGAGGTCGCCGCGCTCGAGCGTCGCGTCGCCGATGCCATCTTCGACGCCGTCCGCGCGCAGTTACGCAGTGACGAGGCCGAGGGCGCCAAAGAGCTGGAACGCCAGCTCTCCAAGGTACGTCGTAGCCTTCAAAAGGCCGAACACCTCCTTCGTCGCAGCGACGCCGACTAGGCCACCCAGTCGTTGACGACGTCGATCACCTGGCGCAGGTTGGAGTAGTTGCGCCCGTCGAAGCCAAAGGAGAGGGTCTGGTCGTTCTCCACTCGGTAACCTTCGCCTTCGTCGAACATCGCCACCGTCGCGCGAAGATCGTCGAGTTGTTGGGGCGTGGGTGCGTGGCGAATGGACATGAGTCCTCGCGACCCTTCGACCGCGAAGTCTCGGTAGTTCGAGTAGAAGCGTTCGATCTCGTCGACCGTGTCGGCAATCGACGTCGCGAGTCGAACCAGAAACATGTCGTCGGTGGCGACGTAGTGGTTGCGTACGATGCCGTCGTTGATGAAGGCCATCCACTGCTTCCAGAACATGCCGTCGGGGGTATCGAGCAAGACCACCGGCGCCGGGGTGGTCTTGCCGGTGTCGAGCAGCGTCAAGACCTCGAAGAGCTCGTCCATGGTGCCAAGTCCCCCCGGCAGGACGACGAAAGCGTTCGAAGGACGTGTCAAAGCGACCTTGCGCGTGAAGAAGTACTTCATGGTGACGAGATTCTCGACGGTGTCGATGTACGCGTTCGCGTTCTGTTCGAACGGCAACTGAATATTGACCCCCAAGGTGTTGGCCATGCCCGCGCCACGCGCCGACGCCTCCATGATTCCGGGCCCGGCCCCGGAGATGACGATCCAGTGGCGTTCGGCCATGGCTTGGGCCAAATCGCGCGTCATCTCGTAGAGCGGGCTATCGATCTCGGTTCGAGCTGACCCGAAGATGGTCAACTTTGAGCGGTCGCTCCACCTCTCGAAGAGGCTGAACGCCTCGAGGAGTTCGTTGACCGCGTGCACGGCGACGCGCATGTCCTTCGTGTCGGCGTCGGACACGGCCACCGCGACGACGCGCTCGAGCAGGTCGTGCAGCAGTTCGCGCCGATCGTCGGAGAGAGCCGTGTCCTCAGCGATGTCGTCGAGGAGCGTTTCGATGAGCGAGGCCACGGCTACAGCGTCTGGTAGAGGGTGCTTCGCTGGTGCAGCGGGCGATCGAGCGGCGCCACGAGGTCCTCCAGTGACCTCACGTCCATCTCCTGACCGTGGGTGGCGCCCGCGGCGCGCGAGATGTTCTCGTCCATCAAGGTGCCACCGAGGTCGTTGGCACCCGCTTGGAGGATACGCCGGGAGCCTTCGACGCCCATTTTCACCCAACTCACCTGGATGTTGTCGATCAACGTCGCGTAGTGCAGGCGCGCGACCGCGTGCATCAACACGGCCTCACGAAAGGTCGGACCCTTCCGCGAACGACCCTTCAAGAACAGCGGCGTCGCCATGTGAACGAAGGGGAGCGGCACGAACTCGGTGAAGCCGCCGGTGCGCTTCTGAAGTTCGCGCGTGCGCAGCAGGTGCGTAGCCCAACTCTCGGGTCCCTCCACGGCGCCGAACATGATGGTGATGTTCGAGCGAAGTCCCACTTCGTGCGCCGTACGGTGAACCTCGAGCCACTGGTTCGAGTTGATCTTGTCGGGACAGAGGACGGCCCGGATCCGGTCGTCGAGAATCTCCGCCGCGGTGCCGGGCAGCGTCTTCAGTCCCGCGTCCTTCAAGCGTATGAGGTACGACGCGAGGTCCTGACCCGAGCGTCGCGCTCCTTCGAAGACCTCGAGTGCACTGAAGGCGTGGATGTGGATCGACGGGGAACCGGCTCGCACGGCAGCCACCACGTGGACGTAGTAGTCACCGTCGAACTTGGGGTGGATGCCACCTTGGAGACAGACTTCCGTCGCGCCACGCTGTTCGGCCTCTCGAACGCGCTCGGTGATCTCTTCGAGGGTCAAGAGGTAGGGATCGCCGCGCAGGTTCAGCGACAGGGGACCCTTCGAGAACGCGCAGAAGCGGCACTTGAAGGTGCAGACGTTGGTGTAGTTGATGTTGCGGTTGATGACGAAGCTCACCGCGTCGCCCACGAGATCTTGGCGAACGGCGTTCGCGAGATCGACGACCGCGTTGTAGTCGCCGCCGCGGGCGTTGAACAGCGTCACCAACTCTCGCGCGTCGAACTCGTAGCCCGGCTCGTAGCGATCGAGCAGACTCGACACCTCGCTCGTCCGCGTCGTCGAACTCGGCGGCGCCGGAGGGGTGTGGTCGGTACCCGAGTACCAGGCGTCGTTGCGGGCCAGCGAGTGCGCGTCGGACTGGGCGAGGACGAATGGTCGCACCCTCTCGTCGAGGAAGTCCGTCCGATCGCTCACGAACTCGGGGTAGGCCGTGAGCCGAGGCGTTAGGTGGAATCCACGTCGATCGCACTCGCTCGCGAGGGCGGACACCGCGGGCCACGGGCGTTCGGGGTTGACGTGGTCGGCCGTGACGGGCGAGATGCCGCCAAAGTCGTCGATGCCAAAGTCGAGCAGTCGCGCGGGGTCGTCACTGAGATTGGGCGGCGCCTGAAGGTGGACGTCGTCGGGGAGGATCAGGCGCGCCGCGGCGATAGTCCAGTGGAACTCCTCGTCGCTCGCGGGTGGGTGTGACGCCATGGCGGTGCGCGCTTTGGGCAGAAAGTTCTGCACGATGACTTCTTGCACGTGGCCGAACTGCAGGTGCGAGAGGGCGATGGCTTCGAGGGCGTCGAGACGGTCTCGACGATTCTCGCCGATGCCCACCAGCAGTCCGGTGGTGAAGGGAATCTTCAACTCGCCCGCGAAGCGCATCGTGTCCAAGCGACGGCGTGGCTCCTTGTCGGGGGCCAAGCGGTGAGCTGGAACGTCGGCCAACGTCTCGAGCATCATGCCCTGAGACGCGCTGACCGTGCGCAGCTGCGCTAGTTCGTGTTCGTAGAGGGCGCCCGCGTTCGCGTGGGGCAACAGGCCAGTACCTTCGAGGACCATCTGCGCCGCCGAGGCCACGTAGTCGACCGTCGAGTGGTACCCGCGCGCGGCGAGCCAGCGCGCCGCGTCGTCGTAGCGCAACTCGGGTCGCTCACCGAGCGTGAAGAGCGCCTCGGTGCAGCCCGCGTCTCGTCCGGCTCGGGCGATGGCCATGACCTCGTCCAAACTCAAGTACGGTGACGCGACGTGGGCCGGCGCCTGGGCGAACGTGCAGTAGCCACAGCGGTCCCGACAGAGTTTCGTCAAGGGGACGAAGACCTTGGGCGAGTACGTGACGACGAAGCCGTGCTTGCTTCGCGCCTTCTCGTAGGCTCCGTCAGCGAGCGAGGCCGCCGTCGCGTTCAGTAGGTCGTTCAGGGTCCAAGAACCTCGCAGCGTCGTCATGGACGCATCCTAGGACGCGACCCTAAGAAGTGACACAGGACTCGTCCACGCGATGATTCCGACGCGAGAGGCTCGTCGACGTTATTTCGACGTCTTCATCTTGGACGACACCGTCGCCAGCAGGTCATCGTAGGACTTGGCGAAGGACGCCACGCCCTCTTCTTCTAACTGTTGGGTCACGCGATCGAGATCGACGTCCGGCGATAACGTCTCCAGCTCGGCGGCGGCGGCGTGCGTCGTCTCCTTGCTCAGAAGATACGATGACGAGAACTCCGGGTGATCGAGAGCGTCGGCCAACGTGGCGTCGGGCATGGTGTTCACCGTCTCGTCACCGACCAGGCGATTGACGTACAAGAGGTCGTCGTACGTGGGATTCTTCGTGGACGTCGACGCCCAGAGTGGACGCTGTACCTGGGCACCGTTCGCGAGGAGTGACGACACCGGATCCGCGCTCACGCTGCTTCGATAGAGCACGTACGCGGCGGCGGCCTGCGCGTTCGCCGTCGTGCCGCGGCGGGGGTCGCCCATGGGTAGCAGAGCGTCAACGGCGACGTCAACGCGAGAGACGAAGAACGAGGCGACGCTGGCGATAGCGCCGACGTCGTGGCCGGCGTCGTAGGCGTCACGCACCCCGGCACTCCAGGCCTCGATGACCTCGTCGTAGCGCGCCAGGGAGAAGATCAGCGTCACGTTCACGTTGATGCCCGCGCCGAGCGTCGCTCGAATGGCCGGCAGGCCCTCCTTCGTCGCGGGAATCTTGATCATCACGTTCGGACGGTCCACTTTGGCGTGCAGGCGACGGGCCGCGGCGATGGTTCCTTCCGTGTCGCGGGCCAGGCGAGGCGAGACCTCGAGCGACACGAAGCCGTCGAGGTAGCGGCGTCGGCCGGCCGCGAAGTCCGCTCGCGAGGTCTCGTGGACCTGCGCCAACACGTCACAGGCGTCGCGGACGTCGTGGACGGCCAACGTCTCGAAGAGGTCTTCGGCGTTGTCGTCGCTCGAACTCGCGATGAGCTGGTCGTAGGCCGTCGACGTCGCGAGGGCTTTGGCGAAGATTGAGGGGTTCGACGTCACCCCCCGCACGCCGTTGGTGACGAACGCGGCCAACGTCCCGTCGACCAACCAATCGCGGCGAATGTTGTCAATCCAAGGACTTTGACCGTAGTCGGCGTAGAGGTCGTTCAGGCTGGTCATGCTCTCTCACTTAGAACGCGTTCGACGTGGGTGACCACGGTCGAAGGGACGATACGGAAGTGCTCGAGGACCACGTCACCGGGGGCCGACATGCCAAAGGCGTTGATGCCGATCGACTCGTCGACGTAGTTCGCCCAACCCAACGTCGCGCCCGCTTCGAGCGACACGGAGGGAATCGAGCGACGCAAGACGTCGTTTCGATAGTCGGGGGGCTGCCCGTCAAAGCAACGCCAGCACGGCAGCGCTACCACGCGTGTGACGACGCCCTTCGCCGCGAGATCGTCGGCCGCCGCTAGGCAGACCGCGACCTCCGATCCCGTACTCGCGAGGGTGAAGACCGCGTCCGCGTTCTCTCGAACGACGTAGCCCCCTCGACGTGCACCGTGGCGACTGGCCTCCGCCTCGGC
>Ga0307373_10002646_pt1 | contig 32032 bp, 29 predicted proteins | sample OX2MG_FD_202534 | JGI IMG/M metagenome (GOLD analysis project Ga0307373, IMG submission 202534) | Soil microbial communities from Risofladan, Vaasa, Finland - OX-2 | ecosystem: Environmental > Terrestrial > Soil > Coastal area > Acid sulfate soil | place: Finland: Risofladan, Vaasa | collected...
GAGGTCCACCAGGGAGAGCGCGCGCAGGCGCGCCCCGGGGGTCTCGCGCGCGGTCTCCTCCAGTAACGCCTCGACGTCCAGACCCAGGTCACGCGACTCGTGGGGATCGGCGGCGAGCCATTCGGCTAACTGTGACTCGTCGATCTCGGGGTGGAACTGCACGCCGACGTTTCTTCCTATCGCGAAGGCCTGCACGGCGAGCGGCGATGTCGCCCAGATCTCGGCGTGATCGGGAAGCGAGCACGCGTCGAAATGGAATTCGAACCAGGGGCCCGGCGGCAACGCCACCCCTTCGGCGACGTCGACGTTGAACCACCCCACCTCGCCGGTTTGGGCCCGCGAGACGACGCCGCCGTGGTGGCGACAGAGCGCCTGAGCGCCAAAACAGATACCCAGAATCGGAATCTCGCGCTGGTCCGCTTGCGCGATGAGCGCCAGTTCGCGGCCGAACCAGGCGGCCTCGACTTCGTGGTCGTAGACCGCGCACTTCGAGCCGAGGATGACGAGGAGGTCTACACCGTCCAGGGAAGGGGTCGGGCTCGATGCGTCCATCAAGGCGACGAGCAGCTCGTAGCCCCGCGTCGCCAAGGCGTCGCCGATGAGACCAGGGCGATCCTCTTCGTGGTGGCGAAGTACCAAAGCGCGCTTCATGCACGTGAACTCTAGTGAAATCGCCTCAGGCCCCCGGCAGCGACCAACCCATCGAGGTCGCGATGTCGCGACAGGTGGGACAGAGGGGGTAACGCTGGGGGTCTCTACCCGGAACCCAGACCTTGCCGCAGAGCGCACGCACCGGCGTGGCGTTGATCATTCCCTCCACGACGGAGTTCTCGAGGGGCACGAACTCGCCGTCCTTTGGGGTGTAGCCCTCGAGCACGATGTGGGTGAAGCGATCGTGGTCACCTTCGTCGAGCGCGGTGACTTCGTGGACGAGTAACTCAGTTTGACCCTCGGTGCTCACGCCCTCAGAATAGTGAACTCGCTAAGGTGCTTCGCGATGCCTCGACGTCGCCGCCCGCTGCCCGCCAAGCGCTCCCTGGGGCGCGTCACGAGCCACTTCACGCGCGAGGGCACACCCAAGACGAGCTATCGCACCCGACAAGAGGCCGAGCAGTCCGCGAGATTGGCGTGGACCATGAACGGGGTCGACCTCGACGCGTATCGATGCGACTACTGCCATCAGTGGCACATGGGCAAACGATTCCGTGACGATTAGCGGCGACGGAGAAAACCGGGCAGTATGGAGGGGACCCGAAACGAAAGGTTCACCATGTCGGTGCAGGCGTACATTTTGATCCAGTCCGAAATCGGTTCGAGCGAGGCCGTCGTGCTCGCGACGCGCGCCGTGCCCGGAGTGCTGGAGTCCTTCGAAGTCACCGGTCCCTACGACGTCATCGTGCGCTGCGAGGCGGCAAGTGTCGACGACCTCGGCAAGTTCATCGTGGGCGCCATTCAAAAGGTGCCCGGCATCACGCGCACCCTCACGTGTCCGGTCGTGAATATCTAACCGAAGGCTCCCGCCACTCGGAGTTGCTCGAGTCGCTCTTCGCTGATGCCCCAGGCCTTAAGCCCCTCGCGCGTACCCGCGCCCGCGGCGGTGGGCGGGCGCGAACGTTCGCTCTTCGTCCGCGAAAAGCGCGGAGCCGGATTAGGTTCGGCCCGGTCGCCGTCCAACGCGAAGACGCTTCGCTCGGTGTTGTAGGGATGACGGGCCGCTTCGCGCGGCGAAAGCACGGGCGTCACGCACGCGTCCACGTTCTCAAAGATCGCTGTCCACTCGTCGCGCGTCTTGGAAAGAAAAATCGTCGCGAAGCGACGCTTCACGTCGGGCCAACGCGCTCGATCAAACTGCGCGGGCAGCTCCTCGGCCGAGAGCGCCAGGCCCTCGAGCAGCGCCGCGTAGAACTTCGCTTCGATCGCGCCCACCGACACGAAGCCTCCGTCACTCGTCTCGTAGACGTCGTAAAACGGGGCACCCGAGTCCAGGATGTTAGCGCCGCGCTCCTCGTTCCAGAAGCCCGCGTTCAAAAACGAGTGCAGCATCGCCGTCAGTGACGCCGAGCCGTCGACCATCGCCGCGTCCACGACCTGGCCCTGGCCGCTTCTCGAAGCTTCGATGAGTGCCGCGAGCACGCCCATGACCAAGAAGAGCGACCCTCCCCCGAAGTCGCCGACCAGGTTGAGGGGAGCCACGGGAGGCTCGCCAGCCCGGCCAATGGGCCAGAGAGCTCCCGAAACGGCGACGTAATTGATGTCGTGGCCCGCTCGCTGGGCGAGGGGCCCGCTTTGCCCATACCCGGTCATACGTCCATAGACGAGGCGCGGATTGCGAGCCTGACAGGCGTCGGGCCCGACCCCCAGGCGCTCGGCCACGCCGGGTCGAAAACCTTCGATGAGTACGTCGGCCTGCTCACAGAGCTCGAGCACCAAATCACGACCCGCGTGAGTCTTGAGGTCCAGAGCCACCGACGCGCGGCCTCGGTTCAAGATCTCCCACGTGGGCTCGGAGGTGGCGTCAATGTCGCCGCGCTCCAGGCGCAAGACCTCGGCACCGAGGTCCGCGAGGAGCATGCACGCGTAGGGACCGGGTCCGATCCCGGCCAGCTCGATGATCTTGACGCCGCTGAGTGGTCCCATCGCGGACAGTGTAGGTTCGCGCGACCCGCGGACCTAATCCCACCACAGGTCGTGGCCCAAGACGCCCCGAGCGATCAAGCCCAATTGCACTTGGCTCGTGCCCTCGACGATCGTGAGTTGACGCGCGTCGCGGTAGAACTGCTCCGTGGGATGGTCTTCCATATAGCCCGCCGCGCCCAAGAGCTGCACCGCGAGTCCAGAGGCCTTCACGGCGACTTCCGAGGCGTAGTACTTACACATCGACAGCATCGGCACGTACTCCTTGGTGAAGCGACCCTGATCGGCCAGCCAAGCGGCGCGATACGTCAAGAGGCGCGCGGCCTCGATTTCGGTCGCGCACTTGGCGATCTCCCACTGAATGCCCTGAAACTCGGCGATGGTCTTGCCGAAGGCCGCACGCGCCTTCACGTACTCGGTGGCGTACATCAGGGCCCCTTCGGCAAGCCCGATGCCGCGCGCCGCCACGATTGGTCGCATGGCGTTGAGTGACTGCATCGCGAGCGCGAAACCACCGCCAATGACTTGGTTCGGCGCGACCGCCACCTGATCGAAGACGATCTCAGTGGTGTCGACGCCCTTCACGCCCATCTTCTTGTCGACACGCGGTCGCGTCACCCCCGTCGCGTTGGCGTCAACGAGATAGACACCGATGTCCGCGTGATGGCGCGCCCGCGGGTCACCCGACTTGGCGAAAACGACGAACCAATCGGCCTGCATTCCGCCCGAGATCCAACACTTCGTACCACTCAAGAGATATCCCCCCGGTACCGAAGGATCCGCGACGACGTGCGTCGTGATACCCGCCACGTCCGAGCCAGCGCCTGGCTCGGAGAGACAAAAAGCCGCGCGTTGCGTTCCGTTCGCGATACCTGGCAGGTAGCGCAACTTCTGCTCTTCACTCCCCGCGATCATGACCGGGCCGGTAGGCAGGCGCGTCAAGAGGAGCATGAGGCCAAGAACGTTGGAGTATTTGGTCACCTCTTCGATCGCGATCGTCAGCCCCAAGATCCCCGCGCCCGATCCGCCGTACTCCTCGGGAATGCAAAGTCCCAGCAGGTCGGCCTTACGGAACTCCTGAAAGATGTCCTCGGGATACTCTCCGCTCTGGTCGATCTGTCGCGCGCGCGGCTTGATCTTCTCCTGGGCGAGGCGGCGTACGGATTGTTGGAGCAATTGAAGCTCTTCGGGTAGGGCAAAGTCCATACTTAGCAAGTTAGTTCCGAGCCTGTGCCAACATTGCCCGATGAGTTCCTTTGAGCGCGCCGGGGCGTGGCGCGCCCTATCCACGCGACGCTTCGACCTCGTCGTGATCGGGGCCGGGATGACCGGCGCGGGCGTCGCGCTCGACGCCGCTTCGAGGGGACTTTCGGTCGCGCTCGTGGACGCGGGCGACTTCGCCTCGGGTACGAGCTCGAAGTCCTCGAAAATGGTGCACGGCGGACTTCGTTACCTGCAGCAACGTGAATTTCGACTGGTCTATGAGAACCTGCGCGAACGTCAGCGACTGCTCGAAAACGTCCCCTACCTGGTGACCCCCTTGCCGTTCCTCATTCCGATATTCACCAGGAATAACCTCCTCTCCAAGTCGCTCGTCAAGGGCTACGCGACCGCGCTGCGCCTCTACGACTGGTCTGGAGGGTGGCGAATCGGGCATCGCTACCGCCGCGTGAGCAAAGAAGAGGCACTCACGCACCTTCCGACGCTGAAGACCTCCACCCTCGCGGCGGGTTTTCTCTACTACGACGCCCGCGGCGACGACGCGCGCGTGGCCCTGACCCTCGCCAAGAGCGCGGTGGACTTTGGCGCGATCGCCTTGAACTACGTTCGCGTCATCGCCGTGTCCAAAGATGAATCGGGACGCGTTCGTTCGGTACGCCTGCGCGACGAGCGAAGCGGTGACGAGCGCGAGGTCGCGACCACCTGCGTGGTCAACGCGACGGGTGTGTGGGCCGACGAGATCTTTGAAATGACCGAGAAGAGTGACTCGCACCAGATCACCCCCGCCAAAGGAGTTCACGTCAGCGTCGCGCGCGATCGCCTCCCCGCCGACGTCGCCGCCGTTTTCAACGTGCCCGGTGATCGACGCAGCGTCTTCGTCGTGCCCTTCGACGACGCTCCCTACACCTTCATCGGGACCACCGACACGCCCTACGACGGCGAGCTCGACGAACCCCTCGCCACTGCGCCGGACATTGCGTACCTCCTCAACGCGGTCAACGCGGCCACGACGTCTGACCTCGGGGTCCAAGACGTCACGGGCGTGTGGGCCGGGCTTCGCCCCCTTCTCGCGCCCAAGGACGGCGAGGCGCTGCACCAACGAACGAGCGACCTGTCGCGTCGCCACCGAATCACTGACACCCACGACGGGGTCGTTCACGTGACCGGTGGCAAGTGGACGACGTATCGAAAGATGGCCCAGGACGCCGTTGACGCGCTGGGGCCCTACGTCTCGATTCGCACCCACACGCGCACCAAGAAATTGGCGCTGCACGGCGTCTCACCTTGGCGTCCGACGAACGCCCTCGAAGAGCACCTCTATCGACGCTTTGGCGCCGACGCGCCGGTCGTGCTCGAACTCATCGAACTCGACTCGTCCCTGGGCGAGGCCATGATCAAGAACCAGCCCTACGTGGGCGCCGAGTTCGTCTTCGCGGTGCGTGACGAGATGGCGACTTCGCTGGTCGATCTCTTGACCCGACGAACACGCGCGCACTTACACGACGCGCGCGCCACGCTCTTGGCCGCCGCCGCCATCGCCGCGCTCGTCGCTCCCGTGGCTGGTTGGAGCGACGCCGAAACGCATCGACAGGTCGAAGAGTACGAGGCGCTGGTGCGCCGCGAGTTCGAGGCGGCGGGATTGACGGTGGCGCCGTGAGCGAGCCCACCATGCCGAACGCCTTTCCCGACGCCCTACGAGCGCCGCGGACCGACACGTCCCTCGCCGACGCGCTCGACGAACTCGGATTAGTCCACGACGACGACGCCGCGACGCGCGCCGACCACTCCCGGGACTGGTGGCCGCTGAGCCTTCCACTGACCGCTCGCGGTGAGGTCCGTGCGTGGCCCGCCACAGTGGTGCGGGCGCGTTCGAGTGACGACGTGCGCCTCGCCCTTGGCGTCGCGAGACGGCTGGGTCTCAGCGTCTCGCTACAGGGTGGGCGTTCGGGCGTCGTCGGAGGCGCGACCCCGCTCGAGGGCGCTATCGCCTTAGACCTCACGGCGATGAACCGAGTCCTCGCCATCGACGAGGTTTCGGGCAGCGTGCGCGTCGAAGCCGGATGTTTCGGCCCCGACCTCGAAGCGGCGCTCGGCGAACGGGGCCTCACCGTGGGGCACTTTCCCCAGTCCTTTGGGCTCGCGACCGTCGGGGGATGGCTCGCGTGCCGGGGAGCCGGTCAGTTCTCCAATCGCTACGGCAAGGTCGAAGACATGGTGCGAGGGCTTCGCGTCGTACTCGCCGATGGCAGCGTCGTGGACCTCGGCGGCCACGGTCCGCGCCAAGCGACGGGACCGGACCTCGTTCAACTCTTCGTGGGCAGCGAAGGCACGCTCGGGGTCATTGTCGAGGCCACGCTGGTCGCACGACAGCGCGCGAAGAGCGAAGATCGCGCGGCGTACGCCTTCAGTGATTTCGACGAGGGGCTCGAAGCCTGTCGTCGCGTTCTCCAGCGCGACGCGCGCCCCGCGGTACTTCGCCTCTACGACCACACCGAGTCACAGCGCACCTTCGGCGACGAACGCTGCGTGTTGATCGTGCTCGATGAGGGCGACCCGCTTTTCGTCGAAGCGACGATGAGTATCGTGGAGCACGAATGTCGTGAGGCCGACGTTCTTTCGCCCGCGCTGGTGGAGCACTGGCTCGCTCACCGCAACGACGTGGGCGCCCTGGCCGCGCTGTGGGAAAGCGGCGTCGTCGTTGACACGATTGAGGTGTCCGGACCCTGGGCCAGTTTGGGGGCGCTTCGCCGCGACGTACTGGCGACGCTGCGCGACCTCCCAGACATGCTCGTCGCCTCCGTGCACCAGTCGCACGCCTACCTCGACGGGGCCTGTCTCTACTTCACGTTCGCGGGGCGACCCACCGGTCCCGCGCCGAGCTTTTACCGTGAGGCGTGGGACAGCGCGACGCGCGAAGTTCTTCGCCACGGCGCCGCTCTCAGCCACCATCACGGTGTCGGGCGCAACCGTGCGCGATTCGTGCGCGAAGCACTCGGCAGTGCCTATCCCCTGCTCGTCGCCTTAAAGGCGATGCTCGACCCGGACGACCTCTTGAACCCCGGCGTGCTCGGGGTCGGCGGTGAACCCTGGTGAGGGCGCTCACGATCGACGTGGGCAGCTCCTCGGTGCGAAGTGCGCTGGTCGACGAGACCGGTGGCGTCCACCACGCCCAGCAACGCGCCCTCACCCTGCGCTCACCGACACCGGGCGAGGTGGAGCTCGACGCCGCCCAGATCGCGACCCTGGCGCTCGAGCTGGCCCTTGCCACGTTGGACGAAGGCGGTCCCGGCGACGTCGTCGCGATCACCAACCAGCGCGCGACGACCATCGTCTTTGACGTGCGCAGTGGTCAACCGGTGGGGCCGGCGATTAGTTGGCAAGACCTGCGAACGGTGCTGGACTGCCTGACCCTGCAAGGCGAAGGGATTCGAATCGCCCCAAATCAATCAGCGACGAAGGCCGCGTGGCTCCTTCAACACAGTGACGTGGACCCTGGGTACCTGCGCCTGGCGACCATCGAGACGTGGATCGCGTGGCAACTCACCCGAGGCGAGACCTTCGTCAGCGATCGATCCAACGCGAGCGTGAACGGTCTGGTCCGCAACGACCTTCAGGCGTGGGACCTCGCCCTGGCTGATCGCTTGCACCTGCCCTCGTCGATGTTCGCGACCCTCGTCGACACGATGGGCACCTTCGGGGACGCTTCGCGCTTGCCGGGCTCGCCGCCCATCCGCGCGCTCATCGGCGACCAACCAGCATCGCTCTTTGGCCAGTCGCTGGTTCAAGAGGGAGCCAAGATCACCTTTGGCACCGGTGCGATGCTCGACATGGTCTCGGGAAACGACGGGCCCCAAACGATGGCCAGATTCGCGTCGGGCTGTTTTCCCACCGTGATGCGAAGCCGCGAGGGCCTCGTCACGTGGGGCCTCGAAGCCATCGCCTTCAGCGCGGGCTCGTGCGTCCAGTGGCTGCGCGACGAACTCGGGCTCATCGAAACGCTCGAAGCGAGCAGCGACGTCGCCTCCAGCGTCGCTGACGGCGGCGGGGTCTCGTTCGTGCCGGCCTTCAACGGGCTCGGCACTCCTCGGTGGGACTTCGGCGCGCGCGGCGCCTTCTTCGGCCTGACGCGCGGGAGTTCCCGGGCGCACCTGGTGCGCGCGGTCCTCGACGTAATCGCCCAGCGCGGTGCCGACCTCGTGGACGCGGCCGAGACGCACCTCGAAGCGCCGCTACGCGAAGTGCGCGTCGACGGAGGGATGTCGGCCAATCCCTACTTCATCCAACGTCTGGCCGATCTCGTCGGGCGACCGGTCGCCGTGAGCAGCGAACGCGAGGCCACGGCGCGTGGCGCTGGTTTGATGGCGCTGGTGGCGACCAATCACCTCAGCGAGCATGACGTTGAAGCGCTCTGGCATCCGCGTTACGTCGCGGAGCCCTCGTGGAGCGACGACCAGCGCGCGACACAGCGCGCTACATGGCGTGGCGTCGTTGAGCGCGCCGCCGCGACCATCCCCGAACTCAGCGCCATCGCGTTCTAGGCGCTCCAGGGACTGGCGGCGAGCGCGTCGTTGAGCGCGGTCGCCTCGTCCAGCACGCTCTTTGAAAGCATCAGCGCGCGAGGTTGGGAGAGCGACAACAGACCGGTGACCACTCCGGCCCTCGAATACAGCGCGAGCCACTTCCCCTCCTCGAGCGAACCATGGACGAGTTGCACGTCGTCGTCCGCGCGAGGGTGTCCGAGCATCTGTATCTTCTTGCCGTACTGGTCGGACCAGAAGTAGGGCACGAGAGTCGACATCGATCCCTCGCCGGTGACCCAGAAACGCGCGAGCTGAGCGCCATGGCTGATCGCGACCTCCCAGTGCTCGACGCGGATGACCTCTTCGCCGCCGGGCCCGCGCCACGAAAAACGCGCCACGTCCCCGATGGCGGCGACGTTGGTGCGGGCTTGGAGATTCTCATCGACGACGACGCCGCCGTCGACGACGAGGCCCGAACCCTCGAGCCACCCAAGCTCGAGAGACGAACCAGTGCACACGACGACCCCTGACGCGTCGATCGCTGATCCGTCTTCGAGCAACACGCTGAAGTGTTCGCCTCGGCGCTCGACGTCACGGATCAGTTGGCTCGTACGCAACTCGACGCCGAATTCGTCGGGCAGGGACCGCAGCCAGCGCGCCGCCGCCACGCCCACGACCGCCTCCAGCGGCAGGGCGGCCGCTTCAAGGACGATCGCCTCGACGCCGCGAACTTTGAGTGCGGTCGCCACTTCAGCTCCCAGGAACCCCGCCCCCACCACGACCCAGGGACGCGCGTTCGAGGTCTCTTCGACGGCGCCCAGCAAGCGCTCGACGTCGTCGCGCGAACGAATCGTGTGCAACTCGTCCATCGCGCGAAAGTCCAACCGGCGCGCTCGCGCGCCCGTGGCCAGCACGACGTGACTCGCGCGCAGTTCCTCGCCGCCGCGCAGTACGACGCGACCTTCGTGGGCGTCAAGCGAAACGACCGACTCGCCCAGTCGCCACGATACGCTCGCGGCGACTGGGCTATCGCGGTCCACCAGCGACGTTCGCTCCACGTCCCACTTGCCGTTCAGGACCTGCTTGGAGAGCGGGGGCCGATCGTAGGGCAGGTGAGGTTCGTCACCCACCACCGTGATCGGGCCCGCGAAACCTTCGTCGCGCAACGCCTCGACGAAGCGCCAGGCCGCCAGGCCGGCCCCGATGACCAGTACCGACGAGTCGTCCCCGAGACGGCTCACGTGGCGAACATCGAGAGCCACTGCTCACGGGTCGAAGGCGCCAACACGAAGTTGTTTTCGCGAACCTCTCCGAGGGGTGCCGACGACTCTGGCGAGTAGAGGTGCCCCGGCCACAGAGTCGTCTCGTTGGCCACGTTGGCCAGGCGTCGGGTCAAGGTGTCGTACATCTGCTCCGCGTCGCCCCCGGGCAGGTCGGTACGACCACAGCCGTCGATGAAGAGTGTGTCGCCGCTCACGAGCCTGCCCCCGACGAGCAGGCACTGGCTGCCCGGCGTATGTCCGGGCGTGTGCACCAAGGTCACCCCCACCTCGCCGATCTTTAACTCGTCGCCGTCGTCGTGGCCCACGAGGTTCGCGGCGCCGACGCCGGTGCCGCGTTTGATCCACTCGAGTTCCTCACGCTGAGCGTGCACCGCAACGTCACGCCAGTTCAACAACTCCACGATCCCCGCCACTTGACTTTGTCCCCCGAGCGATCCGCCCACGTGATCGGCGTGAAAGTGCGTCGCGATCGCTCCGATCACGCGCAACCCATCGTCCTCGACCATTTCGGCCAGTTCCACGGGCGCGTAGGCGGGATCGACCAACACCGCGACCCCCTCGTCACGGTCGCCCAGCGCGTAGGTGAAGTTACGCATCGCGCGCGCGAGCGCGTCATCCTTCGCGAAGTCCCTGCCGGCGAGGAGTTGGCGAAAGTAGAACCGGCTCATTCGTCTTCGGTCACCTTGGCCAGACGAGGAGTGAGCTCTTCGACCTTGGCCGCGGTGGCCGCGAGACGCTGCTCAAGATCCTCGATGATGGTGGTCGCTCGCTCTAACTTGGCGAAGAGCTCGTCAACACTCACTTCTCCCTCGTCGAAGGAGGCCACGATGGCGTTGAGCTCGTCGGCCGATTCGTTCCAGCCCTTATTGGTCATGGTGCCACCTTTCGCGTGACGACGCCGGCAACGACCCCGTCACTTACTCGCACGTCAATTTCACTGCCCTCATCCACGTCCGCTAGCGAGCGTACGAGCAATCCTTGCCTGGTCGTCACGATGGACCATCCCTGGGCCAAACGTCGACTCGGGTCGTAAGCGCTCAGAAGTTGACGCGTACTCGCGAGCCACTTCGTTTCAGTCTCCACGAGCTGACGGCCCTCACGAACCAGCCGCTGGCGCAACGTGCCCAGATGGCGCACTTCGGCGCGCAGGCGATCGCGCACCGCAAAAACGACCGTGCGACGGCGTTCGCGGAGGTACTCGCTGGCCTCTTCGAGCAGGTCGTTCGAGAATCGTTCGAGCGCCTGGGCGGGCTGGCGAACGTTTCGAAGGTGCCACTGCGCCACGAGCAAGACGAGCTCCTCACCGAGTTTGGTCGGCGTGATGGCGCGCGTGTGCGCGACGAGATCGGCGACGGACTCGTCTCCCGTGTGGCCGATACCGGTGAAGATCGGCGTCTGGGCGAGGGCGATGGCGCGAGCCACCCCTTCGTCGTCGAAGCACGCGAGGTCGCCCTTCGAGCCGCCCCCGCGCACGACACAGATGACGTCGCAGTGGGCCGCGTCGAGTCGCTCCAGCGCACGAACGATCTGCTCGGGAGCGCCGTCACCCTGCACCAAGGTCGTCACGACCGCGACGTCAAAGGCGTAGCCCGAGCGCACGAGCTGGCCCGTGAAGTCGCGGTAGCCCTCGGTACCGGGGCTCGCCACGAGACCCACGCGAAGGGGCACCACGGGCACCGGGAGCTCCTTGTTGCGCGTCAGAAGGCCTTCACGCTCTAAGCGTGCGATGAGCTCTTGGCGACGCTTGGCCAAATCACCCAGCAGACCCTCGACGTCCACCTCGGTGATCGTGAAGCCGATCTTTCCCTGAGGCGCGTAGACGTCCACGTAACCGCGAAGGTTCACCACCGCCCCCGCCGCCAGCGTCACGCCGTCGGCGGCGAGACGGCGTTTGAGGGCTCCCCAGGCCGTCGCCCAGCAGTGGGCGTTTAAGACCGGGCGGCGCGTGTCCGAGGCGCTGCCGGCGTCCACGAGGTCGAGGTAAAGATGGCTCTTCTCGTAGACCTTGGCGATCTCGCCACGCACCCACTGAGGGCGTCGACGGCCGAAGGCGGCTTCGAGGTGACCCGTAACGAGTTCGTAAAACTCCCCGACGTTCAAGACGACGCGCTCGAGGGACTCGTCTTCATTCACGTGGCGAGGCTATCGCCGAGTTGTAACGATAATGTGATTGCCGTTCTGGCGGGCCTGTGCAACAATGAGTTCGGATGGTGAGTCGGCTGGGTGGTCGCGCCGGGCGGAAACGCGCGGTGAGGAAAGTCGGGGCTCCAAAGGGCAGGGTGCTCGCGAAACGTGAGTCGCGGTGACGTGCAGGACAGTGCCACAGAAAGTAAACCGCCGATGGCTCGGGCAACCGAGTACAGGTAAGGGTGAAACGGTGCGGTAAGAGCGCACCAGCGTCTTGGGCAATCAAGACGGCTTGGTAAACCCCACCCGGAGCAAGATCAAACACGAGAGCGTGGTCCGCGAGCCTCGAAAGGGGCACTCTCGAGGTAGATCGCATAGATGGATGACCGCCCACCTCGCCACTACGGCGAGGGGACAGAACCCCGCTTACAGGCCGACTCACCGTCCGCCTCAACGAAGAGATGAAGAATGCCGCACCTGCCCTATAGAGAACTTCCCGTCGCGGACCCCGGGACGCCCGAAATGCGCTCCCCCATGCGCTATCTCTTCTGGCTCGCGGGTCACCAGCGCGGACTCTTGACCTTGAACGCGCTGTGTGGCGTGGGCTGGATGGTGAGCCAGGCCCTGATGTGGGCCGCCGTCGGCGGCGCGATCGACCACGGCGTGGCGCGACACGACACGCACGCCCTCTTCAAGTGGGTCGCCATCGTGTTGGCACTCGGCCTCTTCCAGGCCCTGTGCGGCGCGCTGCGCCATCAACTGGCGGTCACGAACTGGATGCAATCGGCCTACCGCACCGTGCAGGTGATCGGTCGCCACGTCGCCCACCACGGCAGCGCCGTCGGCGAGGAGATCACCTCGGGTGACGTCGTCAACACGGTCGCGGCGGACGCGATGCGTATCGGCGGCGCCTTTGACGTGATGGCGCGTTTCGCGGGCGCCATTGCCTCCTGGCTCGTCGTGGGCATCATCTTGACGACGACCTCGGTGGAGCTCGGCCTCGTCGTCTTGCTCGGGGTACCGATACTCGCCTCGCTCACGACGCCGCTCATGCGCCCGCTGCACGCGTCCCAGGCCCGCCAACGCGACGCGGCCGGAAGGCTCGCCGCGCTGGGCGCCGACACCGTCTCGGGTCTACGGATCCTGCGCGGCGTCGGTGGCGAGGACGTGTTCTTCGAGAACTATCGACGCCAGAGCCAACTAGTGCGCTCGGCGGGCGTGCGTATCGCGACCCCCCAGGCCGGCCTCGAGTCCGGCCAGGTGCTCTTACCCGCCATCTTGACCGCCATTATCACCTTCCTCGGTGCCCAAGACGTCCAGCGCGGCGTCTTGGCGCCGGGTCAACTCGTCGCGTTCTTTGGTTACGCCACCTTCTTGACGACGCCACTTCGCACCGCGATTGAGTACGTCATCGCGACGACGCGCGCCTACGTGGGCGCCGGACGGGTGCTTCGAATCTTGCGCGTCGCTCCGCTCGTGCACGACACCTCGTCTCCCGAGACCTGGCCCGAACTCGTCGAAGAACTCTTCGACCCCCCAAGCGGACTCGTCGTGCGTCACGCCACGTTGAGCGCCCTCGTGACCGAGACCTCCGAGGAGGCGACCGTCATCGCCGATCGTCTCGGGCGTTACGTCCCCGAGGGTGACGACACGACGGTGAACGGCGTCGAATTGAAGCATTTCTCCCTCGCCGACACTCGTCGACACGTCGTCATCAGCGAGATCGAACCACGCCTCTTCTCGGGCGACCTGCGCGACGAACTGGCGCCCCACGGAAATTGGGCGGACGAACACATCATGTCGGCCCTCGAGACCTCGAGCGCGCTCGACGTGCTCGACGCGCTCGAGGACGGACTCGCGAGCCACGTCGAAGAACGTGGTCGCAGCTTCTCGGGCGGTCAACGTCAGCGTCTCAGCCTGGCGCGCGCCCTGCTGAGCGACGCCGACGTCTTGGTGCTGGTCGAACCCACCTCCGCCGTCGACACGCACACCGAAGGCCGTATCGCCAAGCGCCTGCGTCAAGCACGTTCGGGGCGCACGACGCTCATCGCGACGACCAGCCCCTTGTTGCTCGAGCAGATGGACGAGGTGTCCTTGGTCGTCTCGGGGCGCGTCGTCGAACGAGGGACTCACGAAGCGTTGGTGCGGCGCTCGGCGCCGTATCGACAGATTGTGCTGCGAGAGGAGAGCTGATGCAACTCCCCGTCGCCTCCAATCAAGAGGTTCGCGCGTACGCGCGCGTCACGTTGCGCCGGCACCGATCGGCGTTTTCGAAAATGCTGACTCTCTATGCCCTGGCTTCGGTCGTGGCGCTCATCCCTGCTTGGGTGATCGGCCGGATCACCAACTACGCCGCCGCCCACCAGTTGACCAACCAACGCATCACGATGTACGTCACCCTGCTCTTGGGCTCGTCACTGACGTACGGCTTCGTCACCTTTCTCGCGCGGCGGCGCAGTTACGTGCTGGGCGAGGCGATCTTCGCCGAGCTGCGAGAGAGTTTTCTCGCCAGCGTCTTGGCCCTGCCCTTGGCGGAGGTGGAGCGCGCGGGCACGGGCGATCTCCTCAGTCGCACCACCAACGACGTCGAGGCGCTCGCTCGCACCGTGCGCTTCGCCCTGCCCGAGTGGCTGGTCGCCATCATCCAGGCCGTCTTGACGGTGGTGGCCATGGTGCTGGTCAGCCCCAAGGCGTCCATCATGGGGCTGGTGTCGCTGCCCATCTTGTATTTTTCGACGCGCTACTACCTTCGCTACGCCGGCCCCGGTTACCGACGAGAGCGTATGAGCTACGCGGCGACCTCGGGAACCGTCGCCGAAACGGCGGAGGGTTCGCGCACGATCGACGCGCATCGCCTGAGCGCGCGTCAGCGCGAACGCATCGACGGCAACGTGCGCGAGTCCTTCTACGCTGAGATGTACACGCTCTTGATGCGACTGGTGTGGTTCCCACTGGTGGAGTCGGCCTTCGCCCTGGCCGTCGCGGCGACCCTCGCGTGGAGCGGTTGGTTGGCCCTACACCACCAACTCTCCTTGGGCGCGGCGACGACCGTGACGCTCTACGTCGTACAGATCAATGACCCCCTCGACCGCATCATCTCCTGGCTCGACGAGCTCCAGGTGGGTCAGACCTCCCTCGCGCGGCTCGTGGGCGTCTCGACCGTGCGCGACAACCGACCGCTCAAAGGCCCCGAACCCCACGACGAGACCATCACTATGGAGGACGTCTCCTACGCCTATCGAAGCGGGCACGACGTGCTGCGTCACGTGTCCTTAACGGTGCGACCCGGTGAGCGTTTGGCGATCGTGGGGCCCTCGGGCGCGGGCAAATCGACCATCGGGCGCTTACTGGCGGGAATCGACGCGCCCCGCGAGGGATCAATACGAGTGGGCGAGGTCGAGCTCGCGCAGATGCCGCTCAGCCAACTGCGCGGTCACGTCGCGCTCGTGACTCAAGAGCATCACGTCTTCATCGGCAGCGTCCACGACAACTTGGCCCTCGCGCGTCCGGGGGCGAGCAAGGAAGAGATCGCGCGCGCGCTCGACGCCGTCGACGCGCTCGAATGGGTTGAGCTGCTCCCCGACGGGCTCGACACCGAGCTTGGCACGACGGGCTACGCGTTGACGCCGGCGCAGGCCCAGCAAATCGCCTTGGCGCGACTCGTCTTGAGCGATCCGCACACCCTCGTGCTCGACGAGGCCACCGCCCTGCTCGATCCGCGCGCCGCGCGGCACCTTGAACGTTCGCTCAGCGCGGTGCTGGAGGGACGCACCGTGATCGCCATCGCGCATCGTCTGCACACGGCCCACGACGCCGATCGGGTGTGCGTCGTCGTCGACGGCGAGGTTCGCGAGTTGGGAACCCACGATGAACTCGTGGCAATGAACGGCGAGTACGCCGCGCTTTGGCGCAGCTGGCGCCACGAGAAACCAGTCACCTCGTAGAATTCTCCCGTGACAACCCACTTGCGAGGCGACGAGCTCCTCGCGTGCTTGCACCGGGTCACGCTGAGCCGCGGCGCCCCCTTTGAACTCCAGCTCGAACCCGAGCGACCCGAGACCCTGCGCCGACGAGAGGTCGCCCAAGCGCACCGCAGTGCCCTGCTCGCTCAACTCGAATCGCTGCATCCCGAAGCGCGCCGAGCCAAGAACGTCAACGAGACCCGAGCGATGCTGCTCGAAGGCGTCGAGCTCATCTTGGCGGCGCGACTGCCGAGCGACGAGGAGGGTGGGCGTGTGGCGACGAGTCACGTCCTCGTGCGCGTGGGACGCGTCGACGAGCGATTCACGTACGCCCCCGTCTTGATCAAACATCACGAAGTCGTCGAATCGTCAAAAACGCGCTCCCTGATGCGCTCGGACCTTACGTCGCCCGGGCCCGCCCAAGCGCGCAGCGTTCCCGGGGTCGCCCCACGCACCACGCTGCCCATGACGCGCACCGGCGTCGCGCTCGCCCACGCGACGCGGGTGCTCGAGGCGCTGGGCCACGGAGACGCACACGCGAGAGCCGGCGTGATCGACCGTCAAGGTCAGTTGTGGTGGCTCGCGCTCGACAGCGACCAACTGCCGCGTTTTAATCTCAAGACCTACGACGCCTTGTACGACACACGCCGCGCGGTGCTCGCCGCGCACGACGAATGGCTTCGCGTGGGCGGTCCCTTCCCGACGACGCCCTACTGGCACCGCGAATGCCTGGAATGCTCCTTCGCGCCACACTGCGAAGCCGAGCTCGTCACCCGCGACGACGTGTCACTGGTGCGCTTTACGAACCAGGACCAACAAGAGCTACTGCGAGGTCACGGCATCACGACGCGCCGCGACCTCGCTCGCCTTGACCCCGCCCGCGCTCACCCCCTGCGCTCCAGAAGCGTCGCGTCGAGCGACGGCGACGAGCCGGTCGAGCCCATCCTCGCCAAGTCACTCGACAAGCTCGACGACCTGATCTATCGCGCGAGGGCGCACCAATGGGGTTCTCCCCTTCGCAAGGTCGCGCCAGAAGCGATGGGCTGCGCGACGGCCGACGTCGAAGTCGACGTCGACATGGAAAGCTACGGCGAGGCGACCTACCTCTGGGGCGCCGACGTGCACGCGGCGGGTGAACTTAGCGGAGTGGAAGCGGGCTACCACGCCTTCGTCGAATGGGGACCCCTCACCCCAGCCACCGAGAGCGCGAACTTCGCTCGATTTTGGCGTTGGCTGAGTGCCGTCCAGGAACGCTGCGAAGAGGCGGGCAAGTCGTTCGCCGCGTACTGCTTTTGGGCCCAGGCCGAGGACGGCGCGATGAACCGCGCCGTGGCGAGCCCCCTCGCCGAGGGCCCGACGCTCGAAGACCTCGAGGCGTTTCGCCGTGGCGAACCCTCACGCTGGATCGACGTCCACGACGTGGCCAAGCGTCAGGTTCAAACCGAGGGTCCCCTCGGACTCAAGAGCCTCGCGAACGCGGCCGGCTTCTCCTGGCGCGACGAGAATCCCAGTGGCGAGGCCTCAATGTTCTGGTACGAGATCGCGACCGGCCCGCCCGGTCACCTCGCCGAGCTCTCGCGCCAACGCCTTCTCGATTACAACGAAGACGACTGTCGCGCGACTCGAGCCCTTCGCCGCTGGCTCAACGGTCCCGCCCGGGAGCTCCCGCATCGTGACGACCTTGAGTGGCCGCGTTGAGCGCGCCGAGCCCCTTCGCGAAGTCGAATCTCCTGCCCACGGCCGTCGGGGGCGTGTCGGGCGTGGCGAGTCTCGCGCTCGCGCTCATGGGCGCCTACGCGCTCAGCGAACTTGCCCAGGGTCGCTTGACCAGCGGCGCCTGGCTACTCGTGAGCACGCTGGCCGGGCGCGGCCTCATGAGCATGATGGTCGAAGAGTTCTCCGCGACGCGAAGCGCGCGAAGCCTTCGCCTCTCGCGCCGGCGAGTGCCGTCACTGCTTAAACGACCTCGACCGATGCACGAGGCGCAAAGTGACCTCGCCTGGGCGCTCGAACAAGCGGCGGGCGCCGATGAACTCACGCGCCTGCGCGCGAACGCCGGCGCCTCGATGCTCGGTCTCGTCGTCATCTTCGTGAGCGGCGGCGCGATTGCCTTCGGCATCGCGGCGGCGCTGTTACTCCTCGCCATTCCTCTCTATCGACGAGCCGGCCGGCGCAGTGAGGTCCTGGCCACCGAGTACCAGCGGCGTCGCGCGCAACTCGAGGAACGTCAACTCCAAGTGCTGCGCCACTCGCCCGAACTTCGCGGACTCGGCGCGGTGCAGTACGGCGCGAGGGAGATCGGCGCGTACTCGGACCGCGAACATCAAGCGGCACTAAGCGCGATCCGCGTGGCGCTGCAGTCATCGCTCGTCACTGAGTTCATCAGTGGGGTCAGCATCGGTTTAGTGGCCATGGTCGTGGGCTTTGGCCTCCTCGGTGGGCGCCTCTCGCTCGCCAAGGCACTCATCGCGGTCTTCGCCACCAGTGAGCTCTTCGGCGCCATCCGTCGCTACGGCGTCGAGTTTCACCGACGCGAGGACGCGGCGCGCGCCGCGGCGCTGCTCACGGTGCCACCCGAGCGCACCAGCGCCGACGGCTCCGCCCTGGCGCTGAACGCGGTGGTGACGTTCATGAACGCGCCGCCGCTGACGCTGCGCGTCCAGCCCGGAGACCGCGTCGTGATCAGCGGGCCCTCCGGGGCGGGAAAAACGACGCTCCTCGAAACGCTGCTCGGCTGGCGCGAAGCACTTTCTGGTGAGGTGACTCGACCCGCGGCGGGCGTGGGGGTCATTCAACCTTCGACGCCGGTGCTTTCGGGCACGTTGCGCGAGAACTTGACCCTCGGCAGCGAGATCGATGACGCGACCGTCATGATCCTCCTCGGCGAACTCGGGCTCCGTGGAGAGCGATTCGCCGACCTTGCTCGGCCCCTTTTGCCCGACGGGCGGGGCTTGAGCGATGGTGAACGAGTGCGGATCCTTCTGGCGCGCGCGCTCTTGGCCGACGCCTCGACGCTGGTGATCGACGACGTCGCGGGGCTCTTCGACGAGACCACGCGCGAACTCATACGCCGGGCCCTCGAAGTTCGACCGTCCCTCACGGTCATCGAAGCCAGTGTCGATCGCCCGCTCCTCACGCGTCCCTCGCTTCGCGTGGAGCTCGCGCCGTGAGCGCCCCGGCGACGCTTCGCCGCTGGCTTCGCCGAGCCCGCCCCTCCAGGAGCGCGCTCGCCGCCACGCTCACGAACGGCGCCGTGGCGACGATCGCGAACCTGGGTCTCCTCGTGGGGGCCGTGGGTCTCCTCGCCGACAGCGCCACGCGCCCGGGACTTCGAGCGGTGGCCGTCGCGCTCGTGGTCATTGAACTCGTCGCCTTCGCTCGCTCACCGCTTCGCTTCTTGGAGCGCATGAGCGCGCATCGGTTGGGCTACGACGCCGTCAGCACGTGGCGGCGTTGGCTGGTGGCGCGGGTGGGGGCCCTGGACTACTCGCGGTGGCGCGCGTACGCCCTCGGTGACGTCCTCGAACGTTCGCTGCGTGACACCGATGAACTTCAGATGCTGTGGCTACGTGGGGTCATTCCGCTCGTGGACACCGCGTTCGTCCTCCTGCTCGGAGACGCGCTCGTCGCGGTCCTCGCCCCCTTCGCGCATTGGTGGTTGGTCGCCGCGCAACTGCTCATCATTCAGCTGATCGCCCTGGGGGCCCTGTGGCTCGTGACGCGAGACGCCCTGCGACGCGACCGCGTGCTGCGCCGTGCGCGCTCGGCCTATCGAGCCGAGCTGCTCGAACTCGGTGGCGCCACGCCCGCACTGGCGCTCTTGGGAAGGCTCGAGCACGCGGGCGAGCGCCTCGTGGCGCCCGAGGTCGCGCTTCGAAACGCGGAGTCGCGCGCTCGGCGCGCGCGGCGAGTGGGCAATCTCGTCGTGGCTCTCTGCGGAGCGCTGAGCGTGAGTGCGCTGGTCGATCGACCCCAGGCTGCTCTGCTGTGGTCCGTCGTGGTGGGCGCCTACTGCCTCGCCGTCATGGAGGCCCTCGCCACGATGCGCGGCTCCTTCGAGGCGCTCGTGTCGGTGAGTGGCGGCGCGGAGCGACTCGAGAGTTTCGAGAACTTTGGGCCGGTCAAGGGACGCGCGTGGCCGCGCGACGTCACTCTGAAGGCCGAGAACCTCACGTTGGTCGAAGACGCGCGCACGCTCATCGAGGGCCTGTCCTTCCAAGTCGATGCCGGGCGACGTCTGGGAGTGACGGGTGTATCGGGCGTGGGAAAGTCGACGCTTCTTCGAGCGCTGGCGGGCCTCGACGACGTCGCTCGGGGCGCCGTCACGCTCGGTGACGTTCGGGTCCGCGACCTCGATGAAGCAACGCTGCGCGCACACGTCGCCTACGTGCCGAGCGAACCAGGCTTCGCCCACGGCTACGCGCTCGACGTCGCGACGTTAGGGCGTGGCGACGTCAAAGTGGCGACGCGACTGCTCCACGAACTCGGCATCGAGGTGGTGGCTGACACGTGGTTCGAAGAGCTTTCGCGTGGCGAACTCGCGCGCGTCGCGCTCGTGCGCGCCCTCGTGACCGAGCCCGATCTCGTTCTCTTAGACGAGCCAACGGCGGGGCTGGGCGCCGACGAGACACGTCGTCTGCTGCGTCTGCTCGACGAGCGCGGCGCGAGCGTGGTGGTGGCGAGCCACGACCCGCAAGTTCTTCAATGGTGCGACGAGGTCGTGACCCTCGACGCTCGCGCCTAGCCGTTAATCGTTCGCATCCCCGCGGCGTGGTATCGATCACCCACGACCGCGTGGCGCGGCACCGCGACCTCCAAGTCAGCGATATCGCTTTCACTCAGGCGCCAAGAACTGGCCGCCACGTTTTCGCGCAGCCACTTGCGACGCTTGGTCCCGGGAATGGGCACGACGTCCTCGCCTTGGGCCAGTACCCAGGCCAGCGCGAGTTGGGCAACGCTGACGCCCTTTTCCTCGGCCATGAACTCGAGGTTCTTCACCAGCTCCAGGTTGTGCTCGAAGGCTTCGCCGCTGAAGCGAGGGTGGTTCTTGCGGTAGTCGCCCTCGCTGGTGCTCTCACGATTGGCGGGCTCGCCCGTCAAGAAGCCCCGCCCGAGCGGGCTATAGGCGACGAAGCCAATGCCCAGGCGCCGACAGGTCGCCAGCACCCCGTCTTCGGGGTCACGGGACCACAACGAGTACTCGCTCTGCAACGCCGTCACCGGATGCACCGCGTGGGCTCGCTCGAGGGTCGCCGATGAGGCCTCAGAGATCCCGAGGTGGCGCACCTTGCCCGCCTCGACGAGACCCTTCAACGCGCCCCACGTCTCTTCGATGGGCACGCTGCGGTCGACGCGGTGTTGATAGTAGAGGTCGATGTAGTCGACCCCGAGTCGCGCCAGTGAAGCGTCACAGGCCGACACCACGTACGACGGAGTGCCGTTGATGCCAATGAACGAGCCGTCTTCGCCTCGCTGATTGCCGAACTTCGTGGCGAGCACCACTTCGTCGCGCCGGCCCTTCATGGCGCGCCCGACGAGCACTTCGTTGGTGAAGGGTCCGTACATATCGGCCGTGTCGAGGAAGTTGACCCCCAAGTCCAGCGCTTCGTGAATGGTGGCGATGGACTCGGCCTCGTCACCCACGCCGTAGAACTCACTCATGCCCATGCAGCCCAAACCCTGTTGGGAGACCATTAATCCCTGACCAAGTTGGCGTTGATCCATACCGGCTCCTATGTGAAATTGCTCACAACCAGGCGATTGTGGGCCTCGCCCCTCACTTTATAGGTGCAAGTCGCGATAATTTCTCCGTTATTGGCTGGGGGGGCCAAACATCGAGGGCCCGTCTGTTCTTCACGGAGCAGACGGGCTTCGTTGTCCCTCCTCATCCTCGCCCCAGCGCGGCACGAGGTTGAAGTGCACGAGTGAGGGCGTGGCGTCGCGCGCCGCGATCATCGTCATCGAACCATTGTCCAAACGCGTTCGCCACGCGACCGAGCCCGCGACCCCGAGCGCCCACGCGGTCGCTGACTTGATCGGCGTGACGTGGCTCACGATGGCCAAGTGCTCGCTCGAGCGATGCAGGTAGCTGTTGGGGTCGGCCAGGAGCTCGTCCAGGGCGGCGTGCACACGTCGATCCACCGTCGCCAACGACTCGCCTCCATCGAAGGCCGCGTCGTGGTCGCGGCGCATCGCGCGCCACTCCTCGACTCCGACGTCCTCGACGGATCGCCCCTCCCAGCGCCCGTAGTCGACCTCGATGAAGGCCCCGTTGACCTCGGCGACCAAGTGGGGCAGCGCCAGTTCGGCCGTTCGTCGTGCGCGCACCAGAGGCGAGGTCCACACCTGCGCGACGCCCCCCAGGGCGCGACGCAGCGAGCGAGCCTGGCTTTCGCCGCGCGGCGTCAAGTCCGGGTCGCTTCGCCCGATCAAGAGACGCTTCGCGTTACTCGTCGTCTGGCCGTGTCGAATGAAGATGATCACGGAAGTAAGAGGCGTCCGCACTCCGGGCAGGCGAAATCGAGGTCCGCGCCTTGATGGCGCCACCGCTCATAGTCGAGCGGCGCCAGCGCCAAGCGACAGCCGTCACATCGACCATCCACCACCTCGGCCGCCCCCGAAGCCCCGGCGCGCGCCAAAGCCGCTTCGTAGCGCTCACGCAGCGGCGAGGGCACGCCCGCGGCGAGATCGCCGCGCTTGACCCGCAGCGACGCGATCTCCTCAACCAGGCTCGCCTGGAGCTCTTGAATCGTCGATCGCAGCGCTTCGCGGCGCGCCGCGAGGGGCTGGGCGACGCTCGTGATCACCGAGCGCGCCTCCTCGAGGGGCTCGAGCTGCTCTAAGAGATCGAGCTCGTGGTCTTCGGCTCTGCTCAAGTGCTCCACCACGACGTCGAGTTCGTGCTGGAGGGCCGCGAGCTCGCGCGCGTTCGCCGTCGAAGAGTCCAGTTTCGCGCGAAGCGAGTGGGCGCGATCCTGGAGTCGTTGCGATTCGCCCGCCGCCTCCAGACTGGCGCGGCGAAGGGGGGCGAGCGCCTCGTCGCTCGCGCGCAGTTGCTGGGCGAGCGCGCGCAGCTCTGCTTCGACGCCGACGAGGTCTTGGCTCTCGGGGAGGTGGTTCTTTTGCGCGCCGACGCGGTCGATCCATCGATCGGCCTGCGTCAGCGCTCGCAACGCCTCGAGGTCACTCACGACGGCCATCCTCCCATGTCTTTAACAACGGCGAGGCGAAGAGTTTCGCGAGTGCCGCCGCCAGCGCGGGCTCGGCGCGCGTGAGGGCCTCGTCGGAGGCGAACCAGTAGACCTCCGGGCTCTCGCCGGCGGGGGGCGTGGGATCGATCGCTTCGGCCAGCAACACGTAGCGCAGGTCGTAGTGGGTGTGTCCTCGAGGCCCGGGATGAACGTCGACGTGGAAGAGCAGCGGCGGCGACACGTGTCGCGCCACCAGTCCGGTCTCCTCACGCGTCTCGCGCAGGGCCGCCTCCACGGGCGACTCGCCGGAGTCCACGTGGCCGCCGGGCTGCACCCAGATACCCAGACGCCGATGGCGGTGCAAGATGACCCCGCGCTCGGACACGACGAAGGCCGACGCCGTCACGTGGTGGGGATCGGCGCTTTCGGCATAAGGGTCGTCGCCTCGCTCCAGGCGTTCGAGCGTGCGCGCGATCGAGTCGCGCTCGCGCTCGTCAACCGGGTCGATCAGGCGAATCGCGGCGCGCAGCGCGTCGTCGTCACGCACCATCGACTCCGAATCGGCGAAGCGATTCGGGCAGGCCCACCGCGCCGGTCGCCATCGCCCCACGCCCGTCGGGTATCGGCTCAGAGTAAGTCACGCGGGCGGGAACGACCCCGCCCCACAGTGGGAGCGCGAGATCGTCGTCGTCGTCGTCGGTGGGACCCTCGGAGATCTTCGCCGAACCTTCCGCAATCGTCAGCGCGGCGACCAGGGTCAAACGCAACTCTCGTTCACTGGCGGGGCGAACCTCGCTCGAACGACCAGGGAGCACCTGGTCGATCAAGAGATCGAGGATCCGGCGTTTTTCGTCGAGGTCCTCGACCTCGACGAGGGGGCCCACGACGACCGCGGAACGATAAGCGATCGACGACTCGAAACCGCTTCGCGCGAGTCGAATCCCGTCATAGATCGTGGCGGTCACCATGACCTGAGGTTGACTGAGCGCGGCGCGCAGCACCGCGTTGGCGTTACTGCCGTGCAGAAAGAGGGTGTTGCCTTCGCGCGCGTGAAGCGTAGGCAGCGCCATCGCGAGGCCATCGACGACGGCGCTGACGTGACAGAACACGGCGTCGTCAAAGATCGCGTTGATCGTCTCCACGTCGTAGCGGGCCTTTTCCGGCAGACGACGAACTCGCGTGCGCTCGCTCGGTCCTCGCTCGGTCATATTCGAAGTTCACCACTGAAGTACGTCCGCGCCAGTCCGGCGATCTCGACGTTTCGCTCGAAGAGACGCGCGTGCATCACGCCCCCGCGTGGCGACGCCTGGCGCACCGACAGCGTGGGCGAACCGGTTCGCTCCATCCACCACGGCGCCAAGGAGCAAAGCGCGCTGCCCGTCACGTGGTCCTCGCCAATGCCGAGGCGAGGCGCGAAGACGCGAATCGACGCGTCCACGTCAGGGCCGCCTTCGCAGACCGCCACCACGAGGGATCCCGGGACGAAAAAAAGCTCCCCGGGGTCGACGCTGATCCCGCAGAGCGTCTCGTAGTCCGCGACGACGGCGATCACGCTCTGGGCGCCCGCCTGAAAGACTTCGACGACGTCGCCGAAGGCCCCGCCCATCACCGCCGCGTCCACCGGTTCGACGTAACTGCGCGGCAGGTCCATGCCGAGCAGTCCGTCGCGCAACGCGCGACCAGACAAGACGCCCGAGCGCGTCTGGAAGTAGAACTCGCTGCTGGGTGCGGCGAGTTCGTGGACCAAGACGTGCACGGTGGCGAGTGTCGCGTGCCCGCAGAGGTCCACCTCGGTGGTCGGCGTGAACCAACGAAGCGACCACTGGTCGCCCTCGCGGCGCACGAAGGCGGTCTCCGAGACGCCCATTTCGTGGGCGATCTGTTGGAGTTCGTCGTCGGGCAGCGGTCGTTCGAGCAAGACCACGACCGCGGGGTTGCCGGACTCGTGGTCACCGATAAACGCGTCGACCCACCACAAGCGATGGCCAAAGGTGACGCCGACAGAATCCACCAGTAGAGACTGCCACATCGTCCGCGGACACTCGGTAGCCTTGGTCGATGCGCGTGGCGACGTTGAACCTCCACGCCGGCGTCGATGGATGGGGCCGCACGACCCCGGTCGTTGAGCGCGCCCTCGAAATTGGCGCCGACGTCTTGATTACCCCCGAACTCTGGCGCGGCGAGGGCGGGCACGATCTCTTCGACGAGTTGCGCGAACGCGGCGGCTACGAGGGCGTCTTTGCGCCCCTGGCGCGCGCGCTACGCAACACCAGCGGAGCGCCCGGTCGCACGTGGCAACCCTTCTTCGCGCACTTCAACGGCGAGCGCGGCCTCTTCTTTCGGGAACATCGCGCTCTGTCTCGTGCCCAGCGCGCCAGCCACTCTCGCGCTTCGCAACTCGAACCCGGTGCCTGGGGACTGGGGATTTTGACGCGACTGCCGATCGAAGAGACGCGGGTTATCGACCTCGGTCGACTTCGCCGCGAGCGAGTGACCCGCGCCTTGGTGCTCGCGCGCCTGCGTGGCCCCTCGGGCTCGTTTTGGGTGGCCGCCGTGCACGGGGCGCACCTGAGCCACGGCTCGAGACACCAGTACCAAAAGATCAACGAACTGCTCGACGAACTGCGCCCGGCGCTGCCCATCCTGCTCGGGGGGGACTTCAACGCGTGGCGACCGGTTCTGCGCGTCTTTCTGCCCGGTTGGCGATCGTTGGTGCGCCGGCGAACCTGGCCCGCCCGTCACCCCCATTCACAGATCGATCACCTCTTCGTGCGCGGTCCTTGGCGCACGCTCAAGGGCTTCAGTGTCAACGCCGGCAGCGATCACCGAGCGCTGGTCGCCGACGTCGACCTGGGTTAGTCAAGCTCTCGCCCGGCGGTCTCGGGCAGTCGTCGCACGAGCAACAACGTGGGCAGCATCGGCAGAAACGTCACGAGCGCGGGCACGCGAAGCGAGTTCGCCGACGCGGTCTTGACCACGTCGGCGATCCAGCCGAAGAGAAAAAGTCCACTCGTCGCGCCCACGACTCCCGCAACCACGATCCAGCCCGCCGCCGTGGCGCGGATTCGATGCGGAAAGGTTTCGGTGCTCAGGGCCGCCGCCGCCGGGGCGAGGAGTCCCGCGGCGAAGACGCCGGTCATGTAGCCCAAAATAAAGACGTCTCGGCCCCCGCTGTAGGCCACGCACGCCGTCGCGGCGGTCGCGAGGACCCCGAGCACGACCGTCGAACGTCGCCCCAGGCGACGCGACAGCGTGCGGCCCACGAGCAGTCCCGCCAGGCCCGTGGCGGCGCTCAGGGCGACGACCGTCGCGACGATACGAGGCGCGATGTGCAGCACTCCTTCGCCGTAGACAAAGGCGAACCCATTCGCCGGGCCCGAGATCATGCCGATGGCGAAGGAGACCGCCGCGACCACGTAGAGCCGAGGGCGCCACTCGCGCGCGACCGCGCCCAGGCGAGTCAAGAAGAGCTGGTCTCGCTGATGGGGTGGTTCGGGCAGGGATTTCGTCAAGCGAGGCATGACGGCCAAGGGAACCAGCGCCAGCGCGAAGAGCCAACGAAAAGAGTTCGGACCTCGAATAAGGCCGTGCAAGACGGCGGACGTCCCGGCGCCGAGCCCCGCGCCGGCCGCGATCACGACCAGGCGGTGAATTCGTCGAGCGCTCGAGGTGAGCTCTACCGTGATGACTTGGATCAACGTCGAGGTCGCCGAGAGCAACGGTCGCGCGACCGCGAAGCAGGCGACGAAGAACCAGTAACCCGGACTCAGGGACGCCACCGACGTCACCACCAGCCCCAGCCAGAGCGTGCGCCGCAGCACGCGCACCCGACCCCAGCGATCCGCCAGTGCCGCCAGTGGCAGCGAAGCCAGACTGGCCAGACGAAGGACCGCGAGCCCGATGCCCAACACCGAACCCGACAGCCCCACGACACTCTGGAGCGTTCGCGCGCTGGTGTGGTGACCAAAGTGGTGCGCGACGTCATTGAGTGACGCGACGGCGCCAAACTGCGCGAAGCCCGAAGCCATCGCGACAAAGAAGAGCAACAGCGTGACGCGCGTGACGCGCGACGCCGTGACCGCGTCAGCCAAGTTGCACGCTTTCATCGACGACGACCAGCGTCTTGCCATGGTTGCCGCCACTAAAGAGAAGATTGAGGGCCTCGGGAGCGTGTTCGAGACCCGCCACCAAGTGCTCTTGATGGTGCAACGTTCCGGCGTGGACCATCCCGGCCAATTCAAGTTGCGCCTCGATGAACCGATCGGCGAAATCCAAAATGATGAACCCCTCCATTCGAGCGCGGCGCATGATCAACATCGAGCTGTTGAACAGTCCCGCGCGCTCGCCTATGGCGTTGTACTGCGAGATGGCACCGCACAGCACCACGCGCGCGTGCATCGCCAAATTGGCGAGCGCGGCGTCGAGGATGTCGCCGCCGACGTTGTCAAAATAGAGATCGACGCCCTGGGGAGCGAGGTCGCGCAGGCGCTGAGCGAGTCGAGGCTCACGGTAGTCGAGGCACGCGTCAAAGCCGTATCGTTCGACGACTTCGGCGCACTTCGCGGGCCCCCCGGCAATGCCGATCACCTGGCTCGCGCCCTTCGCCCTGGCGACCTGGCCCACGACGGACCCGGTCGCTCCGGCGGCTCCCGAAACGACGACCACGTCGCCCTCCTTTAAGCGGCCGATCTCGAGGAGTCCGAAGTACGCCGTGACTCCGGTCACCCCGAGCACGTTCATCACCGTCGCGAGATCGAGTCCCATGCCCTTGGGCAGGACCGAAAACACGTTCTCCTTGTTGGCCAAGACCCACTCTTGCCAGTTGGTCATGCCAAAGACGAGGTCGCCGACCGCGTAGCGCTCGCTTCGGCTCTCGACGACGACCCCGGTGCCGCTGCCGCGAATGACCGCGCCGATCTCGATCGGCGGCAGGTAGCCCGGCGCGTCGTTCATCCAGGTTCGTATGGTCGGATCGATCGAAAGCATCGCGACCTTGATCAGCGCCTCACCGTCGCCGCAAGCCGGCCGCGGCACGACACTCAGCGAAGTCGTCGTCTCATCCACCATGCCCGTGGGCCGACGCGCCAAAAGTATCTGCTTATTGTCCATGATCTCCCCCATCTCGTAGTGCCACCCTAGACATTCGATTCCGGGCCCGATTCCATTGACGCGCAACGTAGGTTCTGTTAAAGAAGAGTCGACCAGAGGAGACCGAGTGGCGCGTCGAAGCCTACGCAGTGAGCTCTACGCCGACGCTCGGCTGCTCGGAAATCTCCAAGCGGCCAGCCGCGGACCGGTCGCTTTCGGGAAACGCTACGCGCGACGCAAGGTCTACGCGCGAACGAACTCGTTCACGCACTCGATCCTGCGCTCGATCGCACTCAGCAAGTAACCGTCTTCGCGGTTTCGCGCCAAGATAAATGACGAACGGCGCGTCCGAGGAGCGAACGCTCCTCGGACGCGCCGTGTCGTTGACTAGTGAACTACTTGAGCCAAGCCGGGATCGACGCCTTGACGGCGCTGACCTTCTTGACCGCACCGGTGGTGCTGGAGTCCGTCACGTACACCTGACCGTCGAGCGCCGTCGTGGAGGTCGCGCTGGTGACCGTCACGAGGTAGCCGCCACTGAGACCCTGGTGGTTGTTGGCGGTGTAGCGAAGCGCCGTCAACGCCGGGGTCTGGGCGAACGTGTGCGTCGTCATGGTCTTCAAGAGCGTCGCACGGGTCAAGTTCTTCCCCGTGGCCTTGACGGCCTCAAGGAAGGACACCGCGTACGAAATGCCGTAGGCCATGTTGCCGGTGATGGGCGAGGTGGACGTAAAGTTCGGGAAGTCCGTCTTGTCAGCCAAGAGGACCTTGCGCATCCATCCGACCCACACGTTGGTGGAGGTCGAAGCGGGCAGGTAGCTAAAGCTGACCGCCCCGATCTCGGGGTCCGGGAAAGGCAGGCTCGCGAAGGGCGCGTCCACCGTCACCGGGTCCGAACCAACGCTGGAGATAATCCAGTGCGGCGCGTAGCCGAGCTTCAACGCGGCGCCGAAGACGGCGTCAGTCGCCCCGGGGATCGTGTCGAGCACCACGACCGTGCACTTGTCGCTCTGGAAGCGTGCCACGGTTGGCGCCACGGAGGCGCCTTGGGACACGACGAGCGCGCCAACGTTGTAGAGCGCGGTGTCCGCCGGACTCACGCCGCCCGCGAGCAGGCCCGCCAGGCCGTCAGCGCCGAAGTCGTCGCCCTGGCCCAAGTAACACACGTTGTCCTTCGGGTAGGTGGCGTTGATGTACTGGGCGAAGATCTTGCCCTCTTCGTTGTAGGACGTCTGCCAACCGAACAGACCCGGGTACTGGTGCGGGTTGTTCCAGTCGCGCGAACCCGACGCGACGAAGAGCTGAGGCACGTGATTCTGTTTTAACAGCGTTCGCACCGAGTCCTGCGTCGGTGTGCCGAGTGAACCGACCGTGGCGAAGATATGCGCCGAGAGCAGTGCGTGGGTCTGGCTCGCGGTGTTAGGAACACCGGTGCAGTTAAAGCCGGGCGTGCCGTAGCAGTCGTCCTTGATGATGTACTTAATCTTTCGACCGTTGACGCCGCCCTTGGCGCTGACGTACTTGAACACCGCGTTGGCGCCTCGCGAAACATCGCTGTAACCCGGCGAGGCGATGCCAGTCACGGGCTCCGTCGCGCCAATCGTGATCAGCTTGGCGGTAACGCCCGGTGTCTTGGGTGCGGCGCTCGCGACGACCGACGATCCGATCGTCATCATGCCCGCGCACAACATCAGCGCGACGCCGGCACTCAGCCGACGACTTAGTTTATTTTGAATCACTTGTATCCCCCTGGAATTAGTACTGCTCCGTTAACGCTATGCCTCAGCGTAGGTCTCCGTGACGGGTGGTGTAACGTCACGGCCCTTAACAACCGGGCGGCGTCGAAAAGTTCGATACAGCCCCGCTACGCCTCGCGGCGCGAACATCATCGTCACGATGAGAAGTCCACCAAAGATGATGCCGTTAAGTTGACTCGCCAAATTCCCCTGGGGGTTCAGACCAGTGCGCGCGGTGAACCACGCGATGACGTTGGTCGAATAGGCGTAGATGAGTCCCCCGATGAGCGCCCCGGGAATGGTCCCGATGCCGCCGATCACGAGGACCGAGAGAATGACGATGGAGAGGGCGAACGAGTAGGTCGCCGGCGTGGCCGAATTATTGATCAACGTCCAGAGCGCCCCACCAAGGGCGGCGTAGGAAGACGAGACGACGAAGGCCAGCACCCGGGTGCGAGCCAAATTGACCCCCACGAGCTCGGCGCCGACCTCGTTGTCGCGCACGAGTCGCATCGCGCGCCCGACGCGGCTGGCGAAGAGATTGGCCATGAAGAAGAAGGCGACGGCCGTCGCGACCACGGTGATGTCAGTCAGCCACAGCGTGTTCGCCGTGAGCGAGGAGACGCCGTGGCTGAAGAGTCGAAGCAGCCACCGGGGGGGATCAGTCGAATGGGGCAGTTGAAGCCCGCCGTCACCCCCCGTCCAGGAGTTGAAGTAGTTCAAGATCGCGTCGAAGGCGACCGCGAAAGCGAGCGTCATACCGGCCAGATAGGGTCCGCGCAGGCGCGTCGCGGGTAGTCCCAACAACAACCCAACCACCGCCCCGCCCGCGATCGCGATGAGCAGCGCCAACACGATTGGAGTCGTCGCGTGGTGATTGGCCCACATCGCCATCACGAAGGCGCCCACGCCCATGAAGGCACCGTTGCCCAAGGAGATCTGTCCGGAGATGCCCGTCAACAATGAGAGACCTACCAGGGTCACCGACATCGCCGCGCCCGTGGCCAAGTTGAAGTTCGTCGTCTCAGAAAAGAAGAACGTCGCGAACAGCGTGGCGCAGGTCACCACGAGCACCTTGGCCGCGCGCGCCATCACGGGGTGTCCTTGGCGAAACGACGACGAGGAGAGCCCGGCCACGGACACGACGATCGCGAGGAAGAGGACCGAGATGGCGACGCCGTCACTGGTCTTCGGCGTCGCCACGAAAGCGACGACCACGCCGATGATGGCCACCAGCAACCAGAGAACGTTGGAGCGTCCCGCGCGGACAAGATTCATACTCGCCTCGTTCGAACCGGGGTAAAGAGACCGTTGGGGCGCGCCATGAGCGAGACAATGAGAATACCCAGGGCGGCCAGGATGATGGCGTTGGAGTTCACGTAGTCACCCACGAATTGCAAGATGATCCCCATCACGACGCCGGCCACGATGGATCCGATGGGACTGTCCAGGCCGCCCACCGCGGCGGCGATGAATCCGAACGCAAAAATCCCGTCCATGACCTGGGGCGTAAGTCCGGTGAAGAAGTTCGAGGAGACGAGAATCGCCGTGATCGTGCCCACGCCGGTCGACAGCGTCCACCCCAGAGTCAGCATTCGATTCACGCGAACGCCGAGCAACCGCGACACCTCGGGCGCGAGAGCGGACGCTCGAAGTTGCAAACCAAGATTCGTGTAGCGAAAAAGCATGGCAATAGCGGCCATCACGACGAGAGCGGTGATGATTTCGTAGAGGGAGAAGGGGGAGACCGCGAAGGGTTGACCACCGAGGCGGTAATCAACGGGCGAAAATGGACTCGGCAGTCCGCGCGGTACTGACGACCAGATAGCCGCCGCGACCGCCTCTAAGACCGTGAGAAATCCCACCATCACGACGATGGGGTTGATTTCGGATTTGCCGTAGAGCGGTCGCACCAGTATCCGCTCGGTGCCCGCGCCGATGACGAAACCAGCCAAGAGGGCGATCGCGGCGCAGACCCAATAGCCAAAGTAATGCCCCAGGGCCACCATGCCCACGTACACCGCAAACATCGGCATCGCGCCCTGGGCGAAGTTCAAGATCCCCGTCGAACGCCAGACGAGAACAAGGCTGAGCGCCACCAATCCATAAATCATCCCGTTGGTCATTCCGCCCAGTACGTCGGAAATGATGCGCGACGTCAAAAAGGCGTCCATCAGACCGCCATTCCCAAGTAGTACTGGCGAAGCTTCTCATCAGCGGCCACCACTTCGGCACTGTCGTAGGCGACCACGTGACCGACGTTCAACACAA